>Garnier_p2__coassemble_889_pt1 | contig 103442 bp, 86 predicted proteins | sample Garnier_p2__metabat2_low_PE_022 | metagenome-assembled genome bin Garnier_p2
CAACAATGATATATTACACTATCTTTTTATTTTTACTTCATTAATATATATCTTAATCATACCTATTCGGCGAACAATAAATGTTGAAGCAAGAGAATTTTCTTTTACCCCAACATTTAACAAAAAACAAAAAAAATAAAGTAGAGTACACATAAATGTACTCTACTTTATTTAGTAATTATATTTTATTCTGCAATAGTAGTTTCATCTTCAGTTGCTTTTTCAGCTTTATCCAAATCTACTACGTTGATATTTCTATATCTACTCATACCAGTACCTGCAGGAATTAATTTACCAATGATAACATTTTCTTTAAGACCGATAAGTGGGTCAACCTTACCTTTAATAGCAGCATCTGTAAGTACACGAGTTGTTTCTTGGAAAGATGCAGCAGATAAGAAGGAATCTGTCGCCAAGGAAGCTTTGGTAATACCTAAAAGAATTGGACGAGCAACGGCTGGTAAACCGCCTTCTTCAATAGCTTTTGCATTTGCAGATTCAAAGCTATTAATATCAATATATTCACCAGGGAGAAAATCAGTGTCACCAGAGTCTTCAATTTTAACTTTATGAAGCATCTGACGAACCATAACTTCGATATGTTTATCGTTGATACCAACACCCTGAGATTTATATACTTTTTGTACTTCGTATACGAGGTAACGTTGTGTTTCACGTAAACCACAAATACGTAAAATATCATGTGGATTAATCGAACCTTCAGTGATTTTATCACCAGGTTTGATTTTTGCACCATTTTTAACAATAAGACGAGAACCATATGGAATTAAATATTCTCTAGAATCGCCTTCATCTGGTGTAATTGTAACTATACGCATTTCTTTATCTTCAGAAACAAGTACAGTACCTTCAATTTCAGCAATAATAGCATGATGTTTTGGTTTTCTAGCTTCGAATAATTCTTCGACACGTGGAAGACCCTGTGTAATATCTTCATCACTGGCAACCCCACCGGAGTGGAATGTACGCATTGTAAGCTGTGTACCAGGTTCACCAATGGATTGAGCAGCGATAATACCAACTGCTTCACCCACTTCAACTTGATTAGCTGTTGCAAGGTCTTGACCATAACATTTAATACATACGCCAAGCTGAGATTTACATGTGAGTACACTACGAATAGAAACTTTATCACGGACTTTACAAATTGCTTTTGCAAGATCAGGAGTAACTGTTTCGTTAAGAGAAGCAATTTTTTCACCAGTAGCTGGATCAACAATATCTTCAGCTAATACACGACCTACGATACGATCTTCAAGAGATTCAATAATACCGTTACCTTCTTTAATTGCTTCAACTTCAATACCACGAATATTATTATTACGAACTTTTACTTCTTTAGCATCACTGTTTAATACAGCTTCAATATATGCTTCTGTAAGTGGTGTATTCGCTGGAATAATTTCTGTACCTTCACTATCATAAACAGCATCAGTTGTATTTTTGCCAAGCATTTCATGCATCATTGCATGTTTAATAGAAGCACGTGCATTTTCTTCTGGAGCTCCAAGAGCAATTGTTTCAGTAGATAAAGAGTTTAGACCTTCATAAATTGCAGAGCCTTTAAGTACGATTTCATGAATATTATTTTCACCAATAATATTTAATGCTTCGTCATCAAGAGTTGTATCTGCAGTATAAAGAATTTCGCCAGTTTCTTGGTTAACAATATCTGTCGCAAGAACACGGCCTTTTAAGCTATCGCCAAGTTCTTTAATTGCTTCAGCAGAAGATGTAGCAAGTTTTGCACGTTCACGTACAAGATTAATACCTACTACGTCACAGTCTTCTTCACGAACGATAACATCTTGTGCAACGTCAACAAGACGACGAGTGAGGTAACCAGAGTCAGCTGTTCTAAGTGCTGTATCGGCAAGACCTTTACGAGCACCATGTGAAGAAATAAAGTAATCAGACACTGTTAAGCCTTCACGGAAGTTAGCTTTAATTGGTAAGTCGATGATTTTACCAGATGGATCAGCCATAAGACCACGCATACCTGCGAGCTGACGCATCTGCTGTCTATTACCACGGGCACCGGAGTCAGCCATCATGAATATATTATTAAATGTATCCATGTTTGCCATCATCGCATCTGCTACATCATCTGTAGCATCACTCCAAAGTTTTACAACTTTTTTATAGCGTTCGTCTTCTGTAATAAGACCACGATTATAGTCACGTTCTACACGGTTAACTACTTTTTCTGTAGCGGCTAAGATTTCTTTCTTTTCTGGTGGAACAATGATATCAGAGATAGCAACTGTCATACCAGCAAGACAAGCATAATGATAACCTAAATTTTTAACGCTATCGATAACTTCAGCAGTTTTAGAACCACCAAAAGTTTCAAAGCATTTTGCAACCAATTTACCAAGTTCTTTTTTACCGGTTTTATAACCAAGATACCATTGACCAGAGTTACCACCATGAATAATAGCCACTTTTGCATCACTTGCAAGTATGTTTTTAACATAAGTAGCATCAACTGCAGTATCTGCTGGAACAATTTCTTTACCTTCGCTATTAACGATTGGTTCAGCCATTTTTTTGCCTTTTAGGCCTTTAACAATAGCTTCACGAGCTTCTGGTGTATCTGCTTCTAAAGATACTTTAGTTACTTGATAGAAGTCACGAATTTCTTTAGGAAGAATTTCGTTGAAAATCATACGACCAAGTGTTGTTTTTACAAGGCCATATCCTTCCATACGAACTTCGATAAGAGCTTGTAATTGAAGGTTTTTATGTTGATGTGCTAATATAGCTTCATTTATACCTGTGAATACTTTACCTTCGCCTTTGGCATTTGGACGAAGAATTGTTAAATAGTAAGAACCAAGTACCATATCCTGAGATGGAGTAATAATCGGACCACCATCTTTTGGTGCTAAAATATGGTTAGCAGCGAGCATCAAAATACGAGCTTCTGCCTGTGCTTCTGCTGAAAGTGGAAGGTGAATCGCCATCTGGTCACCATCGAAGTCAGCATTATATGCTGTACAAGCAAGTGGATGTAATTTTAATGCACGACCTTCTGTAAGTACAGGTTCGAAAGCCTGAATACCGAGACGATGAAGTGTCGGTGCACGGTTTAATAAAACTGGATGTTCTTTAATTACTTCTTCTAATACATCCCAAACTTCTGGACGAATACGTTCTACCATACGTTTTGCAGATTTAATGTTATGCGCAAGTCCGGAATTTACAAGTTTTTTCATTACAAATGGTTTGAATAATTCAAGTGCCATTTCTTTTGGTAGACCACATTGATGAAGTTTAAGTTCAGGACCTACAACGATAACAGAACGACCAGAATAGTCAACACGTTTACCTAAAAGGTTCTGACGGAAACGACCTTGTTTACCTTTAAGCATATCACTTAAAGATTTAAGTGGACGATTACCAGGGCCAGTTACCGCACGACCACGACGACCATTATCAATAAGTGCGTCTACTGCTTCTTGAAGCATACGTTTTTCATTACGTACGATAATATCAGGTGCTCCCAAATCTAATAAACGTTTTAAACGATTATTACGGTTGATAACACGACGATATAAGTCATTTAAGTCAGAAGTTGCAAAACGACCACCGTCTAATTGAACCATTGGACGTAATTCTGGTGGAATTACAGGTACAACATCTAAAATCATCCAAGAAGGTTTATTTCCAGATTTACGGAAAGCTTCTACTACTTCTAAACGACGAATAGCACGAACTTTACGTTGTCCGCTAGAAGTACGAAGTTCTTCACGTAATTCTTTATTCATTTTATCTAAGTCTAGTTCATCTAAAAGTTGTTTTACTGCTTCAGCACCCATACCAACTTTAAATCTAGAACCATATTTATCATAGCATTCACGATATTCATTTTCAGATAAAAGTTGTTTTTTGATAAGTGGTGTATCACCTGGGTCTAATACTATATATGAAGCAAAATATAATACTTTTTCTAAAGAACGAGGGGAAATATCTAAGATAAGACCCATACGACTTGGAATGCCTTTAAAGTACCAGATATGTGACACTGGTGCAGCAAGTTCTATATGACCCATACGTTCACGACGTACTTTTGCACGAGTTACTTCAACACCACAACGATCACAAATAATACCTTTATAACGAATACGTTTATATTTACCGCAATGACATTCCCAATCACGTGTAGGCCCGAAAATTCTTTCACAGAATAAACCATCACGTTCAGGTTTTAAAGTACGATAATTTATTGTTTCTGGTTTTTTTACTTCACCATAAGACCAATCACGAATCTTTTCTGGAGAAGCTAATCCTATACGCATAGAATCGAAATTATTTACATCTAACAAGGGGCTGTCACTCCCTTTCTATAAAATTCAGCCTTGCATCTGTTATTATCCTATTTACTATCTTAATTTATTGATTAAGAGCATCTAAAACTAAATGCTCTTAAATCAATAAACTAAACCATTATATTATTCGTCAAAGTTGTCTGTACCTAAATCAGCGATAATATCTCCTGCTGATTCTTCAGTACTGCTTTCAACTACAGCTTCTTCTGGATTGTCTGCTGTTACAGCTTGTCCATAAGATTCTTTTGTAGCGGTTGCATCCATATCTAATTCTCTTGCTGTTTCATTGATATCTTCTTCAATATCATTAATCATGATTTCTTGAGCATCTTCAGAGAGAACTTTAATATCAAGACCAATACTTTGTAATTCTTTAATTAATACTTTAAAGGATTCTGGTACTCCAGGTTCTGGAATATTTTCACCTTTAACAATTGCTTCGTAAGTTTTAACACGTCCAACAACATCGTCAGATTTTACAGTTAAAATTTCTTGAAGAGTATATGCTGCACCGTATGCTTCAAGTGCCCAAACTTCCATTTCCCCGAAACGCTGACCACCAAACTGTGCTTTACCACCGAGAGGTTGTTGTGTAACAAGAGAGTACGGACCAGTTGAACGAGCATGAATTTTATCATCAACAAGATGGTGAAGTTTAAGCATATACACGCAACCAACAGTAACAGGATTTTCAAATGGCTCACCTGTACGACCATCATAAAGAATAGTTTTACCATTATCAGAGAAGCCAGAAGCTTGAAGTGTTTCAAATACTTCATTACCTTTAGCACCATCGAATACTGGTGTTGCTATATGGATACCCGCAACGTCTGGTTTTGGCATACCATTTTTATCAAAATCATAACCGATAGCACGTAAACGGCTTTCTACTGTAGGGTCTCCAGCTTTAATCTGCATACCAAGTTCACGAACTGCCATACCAAGATGTGTTTCAAGTACCTGTCCGATATTCATACGAGAAGGCACGCCTAATGGGTTAAGAACTATATTTACTGGTGTACCGTCTGGTAAGAATGGCATATCTTCTTCACGCATAACACGGGATACAACCCCTTTGTTACCATGACGACCAGCCATTTTATCACCGACAGAAATTTTACGTTTCTGAGCAATATATACACGTACTAATTGATTTACACCTGGTGGTAATTCATCATTATTGGCACGATTAAAGATTTTAACATCAACAATGCGTCCAGATTCACCATGTGGAACACGAAGAGATGTATCACGTACTTCACGAGCTTTTTCACCGAAAATAGCACGAAGTAATCTTTCTTCTGCTGTAAGTTCAGTTTCACCTTTTGGTGTAACTTTACCTACTAAGATATCACCTGCACGAACTTCAGCACCGATACGAATAATACCGTCAGCATCAAGGTCGCGAAGTGCATCTTCTGCTACGTTTGGAATATCCTGAGTAATTTCTTCAGGTCCAAGTTTTGTATCACGAGCATCACATTCATATTCTTCAATATGAATAGATGTATAAATATCTTCTTTTACAAGTTTTTCACTTAATAAAATCGCATCTTCGTAGTTATAACCTTCCCAAGGCATATATGCTACGATAACGTTATAACCAAGTGCAAGTTCACCATGGTCAGTAGCCGGACCATCAGCGATAGGTTCTTTAGCTTCTACATGGTCACCTTTGTACACGATTGGAACTTGGTTCATACATGTACCTTGGTTGGAACGTAAATATTTTTGTAATTTATAATGGTCAATTTCACCAGTTTCGTCAGAACGAACTTCGATGAAATCAGCTGTTGCACGAACAACTTCACCTGCATGTTTTGCAAGTACCATAACACCAGAGTCACAAGCTGCTTTATATTCCATACCAGTACCAACAAGTGGTGCCTGAGTTCTGAAAAGCGGCACAGCCTGACGTTGCATGTTTGCCCCCATTAATGCACGGTTAGCATCATCGTTTTCTAAGAATGGAATCATTGCTGTCGCAATAGATACAATCTGTTTTGGTGATACGTCCATGTAGTCAACGCTATCAGCATCAACAAGCATAGTTTCTTCATGCACACGAGCAGTTACACGTTCAGCTTTAAACCAATTATTTTCATCTAATGGTTCGTTGGCTTGTGCAATTACTAAATCATCTTCTTCATCTGCTGTTAAATAACGAACATCAGTTGTAACTTGTTTATTAACTTTATCTACCTTACGATAAGGTGTTTCCATAAAGCCAAATTCATTAATACGAGCATATGTTGCAAGAGAACCAATAAGACCAATGTTTGGACCTTCTGGTGTTTCAATTGGACACATACGACCATAGTGAGAGTTGTGTACGTCACGAACTTCGAACCCTGCACGTTCACGACTAAGACCACCAGGGCCAAGTGCAGATAGACGACGTTTATGAGTAAGCTCACTAAGTGGATTGTTTTGGTCCATGAACTGAGACAACTGGCTAGAACCAAAGAATTCTTTGATTGCAGCTACAACTGGACGAATATTTACAAGTGCTTGTGGTGTAATTACATCATTATCTTGTGTATTCATACGTTCTCTGATTACACGTTCCATACGGGATAAACCGATACGGAATTGATTTTGTAACAATTCACCAACAGAACGGATACGACGATTTCCTAAATGGTCGATATCATCTTTATGTCCATGTCCATCCATTAAGTTTAATAAATAACTAATAGATGCAATAATATCATTAATTGTAATTGTGCGATGACTATAAGGTAAAGTACGAGAACAAATCATTTTGATTACATTATCGTTTTTGTCTTTAATATATACAATCGCATGTTCATCTTCACCAAAGATATTATTTTCTTGTTCAAGAGTAATATCTTCTACCATAGATGCTTCAATAATTACATCAGCAGGAACTAGAACTTCACCAGTTTCTTTATCTACTAATGGCTCAGCTAATTTTTTACCTAAAAGACGACGTTTCCAGCCGAGTTTTTTAGTAAGTTTATAACGACCTACTGTCGCTAAATCATAGCGTTTTGGATCGAATAAAAGTTGTTCTAATAACTGTTTAGCATTATCTACTGTAGGAGGGTCACCAGGACGCTGTCTTTTGTAGATTTCTACTAAAGCTTCTTCTTTTGTTACTGTATTATCACGGTCTATAGTGTTTCTAATACGTTCATCATTATCAAACAAAGACATAATAGCATCATTTGTACCATAACCTAATGCACGAATTAACACTGTAGCTGGCAACTTACGATTACGATCTAGACGAACAGAAATAACATCATTTAAATCTGTTTCAAACTCTATCCATGCACCACGGTTTGGAATAACTGTGGCATTATATAATCTTTTACCAGTAGGATCAATATTTTCACCGTAATAAGCACCAGGAGAACGAACGAGCTGACTTACGATAACACGTTCCGCACCATTGATGATAAATGTACCTGTTTCTGTCATGAGTGGGAAATCACCCATGAAAACTTCCTGTTCCTTTACTTCGCCAGTATCATTATTAACCAGGCGTACATTGACACGTAAAGGAGCAGAATACGTAGCATCACGTTCCTTACATTCATCAATATCATATTTTGGCTTTCCTAATGAAAAACCTTCAAATGATAACACAAGATTTCCTGTAAATCCCTGAATAGGAGAAATATCATGGAAAATCTCCTGTAATCCTTCCTTCATAAACCAATCATAAGAATTTCTCTGGATATCCAGAAGATGAGGCATATCCATAACCTCTTTGATTTTGGCATAGCTATACCTGGTCCGTTTACCAACTGAGACAGGATTGAACATTAAAATCTTCACCCCTCAAACCGAATTGAAACTAATTTAAACAATATGGATAAAAAAAATTTACTCAAGATATCTTTTAGTATAATTTAAAAGCAAACTCTACTAAACGTTAAAAAGGCAAGGCACTTTTTTTTATTTAAAGACCTTGCTTTATAATTGCCAAAGATATTCCCTTGTATACTTATCCACGCCAATAAAATATATAAAGTTATAGAAACATCTATAACAATAATCAAGGATAGTTACCTATGACATATCCCTTTTTATAAAAATAAAAATCCTATGGTATATGCCAATCTTTTAATAACAAGCTTGACATTACTTATTATTAAAATATGTGACAAATAATCACACGTTCGGTAATAATAAATTATATCATAAGTGTTTGTTACCGTCAATTAAATATTTAATATTTAATTGAAAAATTAAAGGATTTTAGACAAGAACAATTTTGTACGTTCTTGTTGAGGATTTTCAAAAATATCTTTTGGTGTTCCCTCTTCAATAATACGACCTTCATCGACAAATAATACTCTGTCACCCACTTCTCTAGCAAAGCCCATTTCATGAGTAACAACAACCATTGTCATACCTTGTTTTGCTAAGTTTTTCATAACATCTAATACTTCTGTTACCATTTCTGGGTCTAAGGCAGATGTTGGTTCATCAAATAGCATAACTTTTGGTTTCATAGCCAAAGCTCTAGCAATAGCTACACGCTGTTGCTGTCCACCAGATAATTGATTTGGATAAGATTTTGCTTTTTCTTTCAAACCAACTTTTTGTAACAAATCCATTGCAGTTTCGATTGCTTCATTACGAGAAACGCCTAAAACTTTAGTTGGTGCTAATATAATATTTTCCAAAACTGTCATATGTGGAAATAAATTAAAACGCTGAAAAACCATACCAATATTTTCGCGAATTTTATTGATATCTGCATGTTTATCAAGTTTCATATTATCTACAGTGATATCACCACTTGTAGGTTCTTCTAAATAATTCATACAACGAAGTAATGTAGATTTACCAGAACCACTTGGCCCTATAATTACTACTACTTCTTTTTCTTCAATAGAAACATCTACGCCTTTTAAAACTTCAACATTTCCATAAGATTTGTGTAAATTTTTAATTTCTATCATCAACTTGGTACCTCCGTTCTAAATATGCTACAAAACGAGAAATAGATAATGTCATTACTAAATAAATTATAGCAACACAGAACCAAATTTCTAAAGAAGCATATGTTCTAGCGATTACTAATTGACCGCGACGTGTTAATTCTTCAAAACCAATAACAGATACTAATGAAGAATCTTTTAATAAGGCAATAAATTCATTACCTAATGGTGGAATTACACGTTTAAAAGCTTGCGGAATAATAATATAACGCATTGTCTGGAACCATGTTAAGCCCAAAGAACGACCTGCTTCCATTTGACCATTATCAATAGATTGTATACCTGCTCTGAAAATCTCAGCAACGTACGCACCGCTATTAATACTACATGCAGCTGTAGCTGCTACAAATGGATCCATTTTTATTCCAGTAATTACTGGTAAAGCAAAATATATCAAAAAGATTTGAACTAATAATGGCGTACCACGTAAAAAATCTACATAAATAGCTGCTAACCATTTTATTGGTTTTATTTTACTTATTCTACCTATGCCAACAAACAAACCAATTACAATACCAATCGCTACACTTAACGCTGTAATTTGTACAGTAAAAACTGCACCTTCTAATAATAAAGGTAAAGCATTCACTATAATATCAAATTTAAAATCCAACGTAAAACCTCCTTATCCTTTATAGTTCCTATTTTATCTAAGTTGGAATTAATAGAAAAAGAGCACTGAATGAACCCCAGTGCCCTTTTTTGCTCACACCTCAAATAATAAATCTATTATTTAGCAGGTTTTGTACCAAACCATTTTTCATAGATTTTATCATATTCGCCGTTTTCTTTGATTGTTTTCAAAGCAGCATTAATTTTTTCAGCTAATTCAGTATTACCTTTTTTCATTGCAAAACCATATTCTTCAGATGTTAAGCTATCATCAAGACGTTTTAAATCCTCAGATTTAGATTCTACTAAATAATAATCATTAACTGGACGGTCATTAATTACAGCATCAACATTACCAGCTTTTAATTCCATGAATGTATCAGAAGAACTATTTAATGCTTTTACTTCAGCACCTTCAATTTTCTGTGCTTCAATCATACCTGTAGTACCAATTTGTACTGCAATTCTTTTACCTTTTAAATCAGAGAAACCTTTGATATCGTTGTTATCTTTTTTAACGATAATAGTAAGACCAGATTTATAATATGGATCAGTAAAATCAACTTGAGCTTTACGTTCTTCGTTAATACTCATACCAGCAGCAATAACATCAATATTACCAGATTCCATAGCTGGGATTAAACCATCAAAGTTAAGATTTTGGATATCTGCTTTGTATCCCATTTCTTTAGCTACAGCTCTGATTATGTCCATATCAAAACCTTGATATTCTGTGCTACCATTTTCATCTTGGAATTCAAATGGTGCAAAGTCTGCTGTTGTTCCTACATGTAAAACTTTTTCATCACTTGCTGCTTTTTTATCTGCATCTTGACCGCAACCTGCAAAAATTGCACTTACAGCTAACATACAAATAGCACATAGCATAACTATTTTTTTACTCATTATGTAACATCCTTCCCTAATATAAATATAAATTAAAAATTCCTTAATAAAATCAAAGAATTTTTAACCTTAAAAAGGCTCGGATGAATCCGAGCCTTTGCCGGTTTAAAATTATTATTTATTGCGTTTTGCGTTGAAGCAATCACGGCAGTAAACAGGACGATCTCCTTTTGGTTCAAAAGGAACTTGTGTTTCTTTACCGCATTCTGCACATTCTACAGTATACATCTGACGTTGTTCTTTTCCGCCTTCACGTTCACGACGTCTTTTATCACGGCATTCATGGCAACGTGCTGGTTCATTTTCGAAGCCTTTTTCTGCGTAAAAAGCTTGTTCGCCTGCACTAAAAATAAAATCCTTACCACAATCTTTACATACTAGTGTTTTGTCTTGAAAATCCATTTGTAAAACTCCTTAAAAAGTTCAATTAAGCCAAGCCGTTTTATCCGTAAGTGTATTATTTATCACGTCAGAACAAAAAAGCTGTTTGCTCCTTTTAGTATAAGGTTTTATGCAACAAAAATCAAGCAATTTTTTATATTTTTATTGTAAAATTATAAAAAACATTCCCCATTTACCTGTATAAATATACATGAGCATTATAAATATTTGTTTCAAGATAAATTGAAATGATTTTTTAGATTTGATATACTAACCTAGTTAATAGATTTTATATTTTTACTATAATTTATAGGAGTTTTTATTTTGGAAAACAAAAATGATGATAATACTCAAAACAAATCCAATACCTACAATAATAATAGCCAACAAGACGATAAATATATAGATACATTATCCACTCCAAATTGGGTAAGTAAAGAGTGGAGAGAAAAACAGCAGGCTACACTTAATCCTACTCCACCTCCCAAAAAACCTGTTCGGGTTTATCGCCAAAAAAGAAATTATAACCGTTTAATTGCTCTAATTATAATTATTTTATGTATTATTATGGGTTTTGTTTTTGCTAGTGATAATGATTCATCAGATAACGACAATTCATTTGCTACAAAACAAGGTCATTCTTTTAACATTATGCTTATGGGGGTAGATAGACGTGCTGACGATACTGGACGTAGTGATACTTTAATGGTTTTAACTTATAATCCTAATGAACAAAAAGCGTCTTTACTTTCTTTACCTCGAGATACTCGCGTGCATATTGAGAAAAATGATTATGATAAAATCAATCATGCCTACGCTTATGGTGGTCATGAACTCACCAAAAAAACAGTAGAATCTTTCCTCAATGTGCCTATTAATTATTATGTATTAATCGATATCAAAGCTTTTGAAAAAATAATCGACGCTGTCGGCGGTGTAGATATTGATGTTGAAAAACGTATGTATTATGAAGACCCTTGGGACGATGATGGTGGTTTAGTTATTGATCTACAACCAGGTAAACAACATTTAAATGGTAAAACTGCTATCCAATATGTTCGTTATCGTGATGGCGAAGGAGATATCGGTCGTATTAATCGTCAACAAAAATTTATGCAAGCCTTTTTAGCACAAATCATTTCACCATCTGTATTACCAAAATTGCCTGATATTGTAAATAATATCTCATCTGCAATTCAAACTGATATGCCAATTAATGAAATGATTAATTTAGTATCAGATTTACCTACTATCCAAAAAAATGGTCTACAATCAGAAATGGTTCCAGGTCAGCCAGCATATATTAAAGATGTTAGCTATTGGCTACCAGATATCGCCAAAACACGTAAATTAATCGCTCAAAACATGGGCATAGAGTTAACGGCTGAAGATGAAAAAAATACTAAAAACACTATTGAATCCTATACTAAATCTTTACCTAAAGGTTTAAAAATGGGCAATACTGATGAAAACAAAACACCTGCTAAAAATGAAGATATTACAGTATTAGTAATTAATTCTAGTGGCATCAATGGTGCTGGTGCTGAAGTTGCTGATATTTTAAAACGTAAAGGCTTTAAAATATCAAGTGTAGAAACAGGCAATACTTCTTCTCGTGAACAGACTACTATCACTGCTAATGAAAATGAACTTAATTGCTTTTATGGTATGCCATTTACTTGTACTATCATGTCTGGAGGAAGTACCGGTCAAGCTACCGTAAATATTGGGCTAGATTATCAAAAACAGCACTAACTTTTAGATAATCTTTATCTACAATTTAACATTAAAATCTTCAATCTTGCTACATCTAATAATTTTATTTATAGGGTAGCAAGATTTGATTTATATGTACAAAATTAATATAGTAAATTCATATTTTAAATAACAAATTAAATAAATCAAAGGAAGTGTTTTTTTGGGCATTTTACGTATACAAGAGCTAGGAAAATCTTTTGGTATAGAAGAATTATTTCATAATGTTACTTTTGATGTAGCCAGAGGAGATAAAATTGGTTTTATTGGTGCTAATGGTGCTGGTAAATCTACGTTAATGAAATGTTTACTTGGTATCGAAGAATATGACTCTGGACATATCAGTATTGACTCTGTTGACACTATTGGATATATGCAACAACAAGCTGATTTTGCCAAAGATACTTTATATGATGAATTACTTTCTGCCTTTACCGATATTATCAATTTAGGACAACAAAAAACAACTTTAGAAAAGCAAATTGAATCAACTACTGACGAAACAATATTAGAAACTTTAATGAAAGATTATAGTCGTATCTCTGATAAATTTGAACAATTAGGCGGCTATGATTATGAAAGTCGTCTTCGCCGTGTAGCTTTTGGTCTTGGTTTTACTGATGATGATTTTGGCAAAAATCCTACATTATTTTCAGGTGGTCAACGTACACGTATCTGTCTTGCCAAAGCTCTTCTTCGTGAACCAGATTTTTTATTTTTAGACGAACCAACTAACCACTTAGATATTGAAATGATTGAATGGCTTGAAGGCTTTTTAAGTAATTATAAAGGTGGAGTTCTTTTAATCTCACATGACCGTTTCTTCTTAGATAAAGTCGCAACTAAAATTCTTGATTTAGAAAATAAAACTACTACCCTTTATGATGGTAATTATTCTACTGCTATGCACGTAAAAGCTGAACGTCGTGCCGCATTAGAATCTGCTTATAATAAACAACAAGAACATATTCGTGAAACACAAGAATATATTCGCCGTTATAAAGCAGGTGTCAAAGCCAAACAAGCTCGAGGTCGTGAAAAACAATTACAACGTTTAGAACGTATTATTTTACCACCTGAAAAAACTAACTTTAGCTTTTTTATGTTCCACAAACCTGAAGACTGTGCCCAACGCGTTGCTGAACTTGAAGATGTTTCTGTAAATTTTGGTAATCATACCATTTTTGAACATTTATCTTTACTTGTTCGTAAAGGTGATGGCGTTGCTATTGTTGGGCCAAATGGTGCTGGTAAAACTACTTTATTAAAATTAATGCTCGGTGAATTACAATCGCCAACAGGTAATATTAAAATTGGCAGTCGTGTAAAAATCGGTTATTACTCTCAGCAACACGAAGGTCTTACACCTAGCAATACTGTTTTTGATGAAATTTTATCTTCTTTCGGTTTAAATGATGAACAAGCTCGTCATTGTTTAGGAGCATTCTTATTCAAAGGCGATGATATTTATAAATTAGTCAGTGATTTATCTGGTGGGGAAAAATCTCGTCTTGCTTTATTAAAACTTATTTTAACAGGAGCAAATTTCTTAGTAATGGACGAACCTACCAACCATTTAGATATTCCTGCTAAAGAAGCTATTGAAGAAGCTATGATGGCATTTCCTGGAACATTTATTGTTGTTTCCCATGACCGCTATTTCTTAGATAAAGTCACAAACTTTACTTGTGAATTAGAAAATGGTCATTTAACAGAGTATAATGGTAATTATAGCTATTATCGTGAAAAAAAATTGGAAATGCAAAAAGAAGCTGAATCTTTAGCTAGTCAAAATGATACAAAACCAAAAAATACTAAAAATAGCCCAAATACTAAACAGACTACTAAAGAAACCACAAAGCCTAAAAATACTCAAGTTGCGTCCGCTTTGAGCAATGAAAAACTTACTATGATGGTTCAACGTTGCGAAGCTACTATCGCTATGTTTGAAGCTGAATTAAAAGGTCTAGAATTTCAAATGAATGACCCAACTTTACAAGCTGACCCACAAAAAAGTCATGAAATAGCTACCGCTTATGCTCAAAAAGAGCAAGACTTAGAAGAACAGTATTTAAAATGGGAACAACTTACTGACGAACTTGCTCGCAAAAATTAATATTAATATAAATTTTTAACTTATTTAATTTATATAGAAGGGTTTAACATATGGAAAAAATATGTGGAACAGTATCTACTATTATTTTTAACAGTGCTGATAATTCATTTACTGTTTTGAAATTATCACCTGAAAAACTTTCTACACAAATAACAGTTACTTTAAATGCACCAGCTCCTCTTATCGGACAACTTTTAGAGCTTGAAGGAGATTGGGTAAAACACCCCAAATTCGGTCAACAATTTAAAGCTACTATATGTAAGGCTATTGCTCCTACTGAAGTATCTGGTATTGAAAAATTCTTATCCTCTGGAGTCATTGCAGGCATTGGCCCTGCTATGGCTAAACGTATTGTCGCGGAATTTGGCGAAAAAACATTAGATGTAATCGCCAAAACACCAAAAGAATTACTCAAAGTTTCCGGAATTGGACAAAAAACAGCAGATAAAATCTCTGCCTCTTATCTTGAACAAAGTGAATTAAGCGAAATTATGCTTTGGCTAGAAAACCACGGCCTTTCTAGTACCTATGCTGGTAAAATTTTTGCCAAATACGGTTCATTTGCTATTGATATCATGGAAAAAGATATCTATCGCTTATTTCATGATATCGAAGGTATTGGTTTTTTAACCGCTGATAAATTAGCTTTTAATTTAGGTATTCAAAAAGATGATAAACAACGTATCATTTCCGGCATTGATTATACTTTAACTTTATTATGTAATAATGGTCATTGTTGTGTTCCTGATACTACCCTTGTAAATAAAACAGCTAAAATTTTACAATTAGATAATTCTCATATTTTTAATGTTTTACAAGAACGCATCCATGACAATTCACTAAACACAGAAACTTTAGCTGGACAAACACTTATTTATCCACCATATTTATATACTGCTGAAAAAAAAGTAGCTAAACGCTTGATTGATTTACAAAAAAATAGCAAACCTCTATCCGAAGAAAATACTAATCTTCTAATTAAAGTCTGGGAAAAAGATAATCAAATTTATTTAGCAGATAAACAAAAAGAAGCTATCAAAGCTAGTCTTCGTCATGGTGTATTTGTATTAACAGGTGGCCCTGGTACTGGTAAAACTACTGTAGTTAAAGGTATTTTATCTATTTTAAAAGCTCAAGGATTAAATATCAAATTAGCTGCTCCTACTGGTCGTGCTGCTAAACGCCTTAGTGAAACTACTAAACAAAAAGCTGTAACTATTCATCGCTTATTAGAAGCTAATAATTTAAATGATGACAAATCTCCACAATTAGGTTTTACAAAAGATATTGATGACCAACTTGATGCTGATGTTATTATTTTAGATGAAGTCTCTATGGTAGATATTGTTTTGATGTATCATTTTCTTAACGCTGTACCTGATGGTTGTCGCCTTGTTTTAGTTGGTGATACTGACCAATTGCCTGCCGTTGGCCCTGGTAGTGTTTTAAAAGATATCATTCGTTCAGAAATTATTCCTGCTATTCGCTTAAATGAAATATTTCGCCAAGCTCATACTAGTATGATTATCCAAAATGCTCATACCATAAATGCTGGTAGATTACCTGATATTAATCATCATTATTCTGATTTTGAATTCTATGAGCTTGACGATGATAATCTTATTACCCAAAAAATTCTTGATTTATGTACAAATAAATTACCAAATGAAGGTTTTGATATTTTACGTGATGTTCAAATTTTATCACCAATGCATCGCTTTACTTGTGGAGTAGAAAATTTAAATACATTACTTCAAGCCACTTTAAATCCTAAAAAAGAACAACCTGAAATAAAATCTGGTTCGCAAATTTTTCGTGTAGGCGATAAAGTTATGCATATTCGTAATAATTATCAAAAAAATGTATTTAATGGTGATATTGGCTTTATCTCAGCTATTGGTAACGAAAAAATCAATGTTGATTTTCTTGACCACATTGTCATCTATGAAAAAAACGAACTTAATGAATTAACCTTAGCTTATGCTTCTAGTGTGCATAAAAGTCAAGGTAGTGAATACAAAATCGTCATTATTCCACTTTCTACCAGCCATTATATAATGCTTCAACGAAATTTATTATATACAGCAATTACTCGTGCCAAAGAAAAAGTTATCATTATTGGCTCGAAAAAAGCATTGACTACAGCGGTACAAAGTAATCGCACTCAAAAAAGAAATACACTTTTAGCCGAACGTTTAGCACAAAAATTAATTTAATTAATTTATTATAGAAAAGAGTTCTTTTACTTGTTAAATGATATATACACTGCATTAATGCAATTTTTCTTTCCCGCTCACTGTCCTTGTTGCCATGCCTATGTCGAGCAACAAGGACAGTGGTGCACATCTTGTTTACAAAAAATCATACGTAGTGAAAACCTAGCCTATGATAATGATGTTCGTCAATATATATCACCTGTTATCGCTATTGGTAAATATGAGCAAGGTCTAAAAAATTTAATCCATGAATTAAAATATCGCAATAATCTATCAACTTTAGCTTATTTTAATCCTTTATTTGATATTTTAGATAAAGATTGGGATTTTAGTAGTTATGATATGATTATTCCTGTACCGCTACATGCTCATAAATTAAAACAACGTGGATTTAATCAAGTTGAAAAAATTTTTACTTACTGGATTAATAAACATCATTTCAATTATTGCGACATTTTAGAAAGAACACGTAAAACCCAATCGCAGTATCAATTACATCGCAATGAACGTAAAGTAAATGTATCCAATGCATTTGCTTTAAAACCCAATCAATCTGTAAAAAATCGTAAATGTCTATTAATTGACGATATTTTTACTACAGGTAATACCTTAAAAAATTGTGCTATTGTATTAAAAAACCATGGTGCTACAATGGTTAGTGGACTAGTCTTAGCTAGTCAAGCAAATATTATCCCCAATACTTCTGATAATATTTCAACTAATTCAACTACTTAGCAAAGGAGATGAATAATATGTACTCTAAATCTCAAATAAAATGGTCTCAATCTGCTATAAAACTTTCTACATCATCAAATAATATGGATTATGTAGTATTTCAAAATATGATTCATGATTTAACTACTACAAGTTCTACTAATGAACAAAAAACTAATACTTATAAAACAACAAATTCATCAACTAAAAGCACCTCATCAACTAACTCTACCAATGATGACGAAAACTTATTAAACGCCATATTATCAGACATTCAGAATTTAAAACACAACAAAGCCTATGAAGAAGTTTTATCATATATTCAACATCTATTTGAAAATAAACGTAATTTAATTACTCAAGATATTATTTATGAACTTGCTGATGTTTATTTTTTAATGCAAGATTATCAACGTGCTTTTAATTGGATTCAAAAATTTTCTAAACAAAACTCTAAAGATTGTCGAAGTTTCTTATTATCTGCTCAAATTTATTTAAATTTAGGCAAAAAAGAAGACGCTCTAAATACTATCGACACTCTCTTTAAATCAAATATCGTATTATCTACTGAACAAGACTATAAAAATTTAGACAAAATCATTGAACATCTAAAAAAAATCTTTAAAACTGATAAATTGCTTCGCCGTTGTCCTAGTATCAATGATTATCAAAAAAAACGTCGTTATTTATTAAAACAACAAAAAAATACTAATTTTTCAGTAGAACATTCATCAGATAGACCAAAAGTTTCATCAACCTCATTAACTAATACATCAATTACAATTACAACAGAAAAATCACAAGGAGCTATTATGCCGAATTCACCATTACACCAAACTATCAATCATATTTGGGATTTACAACATGCCTCTGATGAAGATATCAAAATTTTATTAGCTAATAATGCACTCAAAATCAGCGAATGTATTATGACTCAAGTTTTAGCTTATACTAAAAAACTATGGTTATTTAATTATATTGCTAATGTCTTTCGCCTACACAATGATTTAAATTCTGCAATTTATCTATTACGTCAAGCATTATTTTTAGATGATGAAAATGATTTGATTTTAGCTAATCTTGGTTACTTACTATATTTAAATCAAGATTATGTAAATGCTTTAACTACACTAAATGATATAAAAATCAAAGACTTTGCTTCTCTAGATTTAATACAAAAATGCACAGATTTTAATATTTCTAATAAAAAATAATTTTTTCACTTATTATATTTTATATGTTATGAAGAAAGAATGATTTTCATGCTTATGTATAAAAAATCTTTACTTGTATTACTGGTTATCGCTTTATTTAGTGCTGGAATAACTTATTATCGTCTTAATAATCAAGATATTGATATCATTGATAACGAAGAGGAACTCACCGATAATACTCCGAATTCTATGATTACGGTATATGTCTCAGGCGAAGTAAATAAACCTGGATTAATTCAAATCGATAGTAACGCTAGAGTAAGTGATGCTATCACTGCTTGTGGAAATTTCACACCACTTGCTGATAAAAATGCCATTAACTTAGCACAAAAATTATCTGATGGTACTCATATCCAAGTTCCTACTATCAAAAATTCTGCCAACACAACATCTTCAACAAATAATTCTAGTAATTCACCTAATGATAAATCCAATGATTTAGTTAATATTAATACCGCCACCAAAGAAGAATTAGACACCTTACCTGGTGTTGGCCCGGCTACTGCCGAAAAAATTCTTAATTATCGTCAAGAACATGGTAATTTTCAATCTATCGAAGACCTCAAAAATGTCAAGGGAATTGGTGAGGCAAAATTTAATAAACTTCAAAATAAAATCTCAATTTAACGGTATTAATTTTAATTTTTATTTTTAGTAAAGTTAAAAGGTAGGCAATATTATGTTTAAAATTTCATATGGTCAATCACCATTATTATTTCTTAATGCAACTATTTTTACTTACGCCTTAGGTATTTATATGACAACTTATTTTTCCTTGTCATATAAATACCTTTTTTTATTAATTATAGTAAATTTATTTTTTGCTTTATTTTTTACTTTACGTAAATATCATTTCACTTTTATTAGCTATTTTAGCTTATTCTTTTTTCTTGGCTTTTTAAACTCTAGTTTTTCTTTAAATTTGCCTCAGAATAATATCAGCCACTATGATAATCAAGAACTTCAAGTTATTGGTAAAATTTGTACTTTACCTAACATACGCCAAGATAATGCAGGCATTTATCATCTTACTTATATTATTGATAGTCAAAAAATTATTCAAGATAAAAATCTTATCCCTACTACTGGTAAAATTTATCTCTATCAACAAGTAACGGATATTTCTTTTATCTCACCTCAAATAATAGGTGCTAAAATTCAATGTTCCGGTAAACTTCGCTTAATTCAAGATTATCATAATCCCGGCTTAATAAATCATGAGCTTTCTGCGAAAGAACAAGGTATCTATGCCAGTTTAAGTATCGGTAAACATGATTTTAAACTTTTAAAGTTAGATACTTCTTTTAATTTTAATCGCTATCTAGTTTATTTTCATCAATATGTATTAAGTTCTTTACAAAAAATAATGTCTGATAATGATGCACATATGTTATTTGCTATGCTCTTTGGTGGCTACAATAATATTGATAAAGATTTATTAGATGCTTATTCTACTACAGGTATTATTCATATTCTCTCCGTATCTGGTTCACATATTAGTCTACTTTCTGCTTTTTTATTATCTTTAGGTAAATTATTTCATTTACCACGTTTATTTAATATTATTTTACTTATTATTATTATTGCTTTATATAGCATTTTATGCGGAGCTAGTGCACCAATTTTACGTGCAAGTATCATGGGGATACTTCCTATTATTGCTCTATATTTACGGCGAAATGCCACTGCTTGTCATTTACTAAGTATCACCACATTATTTTTATTGCTTATTGACCCACTTTTATTATTTAATATTAGCTTTCAACTTTCTTTCAGTGCTACTGCTGGACTCGTTTACCTTTTACCATTATTAAAAAATTATCTTGAAAAATCAACTAAATTACCTATATTCATTATTGATAATCTTGCTTTAACAATTAGTGCTCAAGTTTTTTCTTTACCGATTGTTGCTTGGTATTTTAATAGCTTATCATTTAGTTCACTACTTGCTAATTTAATTATTATTCCACCTTTAGAATTTATTATCATTATTAGTTTAGTTGCTACTTTAATTGGCTGTATTTTACCTTTTACCCAAGAAATTTTATTTATTGTCGCTAGTTTGACTTTAAATTTATGTAATGACCTTACGCTTATGCTCTCTCATTTACCCTTTGCTAAAGTTTATTTGCCTACACTTAATAAATTATTTACTTTTAGTTATTATTGTTCTTTATTTTGTTTTATGAATACTTCTTTACGCTCGAATTTATCAAAATTATACTTTTATATCATAAAACATTTAAAACACTATGTATTTTTATCTATCGTCATGATTTGTTTATTTGGTGGTTTTAGCTATTATATTTATCAACAACATACCTCCTTACAAATTCATTTTATTGACGTTGGACAAGGTGATGCTTGCCTTATCATCACACCAAAACATCATAGCATTTTAATTGATACCGGAGGCAGTATTAATTCTGATTTTGATATCGGTTCTTATGTAGATTTACCATATCTTCGTCATTATGGTATTATTAAACTTGATTATCTAATTCTTAGCCATTTAGATAAAGACCATAGCGGTGGTGCTGGTAGCATTTTACAACAAATTCCTGTAAATCATTTGATTATCGCCAATGAAGGTAAAGATTTATATGCTAAAGCTCTACATCTTGCCCCAGATAATCCTATAATGATTAAAGCTATTGTCGCCAAACAAAATATGACTTTTACTATAGATAATATTAATTTTACATTTCTTCAAGATAATCTTACTAATTCACAATCTAGTAATGAATCTTCAAATGTACTAAAATTAACATATCATAATTTTTCAGCATTATTTACAGGAGATTTACCTATGGTTAGTGAATCTAAATTATTAGCTGAAAATGCTCCTTTAAAATCTACTATTTTAAAAGTAGCTCATCATGGCTCAAAAACATCATCATCTTTAGAATTTTTACAAGCTGTTCAGCCACAAGTCGCTATTATTTCTGTAGGTAAATATAATCGGTTTGGTCATCCTAATCAAGAAACCCTCGATAAACTTTCATCATTATCTACTAAAATTTTACGGACCGATAAACAAGGAGCTATTATTATTTATACTGATGGCTATAAATTCCATTATCAAACATATATAAACTAACGTTTAAGATTAACTTTCAATATGCTTATAATTTAGAATTTCTAGTGAAAGGATTTTTTATGAAATACTCTGATGCAATTAATCAACTCAAACAAAAACAAATAAAACATATTTATTTAATTATGGGCGAAGAACTTTATCTTGCTGAAAAATATTTAAAAACTTTATTAGCTATAATTAATCCTAACAATGACCCAGAATCATTACACTATTTTAATGCCACTGCAAATATTCGTGATATTACAGAAAGCTTAGATAGTTCTCCATTTTTTAGTGAACGCAATATTATTATCTGTAAAGATTTAAAAATTTTTCAAGATAAGTTATCCACTAAAGATAAAGAAGATGAACAATATTTTCTTGAATACTTACCTACTATTCCTGAATATAGTATTTTAATTCTTCAATATACTCAAGGAAAAATCGATAAACGCCGTAAACTTATAAAAACTATTGATAAATTAGGGGTTGTTGTTGAATGTGAACCTATTGCCCATTGGAATATTGGCGAATGGTTAAATACTCGTTTACGTGAATTGAATTTACGTTTTGACCGTGAAGCCTATGCGTATTTTTTAGAAGCAATAAAATCTATGGATAAAATTTCTCTCGGCTTTTTAGACCAAGAATTACAAAAATTAACTTTATATCCTAACTCATCAAAATCGCCAACACAGACACAATTTATTATTTCTCGAAAATTTCTCGAAGACAACTTTGCCAGTATTCCTGAAATTTCTACCTTTCGTTTATGGGAAGCAATCGGCGATAAAAATATAGCTTTGGCCTTAGAATTATTCATTACACAACAACAATCAGGTGTTCACCCACTACGTTTATTAAAATTTCTTGTCCGCCAAGTTGACCAGTTATGGCATGTTAAAATTTATCTTCAAGAACGTCAATCCGTAAAACAAATCGCTACGACGTTAAAACTACATCCATTTATAACTGAAAAAATAATCAAACAAGCCCAACATTTTAGTTTAACTAGCATTGAGCAAATGATATCTGATTTAGCCGAAGCTGATTATAAATTAAAAACAGGCTCTAATGAGCCTGCTCTAATTGAAAATATTCTTATTAAGTTTTGTCGTTAATAAAACGAAAAAGGACTGCTTTCTTTTTAGAAATCAGTCCTTACTTTAGTTAGCAAATTATTTGCTTAAGCTGTTTACTCGGCGAGCTAAACGAGATTTACGGCGAGCTGCACAATTTTTATGGAATAATCTGTTAGCAGCAGCCTGGTCTATTTTTTTGCATGCGATTACAAGTAATGCTTTTGCTTCTTCAGCATTGCCAGCAGCAACAGCATCAAGAACTTTACGAGAAGCAGTTTTTATAGCAGATTTAGCAGAAACATTTTTTGCACGACGCATAGCATCTGTTTTTACGCTGAGAATAGAAGATTTAATGTTTGGCAAGAAATTCACCCTTTCATCATTATAATGTACCAAAATAGTTTATCATGTTATAAAACAATTTGCAAGATGGCTAGATTAAATATCACATATTCAATAGCTAGACGCGATATATATTTTAACACAAAAAGTACCAAAAAATCTAGTCTTTCTAAAAAAACATTTATATTTTTTAAAATTTTTCTTGCCTAATATTAAATTTTTAAGTTTATAATTTATATTATTTCATATTCTATTAGTATTTTTCTCTATTTATGCTATATAATTAAATTAAAATCTAATATAAAGGACTTTTATTTATTATGAAGAAAAAAATTTTATTTATCATTTTATTATTATTTACTCTAAATTGGCAATTATCTATTGAGCATGTGGATTGCAATGCACCTTCAAATAATGTAAATAGCTCCAGTGAAAGCACTACAAATCCTAAAAATAATCCTAGTCTCATTATTACTTCACATTATCCACAAACTTCACCTAGCTCTAATGCACCATTACTATCTTGGGAAAAAGATTTAAATGCTGTTTATTATGAATTAGAAATATTTGATAGCATTCCTTATAATTTAGATAATAAAACATTATCTAATAAACATTTATATTATACAGCTAGTATTTTTGCCAATGCTTATCAATTAGATTTATCCAGCATAGCTCCTGAATATTTAACCAATAATAAACCTCTATATTGGCGTGTTCGTGCTATGGATTTTGATGGTAATCCTGCCTCTAAATTTTCTAATTTGGAAGAGTTATATGCCACTAATGAACCTACCAATTTAAATTCACCAATTCCTCGTATTAGTTATAATGAAAAACAAGGTACTACACTTTTATATCCTGTATATGCTTTTATCCCTAATATTCATGCTACACAATTTGAAATAGAAGTTACGGACAAACTTCCTGAAAATCCTAATGGTATCGAACCTTCTAAGCATCGTATTTTTTCTAAAATAATTAATACTCAAGAGTTTTACGATCCAAATCCTCGTATTGGTACTTATTATTGGCGCGTTCGTGGTTTAGATGATGATGGTAATCCTGTTGGCGTTTATTGTGATGCTCAAGTTTACCGTAATGATCCACAAGACGATTGGAAAATAGCTATCTTTGGCGATAGTATTAGTCACGGCGGTGGTCATTTATCATTCGGCCCAGCTGATTGGGAATATAGTTATGCTTATTATCTTGATTTTCCTACAATAAATTTATCTTGTAGCGGAGATACTAGCCAAACATTACTCAATAGATTTGACAAAGATGTCCTTCCTTTTCATCCACAATATCTATTAATCATGGGTGGCACTAACAGCCTTCGTGCTGGCGTTCCTGCTCAAGATGTTATCAATGATTTAAAAGCTATCCAAGATAAATGCTATAAGCATAATATTACGCCAATTCTTCTTACTCTTGCTCCTATAAATCCAAATAATATCAAAAAAGTATTCAATGAAAATACTGCTGATGTATGGCAAGAAAATTTATCTTTAGTCAACGATTTTATCCGTACACAACCTCATATCGATACTGCCAAAGCATTAAATAGCCCACCTATTTTACCTACAGAATATGCTATGGACGGCCTTCATGGTGATGTTATTGTAAAAAAAATATATGCTCAAGCAATTAATGATAATTTTTCTCAATTTCTTTATAAATAAGCTTTTCCATATGTTGTAATTATACTTTTGAAATTGTATAATAATTATTGTATATATGAGATATTAATTTATATTTAAATAAAGAATTTTTTCATAGGAGGAAACTATTTTGAAAGCTACTAAAATACGTGATAATATTTATTGGGTAGGTGCTATAGATTGGTCTATTCGTAACTTCCATGGCTACGAAACCAGTCGTGGTAGTACTTATAATGCCTATCTAATTATTGATGAAAAAATCACTCTAATCGATACTGCTAAACAAACATTTACTAGAGAAATTCTTAGCCGTATTTCTTCAATAATTAACCCTGAAAAAATTGATTATATTGTTTGTAATCATTTAGAGGCAGACCATTCTGGTGCTTTAGATACTATTGCACAAAAATGCCCTAATGCAACTATTTATGTAAGTCAACCAAACGGACTAAAAAATATTGCAAAATTCTGTGGAGAACATCCTTATCAAGGTGTTAAAGCAGGTGATAGTCTAAATATCGGTAAGCGTACTTTAAAATTCACTCCAGTACCAATGCTTCATTGGCCAGATAGTATGGTTACTTATTGCCCAGAAGAAAAAATTCTTTTCTCCAATGATGGTTTTGGTCAACATCTCGCTACAAATGAGCGTTTTGATGATGAAGTAGATTTCGCTATTCTTATGCACGAAGCTAAAAAATATTATGCCAATATCTTAATGCTTTACGGACGCCAAACACAAAATGCATTAAAAGCATTGGCATCACTTGATCTTGATATGATTTTAACAGGTCATGGTGTTAGTTGGCGTAAACATATCAAAGATATATTAGACCTTTATAATCAATGGAGCAATTTTGAACCTAATGAACATAAAGCTATTGTTGTCTTTGATAGTATGTGGAATTCTACTGAAATCATGGCAAAAACAATTGCTGAAGCCTTCCAAAGTAAAGGTATTTCTACAAAATTCTTTGATTTAAAAACAGAACATTATTCTGATATCATGACTGAATTTTTGGATAGTAAATATATTGCTGTAGGCTCTCCTACACTTAATAATAATATGATGCCTAACGTAGCTGCATTTCTTTGTTATTTAAAAGGTTTAGCACCTAAAAAGAACCAACGTAAAGCTGTTGCTTTTGGTTCTTATGGCTGGGGTGGACAAAGTATTGCATTAGTACAAAAAGACCTTGAAGAAGCAGGTCTTGATATATTCCACGATATGATTCGTATTGCTAATCAACCAACTGATGAAGAACTTGATACTATCTATAATAGTATTGCTGATAAATTATAAATTATATCTTATATATAAAATGAATTTTATGTAGATTTTTATAGAGTAGAAATTTTCTACTCTATTTTTTTACAAAAAAATACTTGTTTTTTATTGATTTCATGAGAATTTTTTCTTAAAATGAACTAGATTATAGTTCGCTTATTAGGAGGTTTTTTATGAATAATATTATTTTTGACATTGATGGTACATTATGGGATTCTACAAGTGTTGTAGCTGACAGCTGGAACGATGCCATAAAAGATACTGTAGGTATTAACGCTAATCTTACTAGTGAGCAATTAAAGCAGTTATTTGGCAAAACAATGGATGAAATCGGTATAATTTTATTGCCTGACTTAGATGAAGCTACACGAAAACAAGTTTGTGATGCTTGTTATAAATATGAAGATCGTCATTTAATTGACCACGCTGGTACTTTTTATACTGGTGTTCTTGATACTATTAATGAATTAGCCAAAAATTACAAACTTTATATTGTAAGTAATTGTCAATGTGGATATATTGAACTTGTTTTAAAGCATGGTAACTTTACTGATAAAATTACTGACCATTTGTGCTTTGGTGATACTGGTTTACATAAAGGTGAAACCATCAAACTTCTTATGCAAAAAAATAATATTTCTCTTGATGATGCTATCTATGTAGGTGATATTCAAGGCGATTTTGAAGCTTGTAAAATTGCCCATATTCCTATGATTTATGCAAGTTATGGCTTTGGTAAAGTAAAAAATCCTGATTATACTATTAATGATATTCGTGAATTGCCAAAATTAATGCAAGAGATTAATAAATAAAAAAATGCACTCTAAAATAATATTTAGAGTGCATTTTTATGTTCATTTATGTTTATTTATGTCCCTTTGCAATTATTTGAATTTATTTATTTAATAATTCTTCGCCAGCAATACCCGGTTTTGTCATTTCTTTTGGAGAAAGAATAATGTCTAATTTTTCTACTGTTAATAATTTTTTATCTAAAATAATATCACGAACAGGTTTGTTTGTCTGGTATGCTTCTTTTGCTATCATAGATGCGTTTTCATAACCAATATGCGGTAATAATGCAGTAATTGTTCCTACACTGTTATTTAACCAATATGCACATTGTTCTTCATTAGCTTTTAAATCTAATAATAAGTTATTTACAAAAGTATTGATAGCATTTGTCATATATTTTAAGGAATTGAAGATATTAAATGCAATAACTGGTTCCATTACATTTAATTCAAACTGTCCATTTTCTACACCAAGACTAACCACTGCATCATTACCAATAACTTGGTAACAAGTTTGATCTAAAACTTCAGCAATAACAGGATTGATTTTACCTGGCATAATGGAAGAACCTGGTTGACGTGCTGGTAATTTTAATTCGTTAAGACCGCAACGTGGACCAGAAGCCATTAAACGGAAATCATTTGCCATTTTTATAAGCACTAATGCCGTATTTTTTAATGCAGAAGAAATATCTGCAAAACCATCTGTATTATTTGTAGCATCAATTAAATTTTCAGCTACATGGAATTCTTCATTTGTTAGTTCAGATAAAATTTTTGCTACTTCTGGAATATATTTAGGTTCAGCATTAAGACCTGTACCAATAGCAGTACCACCCATATTAATATAATGTAAATTAATTAATGCATGGTCAATACGATTTAAACCACGTTTTACAGAAGAAGCATATGATGCCATTTCTTGACCTAAAGTAATTGGCACTGCGTCTTGTAAATGTGTTCTACCCATTTTTAAAACGTCTTTAAATTCTATAGATTTATTTTCTAATTCTGTAATTAAATAATTTAATGCATCTCTTAATTTACGAGCTTTTAAAATAATACATAATTTAATAGCTGTTGGGAAAGCATCATTTGTGGATTGTGCCATATTAGCATGATTATTTGGAGAAATAATATCATAACGGCCTTTTGCTTCACCAATAATTTCTAAAGCACGATTACATAAAACTTCATTTGTATTCATATTAATAGAAGTTCCTGCTCCACCTTGAATAGGGTCAACGATAAATTCATCATGAAGTTTACCACTAATAATTTCATCTGCTGCTTGAACTAAAGCATCACCAATTTTTTTGTCCAAACGTTCAGTGCTCATATTAGCCATTGCTGCAGCTTTTTTTACAGTAGCTAATGCTACAATAAAATCTGAATCTAATCTTTGACCTGTAATATTAAAATTTTGAGAACCTCTTAAACTTTGTACACCATAATAAGCATTATCTGGAATATTAAGTTCACCTAAAAAATCATGTTCTATACGCATCAATAATCGCCTCCGCGAAAAATTTTTTCTGTACCTTTATTGTATCATGTATACAATGTACATGTAAAGACAAAAATCAATTTTCTAAAAATTTTATCTTTAATAATAGCTAAAGATAAATTTTATTAATCATCTTTAGCTAAATTTATTTACGGTATCAATAAATCTTTAATTATAAAGAAATATGCAGGAAAAATTATACACAAAAAAATCACTGTAGTTGATAAAAAAGAAGATACTGCAATATTTACATTTAATTTATATAAATTACAAGCCAAAACTGCATTAATAGCTGTAGGTGCTGAAAAAGCAATTAACATACTACCTATTAAAACAGTATCATCAAATAAATTTATAGATACAAAATACATTAAAATAGGTAAAACTACAAATTTTACTATAATAATATCACTTGTTTTTCTTAAAAAATATTTTGCTTTATCAAATCTTATAATATATCCCACAGGAAAAAGTCCTGCCCATGCTCCAATATGTACCAAAGCATTAAAAATATCATAGCCCACTGCAGGTGTTGGTATATTTTGTACTGCTAAAATAAAACCTATTATCATTGTAATTACAGGTATTTGATTTAAATTAAATAATAACTTTAAAATACTTATTTGTTGTTTTTGTGATTTTGAACGACTGGCTTTACTATGATAATAATTAGCTAGAGGAAAACATACACTAAGTGTAAATAATGTTTGAAAAGTAGCTACAATCTGCAAATATGCAAAGCCTTGTATCCCATAAACAATAAATGCACATAATCCTGATAATGTACCAATATTCGAAAGCATTGCCGCCATCATATATGCCCCGCGGTCATTTAAATTTTTATACTTATCTGCAAATGTATATTTAGCGATTATCCCTGGTACAATACATGCTAAAAAACCAAAAATTGGTAACCATAATAAATCTACACTTATTTTTAGTGTCCAAAAACTTAAAAACGATAATATTGATACTACAATTCTAATGTTTAATTTGATTAGCCGATTACAAAATTCTTGCGAAATTATTTTATAATAACCACATAAATAACCTACTACAAGTGGTGCAATTAAATCTGTAAATACAAATAAAAATCTAAGTTTAGTTTCATCCACTATTAATGCCTTCACTTTCTTTAAACAAATATAGACCAGAAAAATTTCTGGTCTATACTAAATCAATCAAAACTAATAATATTTTTTAATTAATATTCATAATCATAAATATTATTATCATTTGAAGTATCACTACCTGTATCTGTTGTCTCTGTAGCAATATTTTCTTGGGTATTTTCATTTAAACTTTCATCAGTTTCTTCAGTGTAATTTCCTTCATAATTATTTTCTGTAACATTTTCACTTGAATTATCTACTGTTGATGTTTCTACTGTATTTGCCACTGGCGGAGTATTTATTTTAAAATTATCTTTTAATGTTGTTTGAATGGCATAAATATTTGTATTTACTTTTGTTTGAATATAAGATTCTGTACCTACTGGTAAATCAATATCTTTACCATTTACAAAAATACCGCCAACAATACCCACTGGGCCAAGTAAAGCAATACCAGCAAGACTTGCACCTGCGGCTATCGCTAAATTTTCTATTTCTTTTTTTGCTTTTTCGCCAAGAGTAGTTTCTAACATAGTGCCATCAAAAGCCTGTATTTGTTGAAAATTAACATCTATTTCACCGTTACGGCCAAAATTCCTAGCACTTTTTACTTTAGTAACTACACCTTCACCCGGAGCACCTGCTGCAATAATTAATTTGCCATTATAAATAACATCTTCTGCTGCTTGGAATTTTACTTTATCGCCAACTTTAGAAACATCTGTATTTAGTGGTGTTACTAATTTTATTTTTATCAAAGTATCCACTGGAACAGTTGTTGATACTAGTGGTGCTTTTACATCAGAATTACCATATGCAAGCATAGCTAAATCATTCATACGTTTTTGTAAAGTACCTGTAATTGGTTTACCATAAATTTGAGCCTCTAATGTAGTCAATCTATCAGTAATTGATTTTATAGATACTTGTCTACTTAAAAACCATTCAATACCATTCATTTGAGTAATAGCTGATGGACGAACACTATTATCAAACATTGTAGAATAAAGTGTATTTATACGATCACTTATAGCTGTTTGTGGATTTGAAGTTTTGCCATAAAAATCTGTTTCCAAACGACTAATACGTTCTAATAACGCTCCTGTTTGTTCTTGTCCATATACTGATTGTTCAACTAACATTAATTTAGATTGCAAATTCGTTGAATCCAAAGTTCCATAATTATAACTAGCTGGTTGCACAGTATTAGTATTATTTAAAGAACCAGCCCATACCGGCGTTGCCGAGGTAAATAATAAGGAAATACAAAGACCTGTAGATATTACTTTTTTTAATGACATAAAATCCCTTCTTTCACTTTAAATTATATCAATTATATCAAATTTTACTAATTTGCATTTGACGATTAACAAAATAGACTGGTTTTAAATTTAATTTAGTTAATAATTCATAAGCGTCTTTAAAAGCAAATGCAATAGATTCGTATTTATGTGAATCTGAACCTATTGTTACATATTTTCCACCAAGTTCATAATAACGTTCATATAATTTTAATAATAATGGTATATTATTAGGGTTATTAAACCTTCTTGTATTTAACTCTGGAACAATTCCTTGATTGATAATAGTTTGCCAAAGATTATCTATTGCATCTTGAAATTCCTCTAGGATAATATCTGGTTTTTCATAGCTTGCATAACGACAAATATAATCTATATGACCTAAAACATTAGCAAAATCATGCTGTTTTATTAAATCAGTCATCGTATTTAAATAATTTAAATACACAATATGTTTGTCTTGTCGATAGCAAGATTTATCAAATAAATCCTGTCCATTTAATAAATGTAATGAACATATAATTTGATCAAATGGAGCTTTTTCGATAAATTTTCTACTTTTTTCTATCGTATGTGCTTGCATACCTACTTCAACACCAAGATATAAATTATCTCCACGATATTTTTCATATTCTTTAATATATTCTTGAGGATCAAATTCAAATATTCGCTCACCGGGATAATCATAATCTAAATGTTCAGTTATAATCAATCCTACATTTTGAATTTGTGCACTACGACGTGCATCTTCAATTAACATTTTAGAATCTGCAGAAATTTTTGTGTGCAAATGTGCATCAAAAAGCATATTTATCACCTTGCTTTTGCTTAAACTTATTTATTCATCGCTTCAGTTAATGCTGTAGCCAATTGATCTGGGCAAGATGTAGGTCGCATTCCGCAATGAATACCTTGACATTTTTCAATGATAGCTTTAGCATTTTGACCTTCAACTAATTTACTAATTCCTTGAAGATTACCATTACAACCACCAATAAATTCTACATTATGAATATTATTATTTTCATCAAGGCTAAAATTTATCTGTCTTGAACATGTTCCCATAGTTGTATAAGAAAAGTTTTTCATAATAATTCACAATCCTTTACTTATAATAGATATTAACCTAAAATATTTGTTATCGTTTGTATTATTATAAAATGATATCTTTATATTTGTAAATAATTTCTTGATATTTAAAAATAAATAAGACAAAATATATTAATGTATTTATAATATAAAGATGTGATATAAATTTGCATATAGAGGTGTAATTAATGAAAGTAGCAATGATAGGAACAGGTTATGTTGGCTTAGTTACAGGAACTTGTTTTGCTGCTACCGGCAACAATGTTATTTGTGTCGACGTAGCTACTCAAAAAATTGAAAATCTAAACAAAGGAATTATCCCTATATATGAACCGGGTCTTGAACAGATGGTGGTCTCTGCAAAAGAACGCGGAAATCTTAGTTTTACTACTGATATAAAATACGCTTTAGCTATGAGTGATATTTGTTTCATTGCCGTAGGTACTCCTATGGGTGAAGATGGTAGCGCTGATTTACAATATGTAATGAGTGCCGCTAAAGAAATCGGTCAATATATGATTCACGATATGTATATTGTTGATAAATCTACTGTTCCTGTAGGTACAGGGGACAAAGTACGTGCAATTATCCAAGAAGAATTAGATAAACGTCATAGCAATTTAAAATTTGATGTTATTTCTAATCCTGAATTTTTAAAAGAAGGTAATGCTTGTCAAGATTTCATGCATCCAGATAGAGTAGTTATTGGCTCAGAAAATCCAAAATCCATTGAAGTAATGCAAGAATTATACGAACCATTTATTCGTTCTAATGAATTTTTTGTTACTATGGATATAAAAAGTGCTGAACTCACCAAATATGCAGCTAATGCTATGCTCGCTACCAAAATATCTTTTATTAATGAAATTGCCAATATTAGTGAACGTGTTGGTGCTAATATCAATAAAGTTCGTTGTGGTATTGCTAGTGATTCTAGAATAGGTTATAGCTTTTTAAATCCAGGTTGTGGTTATGGTGGTAGTTGTTTCCCTAAAGACGTAAAAGCACTAATCAAGACCAGTCGAGAATACAATTATGAGCCTGATTTACTTACTTCTGTCGAATCTGTAAATAATCGTCAAAAAATGGTATTAGTTAATAATATTACTGATGTTTTAGGTGATGATTTAACAAATAAAAAAATTGCTATTTGGGGACTTGCATTTAAACCGGGTACAGATGATATGCGTGAAGCACCATCTATCCCTATTATCAAAGAATTAATCCATCATGGTGCTACTATTAATGCTTATGACCCGCAAGCTATGAAACTTGCCAAATCTTTTTATCTAAAAGATATAGCTATAAATTATGTAAATAATAAATATGATGCTTTAAATGACGTCGATGCTTTAGTTATTGTCACTGAGTGGAAAGAATTTCAAAGTCCAGATTTCATGGAAATTGCTGCTCGTATGTGTGGTAAAGATATTTTTGATGGACGTAATATTTATAAAGAAAAAACTGTTTTAAGCCATAATCTAAATTATTACCAAATTGGTGTACGAAAATAAATATTGTGTTAAAATAAAGACAGCTGCTAAATTTTTAGCAGCCGTCCTATTTTTATTTTGCTGTTTTAATAATAAGAGCTGTAAACTCTAAATTTTCACTATCAGAAGTATTTTCTATACCATGACCTTCTCCATCAGGGCAAAAAACTACATCACCTGCTTTTACTTCAACAAGGTTACCATTATCACTATATAAACCAGTTCCTTTAGTGATATAATAAGCTTCTCCTTCACCATGATGTTCATGATAACCTAAAGAACAATTTACTTCAATAGTAACATGCGCAAACATACCACATTGTTCTTTCAATTCATTTTTTGTAAGCAAATGTTCAAGAATAACATGTCCTTTTCCACCATTCGCTTGTTCTTTGCGTACAACTTCATGTTTTGTGAAAATCATAGTAAAACCTCCAAAAATATTAGTTACTAATATTTTATCATATATAAAAAAAAATTGTGACAATTTATACAAAAAGAAAGGAATTTTATGATTGAATTTTTAAAATTTGGTGCTAGTTGGATATTGCCTCCTGGAATATTTTTCGTTTTATTTTTCTTTATAGCCTATTGCTGTATGCAACGTAAACAAACACGCTTAGCATTTATCATCACTCTTATTACTTTTATTTTTTATTTATTTTCTACATCATATTTTGCAAGTATCCTCATTGGACAACTAGAAGATGCTTATGAGCCACCTACTCATTTACCTAATGCTGATGTTATTATCGTTTTAGGTGGTGGTGCTACTAGTGATACACCTGATGTTAATGGTACTGGTACTTTATGTAGTATTCCTGCAAATAGATTACTCACTGCTGTTCGTCTACAAAAAAAATTAAATGTACCAATTTTAGTTTCTGGTGGTCAAATTTATGCTGATAGCGGAAAAGAAGCTGATATCGCTAGACGTATTTTAAAAGAATTAAATGTCTCCGAAGATATGATTTTATTAGAAAACAAAAGTTTAAATACTACTCAAAATGCTCAATTCAGCGCTAATATATTAAAATCTAGAAAATATACTAAACCATTATTAGTAACGTCTGCTTTTCATATGGAACGAGCTGTCATTAATTTTGAAAAATTAGGTATTGATGTTATCCCATATCCTTGTGATTATATGGTAAATAAAGAAAAAATTTTTCATTATAATCGCTTAGCTCCTTCTTCTCAAGCTCTTGAATTTTCTTCGATTTACTTTCAAGAAAATTTACGTACTTTCGTAACTAAATACCTAGAATAAAATTTTATACTAAATATTCATATCGAGGTGATTTTATGGTAAAAGATTTAACTACTGGTAATCCTACCAAATTAATTTTAATGTTTACATTACCTTTAATTTTAGGTAATGTATTCCAGCAATTATATTTATTAAGTGACACGTTAATCGTTGGTCGTTTTTTAGGGGTAAGCGCTTTAGCTGCTATTGGTTGTGGTGGTTGCCTAATGTTTTTTATGATTGGTTTCGTTATTGGCTTTACTTCTGGTTTATCAATTTGTACTGGACAACGTTTTGGTGCTAAAGACAATCAAGGTATTCGTGAAAGTGCTGCCGCTTGTACTATTTTAAGCATTATTACTACTATTGTTCTTACTATTATCAGTATTCTTACTGTTCGTCCTGCACTTATTTTTTTACAGACACCTCCTGAAATTTTAGATATGGCAGATACTTTCTTAACTATTATTTTCCTTGGTATTTTTGCTACTATGTTATTCAATATTTCTTCTAATTTAATTCGTGCTTTAGGTGATAGCACTACGCCTTTATATTTTCTTATTTTAGGTTGTATATTGAATATTATTTTAGAAGTTTTGTTTATTGGTGTGTTTGATTGGGGTATTCAAGGTGCTGGCTTTGCTACTGTTTTAGCTCAATTTATTAACGGTGCTGGTTGCGTTTACTATATTAAAAAGAAAATTTTTCTATTACATTTTAGCCTAAAAGATTTAAAAATCTCTAAAGATGTTGCTAATCAACATCTAAAAGTGGCTTTGCCGATGGGATTTCAGGCATCTATTATTGCTATCGGCGCTATAATTTTACAAGTACCATTAAATAATCTCGGTGAAGTTGCTGTGGCTGCTTATGCTGCTGCTCAAAAAATTGATATGATTGCTATCATGCCTTTAATGTCTTTTGGTATGGCTATGGCTGCTTATACTGCTCAAAATTATGGTGCTAATCGTATTGATAGAATCAAAACTGGTGTTAATAAATGTATTTTAATGTCTGGTGGTTTTAGTTTATTTATCGGTTTAGTTAATATTGCTATGGGCCCTATGCTTATTCGTTTATTCGTTGGTGACGGACAAGAACAAGTTGTTGAATATGGTCATTTATATTTAATCGTGAATGGTTCTTGTTATTTAATTTTATCATTATTATTCATCTATCGTTATACGCTACAAGGTTTAGGTCAAAGTGCAATTCCAACCTTTGCCGGCATTATGGAACTTGTAATGCGTGCTCTTGCTGGTTTATTTTTAGTTGATAGTTTTGGTTATATTGGTGCTTGCTGGGCTAATCCTATGGCATGGATAGGTTCTTGCGTACCTTTAACGATTACTTTTTATATCACTAGAAAATCTTTACTGAAAAAATACCATCATAGTAATTTATCTATATGAAAATCTTTATAGAAAATTTTCTAAAACATTGATGAAACACAGTAAAATAAAAACATATTGCCATTTGCTCCAAATAATAATATTATAGTTATAGATTTAAAATTTATGAGGTGAAGAACATGGAATTAAAATCATCAGCATTTAAAGCCTATGATATTCGTGGTAAATTTCCAGAAGAAGTGAATGAAGAATTAGCTTATAGAATTGGTCGTGTTTTCCCAACTTTATTTAATGCTAAACGAGTAGCTGTTGGTCATGATATTAGACTTTCTGGTCCAGATATTCAAAAAGCTTTAGAACTTGGTCTTACTGAAATGGGTTGTGAAGTTGTTGATATCGGTCAATGTGGTACTGAAATGATTTATTTCGCAACAGCTCATCTTGGTTTAGATGGTGGTATTATGATTACAGCTAGTCATAATCCAAAAGAATACAATGGATTAAAACTAGTTCGTAAAGAAGCTCGCCCAATCAGTGGTGATACTGGTTTAAAAGATATCGAAGCTAAAGTTATGGCTGGTGACCTTGGTACTCCTGCTAAAACTCCTGCAAAAGTTATCGAAGTAGATATTATGAAAGCATATATTGATCACTTATTAACTTATGTAGATACTAAAGCTTTAAAACCTTTAAAAATTGTTATTAACTCCGGTAATGGTGCTGCTGGCCCTGCTATCGATGAATTAGAAAAACGTTTACCATTCCAATTTATCAAAGTAAATAACAATCCAGATGGTACTTTCCCTAATGGTGTACCAAATCCATTATTAAACGAAAATCGTGAAGCTACTGCTAAAGTTGTTCGTGAAGAAAAAGCTGACCTCGGTGTTGCTTTTGATGGTGACTTTGACCGTTGCTTTATTTTTGATGAAAATGGCGATATGATTGAAGGATACTATATCGTTGGTTTCTTAGCAAAAGCATTTTTACAGAAAAATCCTGGCGCAAAAATCATTTATGACCCTCGTCTCACTTGGAATACAATCGAACTTGTTGAAGAAGCTGGCGGTACTCCTGTTATGTGCAGAAGTGGTCATGCATTTATTAAAGATTGTATGCGTAAAGAAAACGCTATCTATGGTGGCGAAATGTCCGCTCATAACTACTTTAAAGATTTCTCTTTCTGCGATAGCGGTATGATTACTTGGCTTTTAGTTGCGGAATTACTTTCTCAAGCTAATAGCACTATGTCTGCTATGCTCAAAGAACGTATGGAACGCTATCCTATCAGCGGTGAAATCAACAGCACTGTAAAAGATGCTAAAGCTGTTATGGAAGCTATCGAAGCCAAATACGGTACTACTGGCGAAATTTGTAAAATGGATGGCTTTAGTGCAAACTATCCTGATTGGAGATTCAATGTTCGTATTTCTAATACTGAACCTGTTGTTCGTCTTAACGTAGAAACTCGTGGCGACAAAAAACTTCTCGAAGAAAAAACAGCTGAAGTTTTAGCTATTATCCGTGGCTAATTTAATATATTTTAGTTTTTATACTAAATGTTTTATTTAAGGGGGAAATTAAAACATGAGTATCAAATTAAACTCTGGTTTTACTTTTGATTATGATAATTTATTAGGCGAAGGTAAAGTTACTAAAGCCGATATTGAAGCTTTTGGTGATAAACTCAAAGAAGCACATAAAGCTATGAATGTAATGCGCGAAACAGGCGTAATTAAAGGTCATTTATCTAAAGATGGCGAACCTGAAAAAGTATTATTCAGCCAATGCCCATATATTCAAGAAGGTCCTTTAAATTCTCCAGAATCTATGAAACGTCTTCAAGAATTACGTGAATCCGTAAGAAATCGTGTTGATGCTGTTGTTTCTTTAGGTATTGGTGGTTCTTACCTTGGTAACAAAGTATTATTCGATATTCAATGTGGTGAATTCTGGAATAGTAAAACTACTGAAGAAAGAAATGGTTATCCAAAATTCTACTTCAGCGGTAATAATATTGACCCTCGTCGTACTAAAGATTTAATCGATAACCTTAATGATTGTGCTGAAGTTACAAAATCTCATTACAAACGCAACTACAAAGTAATGCTTATCGTTATCTCCAAATCTGGTGGTACATTAGATACTATGTCTAACTTCATGGTTATCTATGATGCTTTAAAACAAAATCCACAAATTGAAATTGAAATCGTTGCTGTAACTGACCCTAATACTGAAAAACCAACATTATTAAAACAAATGGCTATGGACCACAATTGGCCACAATTCTCCGTACCAGACGGTGTTGGTGGACGTTTTACGATTTTCACTGATGTAGGACTTACTACTGCTGCTTGTATCGGTTTTGATATTGAAGAATTCTTACGTGGCGCTAGAGACATGGATGAAGCTTGTAAATCCGAAAACATCTGGGAAAACCCTGCAATGTTAAATGCAGCTTTAAAATTCATTGCTTCTGAAAAATATGGTCGTCATATCGAAGTAATGATGCCTTACGGTGATTATTTTGAATCCTTATCCATGTGGTACATTCAGTTATTAGCTGAATCTCTAGGAAAACAATTCAATAAAGATGGTAAAGAAGTATGCTATGGTCGTACTCCAGTTGTTGCTCTTGGTACTCGTGATATGCACTCTCAAACTCAACAACATCAAGAAGGTATGCTTGATAAAATCGTTCAGTTTATCCGTGTAGAAAAATGGGAAAATGACCTTGTTATTCCTAACGCATTCCCAGAAGCTAAAAAACTTGCTGATATTTCTGGTGTAACTATGGGTGAAGCATTAGAAGTTGCTCGTCAATCCAACGCTGATGCTCTTGCTTCTAACAAACGTTTCAATGCATTATTCAGCTTACCTGAAATGAATGCTTATCATTTAGGCGAACTCTTATACATGCTTGCTATGTCTATCGCTTATGAAGGTGAATTCGCAAATGTTGACGCATTTGACCAACCAGGTGTTGAAGCTTACAAACGTATTATGGGACCAAAACTCCAAGAACTTAAAGCTAGTAAATAATATTTAATTTAATATATCAAAAAGAGGATACATTATGTATCCTCTTTTGTCGTTTTAGGAGGTTTTTATTATAGTGAATTATCCTAAATCTTTATCCATAACATTTAGCGCATTATCTACAAAATTAAAACCTTATTTAACACCTAAAGTAAAATTATTCAGCTTAGTTTCATTGTGTTTAATATTATTATCACTTTATATTTTTGCTGATAATAGTATCTATACACAAAATGCCCCTTCTAATGATAAAATCATTACTATCAACACCAAAAATACTACTCCCAAAAATTCAAAATTAGTTTATCAAATAGATACTAAAACAAGTACATTAAAAAATCCTTTTAATTTTGAACACGAAACTATTTCCGAACATCAAAATTCACCTATTAATGCTACTTCTACCGATACAACCATTTCCCATAAAAATACAGCTTCTGCCCCTTTAGTTGATGATAATTTATCGAAAGAACCTAATAAACTCTCTTTCGATAAACATTCAAATAATCTAGATAATGACTCTTATACTTTAAAAGCAGTATTATCTACTAATCAACATAAATTAGCCTTATTAACTATCAATGATAAATTATATCGCGTTCATATAGGTGATACGCTAAATAACATTCAAATAATCAATATAGATAATCAATCTTTAAGTCTAAAAAAATCCAATGGAACTATCATTAATTGTCCATTAATCAAATAAAATCAACAATATTAGGAAGTATAACTATGAAGATATTATTCAAATCTTATTTTATGAGCATAGTTTTTACCATACTTATAACCATTTTAATTTCTCCTATATTTTCTCCAACAGCTTACGCTAGTGAAAATGAAATTGATGCTATAGACGTAGATATTCGTTCTTTATTAACTAGTATTGCCTATGAAAATAACCTTAATCTAATCATCAGTGACGATGTGCAAGGTAATATTTCTATAAAATTAGATAATATTGCACCTGAAGAAATGCTACAACTTATTGCTCAAAGCAATGGCTACATATATAAAAACGACCATAATATCATTTATATTACTTCTGGTAATAAGCAAACAAATCTTCATACTATATCGTTAAATTATTTAAATTTAACTAAAGCCGCTCAGATTGCTAATCTTATTTTAGACAAAAATAAATCTACTTCTAACACTTCTAATGAGCATAAAAATACCAAAACTAATGATTTAGATAATGTAATCATTGATGAAGCTGAAAATAGTATCAATTTTTATGCTACCGACGCTCAATATGATAAAATAAAAAAATTTTTAACGAAACAAGATATACCGCCAAAACAAATTTCTCTTGAAGCCAAAGTAACCGCTATTCAAAAAGATGCTGAAAAAAATCTTGGCGTATCCTGGGAATGGTCAAAACTTCCTCAATCACCTAAACACGATATAAGCTATGACACAATTAAACATACTGTAGTAAATGATGACGGCTCTAAACAAGAAATCACTGACTATATTCCTGTTGATGATGTTACTCGCATTTGGAAAGATAATGAAAATATACCCGGCGTTATTCGTTTTGGTAAAGGTATTGATGGTAATCCTTATGAATTTTATTATTCTGCCAAAATAGACGCTCTAATTAATGATGGTAAAGCCTCTATCTTAGCTAGACCAAATATCATGACACTCCAAGGACAAGAAGCTATTATCAACATCGGTAGTGAAGTACCTGTCCCTACAGTCGCTACAACTAATTCCACAACAACTACTTCTATCAAATATCGTGAAGCTGGTATTATTTTAAAATGCACACCACGTGTAAATGAAGACGGTTTTATTACTGTAAAAGTTCATACCGAAGTAAGCTCGCCATTATACGTTGAAGATATGAAAGCTTACCGCTTTCAAAAACGTTCTGCCGACACAATTGTACGTTTAAAAGATGGCGAAACGATGGTTATAGGTGGTCTAATTGGTAGTGATGAAGCCCGCCAAATGAGTAAAATTCCATTTTTAGGTGATATTCCTATTTTGGGTAATCTTTTTAAACATATCCAAAAAAGTAAAGATGATACCGAAGTTATGATTTTCTTAACAGCTAAAGAAGTAAGTAATTAAGATTAATATATTTTATCTTTACTTTTTATGTTATAATATTTATTTAGTAAATTGCTTAATTTTAAAATTTATATAAATAATGGAGTTGAAATCATGCTCAATTTAGAAAAATCTTCACAAGCCTTTGCTGAAGCGAAAGAAGTTATGCCAGGTGGCGTAAATAGTCCTGTTCGTTCTTATGCTCGCGTTGCTTGTGACCCACCTTTTATTGCCAAAGCTAATGGTAGTAAAATCTATGATATTGATGGTAATGAATATATTGATTATGTAGGCTCTTGGGGTCCTATGATTGTAGGTCATGCTCACCCTAGCGTTGTAAAAGCTATCCAAGAAGCAACTGCTCGTGGTACAAGTTACGGTGCTCCTACATTATTAGAAACACAACTTGCCAAAAAAGTTATTGAACTCATGCCTTCTATTGAAAAAATTCGTATGGTAAACTCTGGTACTGAAGCTACTATGAGTGCCCTTCGTGTTGCTCGTGGCTATACAAAACGTGATAAAATCGTAAAATTCATCGGTTGTTATCATGGTCATGCTGATAGCTTACTTGTAAAAGCAGGCTCTGGTGCTGCAACTTTTGGTCAACCAGATAGCCCAGGTGTAACTGCTGGTACTGCTAAAGATACACTCACTGTTCCTTATAATGATAGTGAAGCATTCATCAACTTAATGAATGAACAAGGTGATGAAATCGCTGCTGTAATTGTTGAACCTGTAGCAGGTAATATGGGTCTTGTATTACCAAAACAAGGATTTTTATCTACACTTCGCAGGGAAACAGCAAAACATGGCACTGTACTTATCTTCGATGAAGTTATGTGTGGTTTCCGTGTGGCATTAAACGGAGCTCAAGCAGCTTATGGTATTGTTCCTGATTTAACTTGTCTTGGTAAAATCATCGGCGGTGGTCTTCCTGTAGCAGCTTATGGTGGTAAACGTGAAATTATGGATTGTGTATCACCAAAAGGCCCAGTATATCAAGCAGGTACATTAAGCGGAAATCCACTTGCTATGACTTCTGGTATCGCTACTTTAAATCTTATTTCTGCTGAACCAGCATTCGGTAAAGCAGATTATACTCGTGAATTATCTATTAAAACTAAACATCTTTTACAAGGTATTGCTAAAGCAGCTAAAGATGCTAATGTTAAAATTCAAATCCACCAAGCAGGTTCTATGTTTGGTATTTTCTTCAATGAACATGATGTTTATGATTATGCTACTTCTGAAAGTTCCAACCAAGAAGCTTTTGGTGTATGGTTCTTAGAAATGCTTAATCAAGGTATCTATCTTGCTCCATCTCAATTCGAAACACTCTTCATGTCTGGAGCTCATAGTGATGATGATATTGTTAAAACTATCGAAGCTGCTGAAGTGGCAATGCAAAAAGTAGCTCAATTTTTAAATAAATAATTTTATTAATTAGTTTATCATTATTATTTTCACCTATAAATCAATAAACTCCCTTTTAAGCAACCAAAGTAATCTTATTAATACTTTTCTTAAAAGGGAGTTTTTTTATTAATTATATTTAGAAAGTTAGGTTTTCTATATTGTTACTAAAACTAAAAAATTCATTTTTTTCACTCATCAAGCAAATAAAAGATATATTTTTTCATCCTGATAAATATTTAAATCTATTTTGGCAAAACTTATTGCTCACTTTTCAAGAAAATTTTTTCTTTATCAGTTTAATGATTATCTTTAATTTTTTGCCATATTTATATTTATTTTGCCTATATAGCCAATATGAAAATGCTATTGGAGGCTTATTTAAACCTTTTGCTGATATTTTATTATTAGCTTTTATCCTCAAAATATTTAATCCTAAAATTCGTAAATATCTTCAATATTTAATTTTAATACTCAGTGGCTTATTAGCTTTTATGGAATTATTTGTCATTGGTAAATATTATACCTTCACTACCGCAGGTATTATCAGCGTAATCATTGGCACAAACTTCCATGAAGCTATTGAATTTATCACTATGTATTTTTCCTTTACTTATTTACTTTATTTTGTAGGATTCGGAATATGTATTTATTTATTAAAAATATATAGTAAGCATTTTAAATTATCTCTAGGTCTAATGTTTTGTCTTCCATACTTTTTCTTATATAGCTTTTGCTATAGTATTCTTCCCGGCAAAAATCTTACAGAATGTTTATCGATAACTAGACTTTCTGCACCTATTAATCAGGCTGTAGAAGATGCTATCACTTTTCATGAAATTTATAGTAATATGAACGCACCTATTAATATTAGTGAAAATAATTCTAGTATACCTAATGTTGTTTTTATCTTAGGCGAATCCACATCTCGCTCACATATGAGTTTATATGGTTATCCACTCCCTACAACCCCCAAACTCGATAAACTTTATGCTAATAATGATTTATATGTATTTACCGATATCATCAGCCCTCATGCTTATACTATTGGTGTATTACGAGAAGTTTTTACTTTTCATAATTATGAATCTCCTAACAAATGGTACGAATATGCCAATTTATTCGATATTGTAAAACAAGCAGGATATACAACTTACTGGCTTTCTAATCAAGAGACTTCTGGTAAATGGGCAAATGTTGCCTTAGCTTATGCTAATCGCAGTGATTATAAAAACTTTACTGGTATTCGTCAATCTTATGAAAAATCTTATCGTAGTGATGGCGAATTGTTGCCTTTACTTTATGACGCCATGAATAATTCTAATCCTAAAAATTTTTATGTATTACATTTAATGGGCTGTCATGGCGATTATGAAAACCGTTATACTCCTGATTTTGCCAAATTTACTTCTAATGATGAAACATTTGGTAGCTTTAAAACGCCTGAGGCACTCTCTAGTCGTGCAAAATATGATAATGCTATATTATATAATGATACTATTGTAACGCAAGTCATAGAGGCTTTTAAAGATAAAAATGCTATTATTATCTATATGCCAGACCATGGTGAAGAAGTATATGATATTCGAGATTTTTCTGGTCATAGTGATGATAATCCTACTCGTTCTATGCTAGAAATCCCCTTTATCATTTATACTACTGAAAAATTTAAAATGGCTTATCCTCAGCTTGATAAACAATTTTCTCAAGCTACACACAAGCCATATATGACCGATGATTTAATTCATACTATATTAGATATCATGCAAATAAAAACACCTGAATATCAAGAAACAAGAAGTTTAATCAGTCCTTATTATAATCAAGAACGTGAACGTATTTTTTTAAACAAAAATTATGATACAGAGATGAAAGCACCATAAAAAAAAGGAGAAAATCTACAAATATAGATTTTCTCCTTTTTTTACAAGATAAACATTTTTAATTTATTCGAAACAGTCGTTATTTCTAATGGTAATGCCGGCCCAAGCTCACCATCTAAATCACTTTCCACTCTGTCAGGACAAGAAAATTTAAAATATGACGCTTGTTTATATATTATATTTTTATTTTCAAATGAGGTCTTACCTGCCACTGTATCTGCAATTACTTTCATTAATTCTGGAATATTACATTGTTTTAATAAAATCATATCTAATTTCCCATCATTAATACGTGCATCTACTGATATATTTTTAAAACTTGCTACAACTGGAGAATTTACCACTAATACAAAAAATATTTTTTCACGAATAATTTCTCCATCGGCTTCAATCGTAAAATCTAATCCACGAAATTTAGGAAGTTCACCTAAACCACGAAAATAATAGGCTAATTTACCAAAAGTATTTTTTAGACGAGTATCTACTTCATGAGCTACGCTTGTCATCATACCTGCACTAATAACATTTATAAAGTACTCATCTCCAATAGCACCGACATCAACATACGTTGTTTTTCCTGAGATAATACTTTCCACATATTGTTCAAAATTCGTATCTATACCTAAATATGACGCAAAATCATTTGAAGTACCACTAGGTATAATCCCTACAGGAACATCAATATCTTCTTTTAACATCATATTTATTATTTTATGCAAAGTACCGTCTCCGCCAGCAGCTATAACGCCATCAGCTTCTACATTACGAATGCATTTAGCAAAAAATGGATCAAAATTTTCTTTTTTAGTACGATAAGGCATAATAATACAATTTCTACTTTGAAATTGATTAATAATGTCATCAAGCTTTTTTTTAAACATAGCATCGCCTGAAACTGGATTATATGCCAAAAGAAATTTTTTCATTGAGTCCTCTCTCCATTAATTTTTTAAAACACCGATTTTCTTAAAAAATCGAATACTTGCCGCGCCAATCATTGGAATTCTTTCAATATCAGATTCCATTATACCACCAATTAAAATTAACACTAAAATATATGAACCCATACCAACAAATAAAGATGCAAATGTAGCTAAAGCATTGCTAGCTGTTTCATATAATAAAAATTCATAACCAAAATAAATAGTTCCTGCCATAACTGCAGCTGCCGCTATAGTTTTTAATAACTGCATCATTTCAATTTTATAATTAATATATTTATACAAGAAATATAAATTTATTAAAGCTGCAATACCAATATCTGCAACAGTTGCCCAAGCTGCCCCCATAATACCTAAAGACGGTTGTGCTGTCAGTACCCAGTTTAAAATTACTTTAGCTACAGCTGCAATAACCATGTTAATCATAGGTATTGTTGGATGACCTAAACCTTGTAATACACCTGTAGTTACTTGATGCAATCCCAAAAGTACAATACTAAAAGAAGAAACCCACACTGCTGGCCCTGCTCCTGGAGCATTGTAAATCAATGTGGAAATCGGCACTGCAAGCATCATTACTGTTACAAATGCTGGAAAACAAATAAAATTTGAAATACGCATAGCCGCTGCTGTTTGATTAAAGCAACGAGCTTTATCTTTTAGTGTACGAGCTTCTGAAATAGCTGGTACGATACTTACCGCTAAAGATGCCGTAAGTATTGTGGAAAGGTTTACCAATGGCACAGCCATGCCTGTTAAATAACCAAATAATTCCGTAGCTTCATTTACTGTATACCCTGCCACTTCTAATCTAGCTGGTACAATCAATAAATCCAAATTAGAAACAATTGGAAGCATTATACTTGCCGCAGAAACTGGTAAGGCTAATACAAAAATACGTTTGATAATCTTCCACACAGAATCTGCTGATTTGGGGTCACTAGGTTTTAATTCATTACCATAAGTTTTTACAATATCTTTTTCCAATTTTATATGGAAATAAACAAGCACCATAACCCCAGTAACTGCACCAGCTAACGCACCTAAAGATGCCCCTGCTGACGCAAATTCCAATCCATATGGTAATAATAATTGAGCAAATAATATCATTGTAATAACACGGAAAATCTGTTCCACAATCTGTGAAACAGCTGTCGGTGTCATACGTTGCCAACCTTGAAGATAGCCTCTTGAACTAGCCAAAATAGTAACAAAAAATACAGCTGGAGCTAAAGCTATAATTGAATAGTATGCACGTGGGTCACGTACAAATTGCCAATCAATCAACCATTGAGCACCAAAATACGTCAATAAGCTAAAAAATAAACCCGTACAAAACATAAAACACATAGATATTCTAAATATTCGTTTTGCACCCCAAATATCTTTTAACGCTACTCTTTCTGCCGTTATAATAGAAATAGCTACCGGAACACCTGCTGAAGATACAGTTAATGCCAAAAAGTAAATTGGAAAGGCCATTTGATACAGCCCTATACCTTCACCACCTAAAACACGTGAAACAAAAATCCAGTTTAAAGAGCCAATGACTTTAACCACCAAACTAGCTACAGTTAAAATAAAAGTTCCCTTTAAAAAGCTTTCTGCTTTATGTGATTTTTTTGAAGTATTATCTTGTTCGTTAATGGAAAACACCTGCTTTAAAACATCATTTTCTTTTAAGTGAACTGCTCACTATAAAAAGTAAGCTTCTCGAAAAATAACTAAAACCTAACTATAATTTTTCAAGCTCTACGGCTAGTTACTAACCTGAATTTATATAATAATTTAGTAATAATAAGCAATTAATGACCACCTATAAAAGAGGTCAACGCCTTGCTTGTTAGGTTAAAAAGACTGTATAATAATAAATACAATAAAAAAAGTAATTATACTAGAAAATTATAGCATTTATCGCTAAACTATGCTAGTAAATTTTATCTTTCAATTAGTTATAACCACCCTATAATAGATTTATTTAATTTATTAATAAATTCTTTTAAATTAGCGAAAGGAAAGTTTTTATGGATTATAATTATTTAGGATTTGATATAAATATTGGCAAAACCAAACCCGAAAATATCGTACATAAAGAAGTTGCTTGCCCATTTTGTGATGTAAAAAATCTAACAAACATTTTAGACATGAAAAACGATATGATTTTATTAGAAAATAAATATCAAGTACTACAAGATGCTTATCAATTGCTAATAATCGAAGGCAAAGAATGTAATGTCGATATACCTGGTTATAGTCTTGAACATATGCAAAAACTTATGCATTTTAGTATTAATCATTGGTTAAATCTTATTAATAGCCAAAAATATCAAACTGTATTATTCTTCAAAAATCACGGGCCAATGTCCGGAGGCACTATGCGTCATCCTCATATGCAAATAGTAGGATTAAAAAATCTAATTTTTAAAAACATGTGCGATACCCGCCAATTTGAAGGTATTACCATTACTGAAAAAAACAATGTTCTTTTAAATTTATCCACCAAACCACGTGTAGGTTTTACTGAAATTAACATCATCATGCATGGACTAAATGATATCGACACATTAGCTGAATTTGTACAAATTGGCGTTGATTATATTATGCATCATTTTAGTGTAAATTGTAATAGTTATAACCTTTTCTTCTACTTGATAGAAGGCAATATTCATGTAAAAATCATGCCTCGTTTCCCAACTTCTCCATTATTTATCGGTTATAATATCGAACTCGTCCCTAATAACTTAAATGAAATAGCTAAACAAATTAAACAATTATATTTTGACAAAAAAAACGACTAAGCACTTTCGCATAGTCGTTTTTTATTATTATTTCATATCTTCTTCAGCGTCTTGTTTTTCTGGTGGTACATGGAACATTTCAAGATCTGGATTATTATCCTGAATCCAACCTAGAGCCCATTCATTATTTACAAGTAATACTGGACGTTCTTTTATATCATAAACAAACATACCACGGTCAGCACCACGAAGAGATTCTGGAGTTACTGGACGGTTATCTTTAAAACGTAACCAACGAGCTACTTCATATGGTTGCATATTCATTACAATATCTGTGTTATATTCGCTTTTTAGACGATATTCTAATACATCAAACTGTAATTGACCTACAGTACCTACGATATAAGATTCCATACCTGCACCTGCTTGTTGGAATAATTGTACTGCACCTTCTTGAGTTAACTGCATGATACCTTTAACGAATTGTTTACGTTTCATAGTATCTTTTGCAGATACACGAGCAAATTTTTCTGGTGGGAATACCGGAAAATCTGCAAATTTAAATTTATGTGAAGGCATACAAAGTGTATCGCCAATACCAAAAATACCTGGGTCAAACAAACCTACAATATCCCCTGGATATGCAGTATCAATAATTTGACGGTCTTGAGCTAAAAATTGCTGTGGCTGAGAAAGTTTTACTGCTTTTCCGCCTTGCATATGATATACACTCATACCACGCTCAAATTTACCAGAACAAATACGAATAAAAGATAATCTATCATGATGAGCTGGATTCATATTAGCTTGAATTTTGAAAATAAAGCCAGAAAATTTTTCATCATCTGGGCTGATAAGTCCGTCAGAACTCATACGTGGCTGAGGAGCAGGTGCTAAACGAAGGAATTCTTCTAAGAATCCACGTACACCAAAGTTAGTCATCGCACTACCAAAGAACATTGGTGTAAGTTCACCTTTATTAACTTTATCCATAGACCATTCTTCACCGGCAACATCAATTAAATCAATATCATCTAATAATGCTTGATAATCTGTTTCACCAATAGCATTTTTGGCCTCATCTGTATTTAAATCATAAATTATAGACTCACGTTCTTCTTGACCATGAGTAACATCTTCACTAAATAATTCTACTTTCCCTGTTTCACGATGATAAATGCCTTTATAATGACCATCAGTACCAATTGGCCAAGTCATTGGATAAGAACGAATACCTAGTACATCTTCAATTTCTTCCATTAATTCTAATGGAGCTTTACCAAAACGGTCAAGTTTATTTACAAATGTAAAAATAGGGATATGACGTTGTTTACAAACTTTAAATAATTTTTTAGTCTGTGCTTCTACCCCTTTTGCCACGTCAATAATCATGACAGCACTATCTACCGCCATCAATGTACGATAAGTATCTTCACTAAAGTCTTGGTGACCTGGAGTATCTAAGATATTTATACGACAACCAGCATAATCAAACTGAAGCACACTAGATGTTACAGAAATACCACGTTGTTTTTCTATTTCCATCCAGTCAGAAACAGCATGACGTTGAGTTTTTCTAGATTTTATTGAACCTGCTAAATGGATTGCGCCCCCATAAAGCAATAATTTTTCAGTTAAAGTTGTTTTACCCGCATCTGGGTGAGAAATAATCGCAAAAGTACGTCGTTTTTGAATTTCATTTAATAATTCCGACACAGCATTTCCTCCTACAAAAAAATAACACTTCTTTTTATTCTATCATAACTATTCTTTTAGTGGTACACCGATTTTTATAAAAATTTCTAAACTCAATAAATATATTTAAACGTAAGAAAAAAGACGAAGTATTTACTTCGCCTTTATTTTCTATTATTTATTATATTTTAAATAGTTCCAGGTTTAATATCTTCTGTAGACAATTGTGGCTTTTTATCTGGAACTAAGAAGCATACAATTTTTACCATTAATGGGATAAGTGGTAACCAAATCAAAGTATTAATCATATTAAAAGATGTATGAGCATTTGCTATTTGACGAGAAATAACTGCTGTTTCTGGTCCAACTGGAGAGATATACATTACGAATTGTGTAAACAATGGTAATAAGCATAAGAAAACTACACTGCCTGTAATATTAAATACACTATGAGCTACAGCTGTACGTTTTGCATTTTTGGACTGACCAATAGAAGCTAATAAAGCAGTAATAGTTGTACCGATATTATCACCTAATAAGATAGGTAATGTACCTTGAAGACCAATAATACTATTTCCATCAACACCTGCTTGAGAAGCAAAGTTTTGTAATACAGCAATTGTTGCACTAGAACTTTGTACGATTACAGTCATTACAGTACCTAATAATAAGCCTAAAACTGGGTTATCATGTACATTTGCAATAAGTTCTGTAAAAATTGGCGCATTTACAAGAGGCTTCATTGTAGAGCCCATGATTTCAATACCTGCAAATAATAAACCAAAAAAGAAAATTGTTTGACCTATATTTTTTGTTTTTTCAGATTTAGAGAAGAAATAAATTAAAAACCCTACAAATACGATTGGCCAAATATAATCGCTAAGTTTAAAAGCAATCAACTGTGCTGTCATTGTAGTACCAATATTTGCACCAAAAATAATAGAAATCGCTTGAGGTAATTTCATTAAACCAGCACTAACAAAACCAATAGCCATAACAGTTGTCGCACTAGAGCTTTGTAATACACATGTAACGAGTGCACCAGCTAATACACCAACTACTGGATTTTTTGTTAATACGCTAAGTACATAACGCATTTTTTCACCAGCCATTTGCTGTAAACCTTGACTCATCATATTCATACTATAAATAAATAATGCCAATCCACCGAGTAATTCAAAAGCTATTTTTACGCCTTCATTCATTAATTTTTCCTCCAAATATCAAGTTCTTTAATTAATTTATTATCAAATATAAAATTCCAAAACAAATTACTCTCTAATTATATAAATAAAACTAATCGCCAATCTAGTAATAATACGTAAACTTTATGTAAAATCTATGTAAAATTTCTACTCTCATTACACTAATACAATTATTTTAAATATAATGTTTACAATTTCAAATATATTTATTGTAATATTACTCGTTTTTTAGCATAAAATAAAAAAACTGACAAACTATCATACATTACAGTTTGTCAGTTTAGACTTTACACTTTATTAAAATTTAAGCAAAATATTTATTTTTAAATTCTTGTATTTGCTTTTCGGTTAAAGGTCGAATTTCTGTTAAACGAGCAATCTCCGTTTTCATGCCATCAGCTTTTACACCTTCCATATAAACTACACCACAACCTTTAGCTAAATACTGTATCATGCCTTCGCCTGTTTCTTCATTAAAAATTTTTATTCCTATACAATCATCAAAAGTCCCCATAGCAGTAATCACCTTAAATTTACCTAAAAACACAATATTATTTGTATCATCACTTGCTATACTTTCAGCTTCAACATTAGTTGTTTGTACAGTTTTAAAATCTTGTAAATATGGCATTTGTTGCTTTTTATTGATTAAAACCTCTTCTACACTATCTTCATTAGCTTTTACTTTTTTAGTCAATAATGGTTGCATTTTAGATTTATCTTGATTATTTACAATACAAGTTCCTTGATAAAAATTAATATTATTACCTCTAATTTGTTCATTAAAATTAAATGTAGCTATATAATAATTATCATTTTGAAAAGGTGCTGCTAATACATTCACTGTACCAGTAGCTTGTTGATATTCTCGCAAATCTATATTTTTAGAAGAAGCTGCAGCTACCGCTTGAAGTGCAATTAATAATACAAAAACTAACAACATATTTATTTTTTTCATTTGGATAGCCTCCCTTATTTCTAGTTCATCATAACTATATAATTCGCTATCAATTTATAAAATACCTTTTTTCCTAAAATACTACAAAAAAATTCTTTTATTTCATCAATAAACTATATTATTTTATAATAATTCTTTTATTTTACATAGTCCTCTATTCAAGTATTCAATATTTTTAGGTGCTGAAATGCATAATCTTACAGCGTTTGGTGGAATTGCATTACCTATAATAAATCGCTCAGCACTAAAAACTTGTACACCGTTTTTTTTAGCTAATTTTTCAAAATCTATCCCATTAATTTTATCAGGTAAAATCAGCCAGCGAAAAGAACATGTTTCTTCACCATAAATAGTATAATTTTCTAATACCTTATTAACTATTTTATTTCTTTTAATAAGCTCTAATCGTTTTTCTTTTATTACCTCTTTTATTAAATTACTACTTAATAATTTTGAAACAATTTCTAATGAAAATGGTGATACCATTAAATTCATATTATATAAAGCATTTTTAATTAATAATTTATATGATAAAGGAGCAATTATATATGCAACACGAAGTCCTGCTGATAAAAATTTTGATGTACTAAAAATATATATAGTATTATTAGGAGCATACGATAAAATCGGTTCTTGTTGAGTACTTCTAAATACTTTATTTATACCATCTTCTAATATAATTAAATTTAAATTTTTAGCTATTTGAGCTATATATTTTCGCTCTTTATCTGATAATGATAATGTTGTTGGATTATGTTGTTCTGGAATAAAATATAATCCTTTTATTTTTTCAGTTTGACAAAAATACTCTATATTATCAAAATCTAATTTATAATTTTTAGTAGGTAACGGTACTAGTTTTATTCCTAACATCTTAGCAATAGATTTTAACCCTGTAAAACTTAATGGATCCGTAGCAATTCTATCGCCTTTTGAAAATAAACCTAATAAAATCGCACATAATGCATTTTGTCCACCAGTAGCAAATAATACTTGTTCTGGTGTACTTTTTATTTTAAATTGCTGTAACCAACTTGTAATAATATTTCGTTGAAACATTGTTCCTGCTGGAGAACGATATTCCAAAAAACGATTAAAATCAGGTTGCATCAATATATTTTTTATAAATAAAACTATCTTATTATTTTCATTATATGGAGGATGCACAGTTCCCATCTCAATTATACTAGTATGTTCATGAGAATATAATAAAATATCACTACTATTTACATCCGAAGATATGAACGTTCCTTGACCAACTTTTGCACAAATTAATCCCTTTTCTAAACAAATTTTATAAGTCCTAGTTATCGTACTTAAATTTAAATCTAAAAAATCCGCTAACTCTCTTTGTGGAGGCAATTTATCTCCAGGCTTTAATTTACCATTTTTTATATCCATTTCCAATTGTTTTGCTAATTTTAAATATATTGGTGTTGTTCTATCTAATAATTGTGGTTTCCATGACATAGGATAATCATCAAAAGAATTTATAGGCATATGATCACTCCCTAAATATTGTATTCCATACAATTATACTATTGTATGTTCCTATTTTAAAGGAGTATAATTTTCACAAAAGAAAAAGGAGTGTATATTATGAGTATTATTAATTTTATAGGACATACCCCTATAGTGAAATTGAAAAATCGTTCAAAAAACGCTGCTCAAATATATGTAAAATAGGATTAGCTTTGATGTCACAAATTATGGGACAGGGATTATTATCTTATTGCTTAGGTAAAGTTAATGCTACCTTATCTTCATTAATTTGTCTTACTCAACCAATTATAGCTTCAATTTATGCTTATATCCTATTCAATGAAATATTATCTTTATTTGAGATTTTAGGAATATTTATTTGTATCTTAGGCGTTTATTTAGCAAAAAAAAATATTAGTTAGGATGTAATAAAATGATTACAGAAAAAATTTATTATGAAGATATGTATAAAAAAGAATGCGATGCTACAATTATAGCAATAGAAGACAATAAAATAATTTGCGATAAAACTATTGCATTTCCCGAAGGAGGCGGACAAATTGGAGATTGTGGTCAATTTATTTGTGATGATAATATATCCATACCATTTATAGATACAAAAAAAGGAATTGGTGAAATATTGCATTTAAGTAATAACCATACCATAAAAATTAATACTCCGGTTTATCACATCATAAATTCATCAGATATAAACAAACTATCTGTAGGTATGCACGTTAAAATCATTATAGATGTTTTACATAGAATAAAAACATCTGCTTTGCATAGCGCTCTCCATATAGTTTTAATGGCTACTTTAACGATACATCAAAATTTAGATAAGCACATTGTAGGTTGTCATATTGACACAGAAAAAGCTCGTATTGATTTTTTTTGTGAACATAAATTTTCTCCATATGATATTCTAAAAATAAATTCAGTAGCCAATGATTTATTACAAGAAAATATTCCTATTGAACGATATCTTTATGAAAATAAAAAAAAAGCTTGGATTTGGAAATGTAAAAATTTTGAATGTCCCTGTGGCGGTACTCATTTACAATCAACTGGACAAATAAAAAATATTAAAGTTAAAAGAAAAAATGTAGGCAAAACTACTGAACGATTAATTGTTACAATTGATAAAATTTTATTAACAGAAAATATGTATCATAAATAAAAAGAAGATATTTTGAACTGCACCCCAAAATTTGGACATAAAAACAACTTTTGGGGTGCAATTCATTTAATTTATAGCTTCTATTTATCATTCATATCTTAATGCTTCAATAGGATCTAATTTGGCAGCTTTTCTTGCTGGATAAATGCCAAAAAATAAACTTATGCCCACAGAAAATAAAAATGATATCAATATTGGTTCAATAGTAATTACTGTCGTAAAACCTGCAAATTGTGCTATTGCCATAGATAAGCTGCAACCTACCACAATCCCAATCAAGCCACCAATAATTCCTACAAAAACAGCCTCAATCAAGAACTGAAACATAATATTTCTATACGTAGCACCTAAAGCTTTACGAATACCTATTTCACGTGTTCTTTCAGTAACTGATACCATCATAATATTCATGATACCAATTCCGCCAACTAATAATGAAATACCGGCTATACTTGCTAATAAAATCGTAAGCATTGTACTTGTATTAGTCATTGTTTCCATAATGCTCGTTAAATTTCGTACAGTAAAATCATCTTCTTTATCTGCTGATATCTTATGACGTTGACGCATTAAATTTTCTATTTCCGCTTGTACTAAATCCATTTTATCTGGCGATATTACTTGTACACTAATTTGTTGAATATGATTTATCGCCATAATTCGTGTAGTCGCTGTAGTTATTGGAATAATTACCACATCATCTTGATCTTGCCCCATCGAAGATTGACCTTTACTTTCTAAAATACCAATAACTTTAAAAGGGTCATTATTTATACGAATATTTTTACCTACAGGGTTTATTCCTTCACCAAATAAATTTTCAGCAACTGTTGTCCCAATAACTGCTACACGAGCCCTATTATCTACATCTTTTTCACTGATAAAAGTACCATTAGCTATAGATAAAGAACGTATATACATATAATCTGGAATTACTCCCACTACTTGTGTATTCCAGTTTTGATTACCATTAACTATTTGATAATTTCTCTGTACTTGTGGCGATACATATTCTGCATCTTTTATTTTCTTTTTTATCGCTTGGGCATCTTCTAATTTTAATCTTATATTTGAACCTGCCGCTTGACGTACACCTGCTGAATTTCTTGTAGCACTAGCATTGATAACTAACATATTACTACCTAAACTAGCTATTGAATCTTGTACTTGTTTACGTACCCCCATACCAATAGAAACCATCGCAATAACAGCACCTACACCTATAATAATTCCTAACATCGTAAGAATTGAACGCATTTTATTTGCCCACAAAGCTACTAATGCCATATGCAAAGTTTCTTTAAACAACATCCATAACAACCCCTTTGCCAGCATCTTTGGTTATTTGTCCATCAACCACTAATAATTGTCGTGAAGCACAAGCTGCAATATCCGGTTCATGAGTAACTAAAATTATAGTTTTTCCCTTTTCGTGTAAATCAATAAAGATATCCATAATTTCTTTAGTTGATTTCGTATCTAAATTACCTGTAGGTTCATCAGCCATAATAATACTTGGATCATTAACTAAAGCTCTAGCTATTGCTACACGTTGACGTTGCCCACCTGAAAGCTCATTTGGTTTATGATAAGCTCTATCATCTAAGCCTACAGCATTTAAATAATAATGTGCTTTTTCCATGCGCTCTTTTGCTCCTACGCCAGCATAAACTAAAGGAAGCGCCACATTATCTAACGCACTTATTTTTGATAATAAATTAAAATTTTGAAATACAAATCCTATTTTTTTATTACGAGTTTTCGCTAATTCATCATCATTTAAATGAGCAATCTCTTTACCATCTAATTTATATGAACCACAAGTCGGTCGATCTAAGCACCCCAAAATATTCATCAAAGTCGATTTTCCTGAACCTGATGGACCCATCAATGCCGCAAAATCTCCTTTTATTATGTTTAAATCAATACCATTTAAAGCCGCAACTTCTTGCTCGCCTATTTTATATATTTTTTTTATTCCTGCAAGTTCAATCGTATGTTCTAGCTTTTCCTCTGTTATTTTCATTTTATTAATTCCTTTTAATGCATTGGCGGTCTGCCATGACGCTCATTTCGACCATCATTTTGTGGCTGTTTTTTGGCCATGGTTATATCTACTTTTTCATCTATTACCAAACCATCAGTAATCTCTACAAATTCATCTCCATAAATACCTGTCTGCACATAACGATTTTCAGTAGTACCATCTTCTTTTACCACAATTACATATACACCTTGTTTATCAGTTTTTAATGCTGAAAGCGGTACTGCTACGGCATCTGTTTTATTTGCTGTTTCTATTTCTACACGTGCTGTCATTGATGGCATTAATAATTTTTCAGGGTCATCTACATCTAAAGTTACACTATAATAAATAACTGCCGCTGAAGATGTATTTCCTGATGTTTTACTAGTATTCCAACTATTATCTATATCTGTCTGAGAAATTTTAGATACTGTAGCTGTAAAAGTTCTTCCGTTATAGGCATCAACTGTAAATGTAGCTTTTTGTCCTACACGCACATTTCCAATATCTGTTTCATCGACTTTAGCAATAATTTGTTTTTTCGATAAATCCGCAATACGCATAATTACTGTAGGATTGCTATTACCTTGTACCGCCATAGTACCATCGGTTACAGGTTCGCCAATTACCACACCATCCATTGGTGACACTATTACTGTTTCTGATAAATTAGAATCTGCCTCTTCAAGTTTACTTCTTGCTGTATCGTAATTATATTGAGCTGTATCTAAATCTTCTTTTGATTTTGCTCCAATATTATATAAATAATTTATTCTATCATAGACAGTCTTCGCATTATTCAAAGTAAATTCTGCCTGTTCTCTTTTTGTTTCATAATCTTTACCATCTAATAAAGCTACTGTTTGACCTTGTGATACCACATCATTTTCCTTGACTAAAACTTGTTTTACACGAGCAGTTATTTTCGAGCTCACTTCTACTGATTCTACAGGCTTTATCGTCCCTGTTGCTGAAACAATCGACTTCATATCCATCATTTGCACTGTAGCTGTTTCTAAAATAGGTTTATTTTCGTTTTGTTGCTTTTGCGTATAATATTGATAACCTCCAACTACAGCAACTATGCCAATAACCAAAGGAATTATTATTTTCGACCATTTTTTTAATTTTACTTTATTCATCTATTGCACCCTCCTTTGGTGTACCAATTGCGTATTCTAAATTTGCTTTATATCTAGCATAATCATATTGTGCACTCGTATAATTTAATCTAGCTTGAGATAACGCAAGCTCTGCATCAATTACATCAAGCACAATACCTGCACCTACTTTATATTTTTCACTAGCAATAAAATAATCTTCTTCTGCCTGTTTTACCGCCATTGCTGTAGAATTAAATCTTCTTTCTGCTTCTTTCATATTCAAATATGCCTGTCGAACTTCTAAATCAATGCTATCCATCATATCTGATAAAGTATATTCTGCTTTATTATAATTAGCTGTAGCTTCTTTAATATTAGATTTCGTTACATTACTATCGAATATATTCCAACTTGCTGAAATTCCAGCTTGATAATCATGGTCATCACTACTTGGTAAAGCTTGCTTATCCCAATTTGTACTTACAGAAAAATTCACTGTAGGTAAATACCCTGCTTTAGCAATATCTATATCATTTTTAGCAATTGCTACATCTAATTTTCCCATTATCATATCTTTACGATAATTATTAGCATAATCTAGACATTCAGGAAGTGACATTCTCACAGATTTATAAGCAAAATCTTCAATTAAATTTATAGGTTCATTTCGTTCAATATTTATAATATTACGGAACGTACTCAAATTTATTTCATATGTATTTTGAGCCATAATCAAAGATTGTTGAGCATCTGATAATGCTACTTCTGAACGAAGCACATCTGATTTGGGAATACTTCCCGCTGCATATAGATTTCTTACATCAACTAAATGATTTTCATAATTATTTACTGATTCTTGTTCTATATTCACATTTTGTTTTGCTTCTAAAATATCATAATAAGCTTTTATGGTATTGTATTTTATAGTTTCTTCTGTTCTTTCTAAATTTAACTCTGATTTAATTACAGATACTTCTTTATTATCTATATTTAATTCATTTCTATTACCAGTATAAATAGGTAAACTTGCAGAAATACTATTGGTATTACCTTTTTGAAAATCACTATCTATACCATCACGTACGCCATCATTTACTGAAAAACTACTATTTAAAGAAACATTTACGCTATTACTACCTTTAGCTGCTTCATATCTAGCTTCTGATGCTAATTTTTCTTCATTTGCTATTTTTACATTATTATTTTTAGATAAAGCCATATTTACAGCATCATCTATGGTCAAATCAGCTGCAAAACAAATAGTTCCACTTATATTTAAACAAATAGCTAACGCTATACATACACGTTTCATCTTATTTTTCGCCATAGATTCTAAATTCCTTTCTTTAACTTTTAATTTACTTAAAAATAATCTACAAGATAAATCTATTTTTATTTTATTATATATGATATCTATTTTTTATTAAATTTATATTAAAATTTTTACTTGACGATTTCAACTGAACACAATAAAATATTTAGATATACAATCTTATTGTACATTTGTATTTAAATTTCTATTTTGTCAAGGAGAGCGAATTATATTATGAAAATATTAGTAGCAGATGGGGTATCCCCTAAAGGTATAGAAATTTTACAAAAAGCTGGTTTTGAAACTGTAATCAAAGATAAATTACCAGCTGAGGAACTCTTAGAAATTATCCCTGAATTTGATGGTTTAATCGTACGTAGTGCCTCTAAAGTAACTAAAGAAGTAATCGAACGTGCTAAAAATTTAAAAATTATCGGTCGTGCTGGTGTAGGTACTGATAATATTGACATTAGTTCAGCTACAGCTAATGGGATTATGGTAATTAATTCTCCTGGCGGAAATACTATTGCGGCTACAGAACATACTATGGGCATGATGATGGCTATGGCTAGAAATATCGCTGTGGCTAATGAAACTATGCAACATGGTGAATGGAATCGTAAAAAATACACAGGCGTAGAATTACGTGGAAAAACTTTAGGTGTTATTGGTCTTGGCCGTATTGGTAGCGGTGTTGCTACACGTGCTTTAGCTTTTGATATGAATATCATAGGTTATGACCCTTATGTAAATGAAGAACGTGCACAATCTTTAGGTATAAAAGTAGTTTCTCTCGATGAATTAATCAAACAATCTGATTTTATCACTGTGCATATGCCTCTTACACCAAAAACTAAAGGTATGCTAAATAAAGATAATATCTACAAAATGAAACAAGGCGTTCGCCTTATTAACTGTGCTCGTGGTGGTATCATTAATGAACAAGATTTAGCCGAAGCTATCAAATCTGGTCATGTTGCAGGAGCTGCTATTGATGTATTTGAATCTGAACCAATTGACCCAAATCATCCATTAATTGGCTTACCAGGTGTAACACTCACTCCACATCTTGGCGCATCTACTGTTGAAGCTCAAGTAGGTGTATCTGTTGACGTTGCCGAAGGTATTGTAGCTGCATTAAATGGTGAGCCTGTTTCTACTGCTGTAAATATGGCACCAGTTTCAGCTCAGACAATGCAAGTTATAAAACCTTATCTAAACTTAGCTGAAAGACTCGGTTGCACAGCTTGCTCTTTAGCTGATGGACCTATCAGTGAAGTTACTATAAAATACAATGGTGAAATTGCAGGCGTAGATACAAAAATGATCACTATTGCCGCAATCAAAGGTATGTTAAATCCAGTACTTGAAAGCACTGTAAACTATGTAAACGCTCCAAGTCTTGCTAAAGAACGCAATATAAAAATCACTGAAGTTAAAGATAAAGCAGTAGAAAACTTTGCAAACCTTATCACTATTTCAGTTACAGCTTCTGGAAAAACACAAACTGTCCAAGGTACATTATTCGGTGAAGAAGGTCGTATTGTTACTATTAATTCTTACCGTGTTGACGTTGACCCACATGCTCGTATTTTGATTTGTCCTCATATCAACAAACCAGGCGTAATCGGTACTATTGGTTCTTTACTTGGCTATGCTGGTATCAATATTTCTGGTATGCAAGTGGGTAAAACTAAAATTGCAGGAACTAGTATGATGGTATTGACTATTGATAATGAAATTCCAAACAGCGTAATGCAACAAATTATTAATTTAAATGGAATTTTTGATGCAAAACTAGTAAATTTTTACACTGTATAAACTAAAAAATATTATTAAATCAATTAAGGATAGTTGTATTATAACTATCCTTAATCATTTTTAAAAAATAATTATGATAAATATAAAAATATATTATATAATTCTTAATATTTATCCTATTATTAACTATTGACATTTTAACTTTATCTAGCTAAACTAAAGATAAATAGATTTTCACTATGTTATAGGGAGATGTTCATTTATGAAAATTTCAGTTATTGGATCAGGTAACGTAGGTGCTACTTGCGCTAACGTACTCGCACTCAAAAATTTTGCAACAGAAGTAGTTATGGTTGATATCAGACCTGGCTTCACAGAAGGTAAAGCTATGGATATGATGCAGACTGCACAAATGATGCATATCGACACAAAAATCATCGGTGTAACTGCTCCTCTTGATGACGCTGCTAAAGCTGACGAAGCTTACGGTGCAACTGAAAACTCTGACGTTGTAGTTATCACTTCTGGTATGCCTCGTAAACCTGGCATGAGCCGTTCCGACCTTATCGGTGTAAACTCCAAAATCGTTAAGGGTGTTATGGACCAGGCTTTAAAACATTCCCCAGAAGCAGTATTCATCATTGTTTCTAACCCTGTAGATACTCTTACTTATCTTGCACTTAAAGATAGCGGTCTTCCTCGTAACCGTGTAATTGGTATGAGTGGTCTCTTAGATGGTAGCCGTTTTGAATACTATTTAGCAGAAGCTATTGGTTGCCCAGTTCGTGACGTTAACGCTATGGTAATCGGTGCTCATGGTGACCTTATGGTTCCTCTTACTCGTTTTGCTACTTACAAAGGTAGACCTGTTACTGAACTTCTTTCTGAAGAAAAACTTGCTGAAATCGAACATGCTACACAAGTTGGTGGCGGTACTTTAACTAAATTACTCGGTACTTCCGCTTGGTACGCTCCTGGTACAACTGCTGCTACAATGGCAGAAGCTATTGCTAAAGACAGTGGTCTCCAGATTTCCGGTATTGCTTACCTTGATGGCGAATACGGCGAAAAAGACGTTTGTGCTGGTGTTCCTGTTATCCTTGGTAAAGGCGGTATCAAAAAAATCGTTGAACTTGATCTTAACGATAAAGAAAAAGCTCAATTCGATGCAAGCGTTTCCTCCGCACGTGAAACAAATGCTAAATTAGCTGACGCTTTAAAATAATCTTTAGCTAATATTAGTTTAGTTCGGCAAAAAAGACAGTCATTTTTTTGACTGTCTTTTTTTATTTGATACACATTATCTATATCATCTTGACATACTTAATTACTATGTTCTAAACTTTAAATTAGATTGAAAGTCACAAAAATTCTGTATTTAAGGTGATTATTTATGTATTCTAATGATATTTATGGAAATTTTAAACCCATACTAAATCTTGTTTTAAATGATTTAATCCAACAAATCGAAGAATTTAATATAAAATCTCTTGATAATACTAATGAAAAAGCCTACGAACATTTAATTTCGCGTATCAAAACTCCCGAAAGTATGATTGAAAAATGTCAACGTAAAAATTTACCAATTACTACCTATTCTGCCTTACATGACATTTATGATGCCATTGGTATTCGTATTATCTGTCGGTTCATCAACGATATTTATACCAATTTAAACTATTTAAAAAACTTACCTAATGTAAAAATTATTCAAGAAAAAAATTATATTCAAAATGTAAAACCCAATGGCTATCGTAGTTATCATGTAATTATTGAAATGAACATGCCCTATGAAGATGTTTTAGGAAATAACCCTGGAAAATTTTATGCTGAAATTCAACTTCGCACTATTGCTATGGATTCTTGGGCTAGTCTAGAGCATGAAATGAAATACAAACATAATATAAAAAATCCAGAACTAATTGTAAAAGAATTAAAACGTTGTGCTGATGAACTTGCGGCTTGTGATATTTCTATGCAGACAATTCGCAATTTAATCAATGAAGAAAATTCTATTTGAATAAATTATTAAAACTTATCATATAAATAAGGTGATTTTATGAAAATTTTACTAGCTGAAGATGAAAAAGACATGTCTAGTGCACTTAGTGCTATTCTTACCCATTCAGGTTATAGCGTTGACTGTGTTTATGATGGGGCAAGTGCTGTAGATTATGCTACAAAAAACATCTATGATTGCTTAATTTTTGATATTATGATGCCTAAAATGACTGGTATTGAGGCATTAAAAATTCTTCGTAAGCAAGAAGACTATACCCCAGTGATCATTCTTACTGCCAAATCCGAAATCGATGATCGTATCTCTGGACTTGATGCTGGAGCTGATGATTATCTAATGAAGCCATTTTCTATGGGCGAATTATTAGCTCGTATTCGCTCCGTAACACGTAGAAATACAAAATTTACTCCAGCTATACTTTCGGCTGGTTCTGTAACTTTAAATGTAGAAGAACAAACTTTATCTTGTAAAAATTCCATTAGTTTAAATCACAAAGAAACTAAATTAATGAAATTATTCATGCTCAATATCGGTAAAATCCTAAATACTGAACATATTCTTGCTCATGTTTGGCCTGACGAAAACAATCCTGATACCAATATTGTTTGGATTTACATTTCTTATCTTCGTGAAAAACTCACCGCCATTAATGCAGATATCAAAATTATTGGTGAAAAAAATCAAGATTATCAATTAGCTATTAATCATTAACCCATATCTAACTAAAAATAATAAATCATAGAACTGAAATTTGGTGACAAACTATGAATATTATAAAAAAATTACGTAGAAAATTTATTTTACTATCTACCGCTACTATTATTCTTATCGTAGTGGGTGCATTGAGTCTTATAACTATCAACGTATATATGCGTATAAATACACAAATAGATACTTTTTTAGCATATATTTCACAAAATAGTGGTCAATTGCCCAATCAAAAAATTCCACCAATCAATACATGGCTTGACGAAACGGATTGGACTGATGATACACCCGAATTTCCTTATCAAATTCGCTTTTTTAGCGTACTTTTAGATGCTAACGGACAAGTACAGGATATTAATCTAAAAAACATAGCTTCATTTTCTGAATACGAAGCAGTAGAATCAGCTCAACGTGCCTTAAACACACATACAGATAAAGGCTTTTTCAAAAAAGACCGTGCCAGCTACGCCTACAAAATCACTCACCCATCTAATAATACTACTTTAATTGTTATCATGGACTGTACGCGTGATATGGCTCTTGTACAGGATTTCATCCGTGATGCCATTGCTCTTGGTATTGGTTGTATTTTATTATATATTCTATTTTTGATTATTCTTAGTAATCAAGCAATCAAACCATTTGTTCGTAATATCGAAAATCAAAAACGCTTTATTACTAATGCAGGCCATGAATTAAAAACACCTCTTGCTATTATTTCGGCAAATACTGAAGCTATTGAACTTATTAATGGTAAAAATCAATGGACGGAAAATATTTTAAAACAAATTCGTCGTTCTTCTACCTTAATTAATGAATTAGTTATGTTATCTAAAATGAGTGAAGGCTCTTCCAGTCATATTGATTTCATGCCTGTTAATTTTTCTGAAACAGTAAGTGAAGTTGCTAATTCTTTTCAAGAAATGGCTAGAGAGCAAGATAAATTCCTTATTTGCCAAATCCGACCAGACGTTACTATAAAATCAGAGGCAAAATGTCTTTATGAATTGGCAAATATTCTCATTGATAATGCTATAAAATATTGTGATGATAATGGTATTATCAATATAAAGCTTACCCAAACTAAAAAACACGCCCTTTTATCTATCAGTAATGATTATATCGAAGGTCAAAATATCGATTACTCTCGTTTTTTTGAAAGATTTTACCGTGAAGATACTTCTCATAATAGTGAAAAAATGGGGTACGGTATCGGACTTTCTATCGCTGAAGAACTCACTAAAATCTTAAAAGGTACAATTAAAGTTTCTTATCATAAAAAGAAAATTATTTTTTCCGTAAAATTTACTAAATAAAAAAATCTCCTTCTAGCAAAAACTAGAAGGAGTTTTTTATATCAATCTAAAAAATGATTCATATTTGTAATTCCCGCTATTCTCCAAAACAACGCATATAAATAATCATCTTTATTAGCATCAATATTAGATAATTCTACTTTACCGTTCTTTGTCATACTTTCTAATATAATCTTTCTTTTTTTCTTTTCTTTAAATGTATTAAATACATATGTACTAGACGATAACTCTGAACTTCCTTTAGTTGTATATAAAACAATACAGCTTAATTTGGCTATATTACCATCAGTAGTAGCGTAACAACTTGTCGTATCTATATAATAAGTGGATTTATCATCAGCACCAATACAAGGATATCGATTATATAGTGGATCTGAATAAACTAAATCTACTAAAGGTGTTATTTTTTGATATTTCATCTGTTTAGCTTGCGTAACATTAATCGCCATACCTAAAATAGCAGGTATTATAAATATACTTAATAAACATATTTTTAAAATTTTCATTATTAACACCTCAAATACCACTATAGATATTTATCTTTCTTATAATTCCATCATTAACCACAAACACTATATTACGTGGACCATAATTATATTCATAATGTTTATATCCATCATCTTTAAAATAACTATTTAAATCTAGTCTTCGTCCTATTCCATAAATTTTCTTCACGATACCATATTTCATCCCTACAGCTATCCCACCAGGAGTAGATAATCCTTTTTCTTTACAACTAATAGCATATACATCACCTGTTCGAATAGCTCCTGTTATTTCTAGTAAATCATTATAATTATATGTTACTGTATCACCATAAGGATATTCATAACCATAACTTATACTACTAGGCTCACCATATACTTGTTTTACATAATCCATAGATGTTCCTATACCTATTCCACCTATAGCTATATCATAACGAGGAAATGGACTTGCAAAACATGTTACTATTGATATACATGTTATGATTATACTTAAACATAAAATTTTTATGCTTTTACACATTATCAGCACTCCTTATATTAATATTTTCCCACCAATGGTTCTTCTCCATACTTATTAGTACCATTCGTACCTTTTGCAAATAATAAATATAAACCAACTATAATATTTACATAAGGTATATAGCCTATTATTATCCACAACCTGATTTGTTTAAATCATGTAAACGACATATGCCAATCATTGCACTAGATATCATAGCTAATAATATCATTGGAACTCCTATTATAGCTAAAACAATAGTCATAGATAATATATATCCTACAAGCACCACTAAACCTAACATCATGCTACACCAAAAATATGGCTTACGATTTATTCTTTTTTTTAGTGGAAAATATTTATTTTTAATATTTTATAAGGTTCCATTATTATTTATATCTTTTCCTATTTTATCTATCTGATTTTCAATTTCTTGTAATTCTGTTTTCACTAATTCCTTTTTTCTTCTATATTATCAGGCAAAACTTTTTCTAAATCAGATTTAACTAACTTACTATCTATTGTTTTTATTTTATCCGGTACTATTTCTAAATTGTTTATCTTCATACCACACTTTCCACAAAACTTAGTATTTTCTTCTAGTTGACTACCACAATTAGGACAAAATTTAACTTTCATATTTACACATTCCTTTTTTATTTTTATTAAGCTCTGCATTATTCAAGGCTATCTATATACCAATCGCCATCTTTCTTTACTAAAGAAATTGCTGAGCTATTATTTATCCCTAATATACTATTATCCCCACTAAATTTTATATATACTGTAGCAGCATTTTCACCATGCATACTAGTTCTAATAATATTATATTTAACTTTTTCTTTGTATGCTGGTTGCTTTTTATTACGATAAGTATCAACTAATTTCTTTATTGTATCTTGCTTTGCTGGCACAAATGTCTTTGCTACATCTTCTATATCTCCATCTGAAACATCTTCCGGATCAGTAACACTCATATCAATTATTTCTTCAATAAATGTTTCTGCCACCTCAGTTGCTTGTCTTTCTGGTGAAAAATAATCTTTTCCCCATATTCCTATAATAATCATAATTACAACAACTATTATTGCCACTAACTTCCAATTAATAAAACTTTTAATATCTTGTTCATCTTTATTAATTCCAATATGATTATCTTTTTCCAATAAATCTACAGATATTTCTTCTTTATCACATTTATTATTATCAACTTTTATTTTTCATACTTCACAAAAACTAACATTCTTTTTATGAGGGTTCACCATTAATACACCCTTCTACGCTAGTTAAAACGCCTTTTATACATATTTATTGATATAAATGTAATAATTTCATTTTTACAATTCGTTTCACAGACTCATCTATACGTTCTTGACTTATTTCACCTGCTTTTACTGCATCCAAAATACCCATATAAATATCTTGTTCATGTTCATATTCATGACAAATCAATACTATATCTGCACCTGCTTTTACAGAGTCTACACCTATACTTCTAAAATCATTATGATTTGCTACTGCACCCATTTCCATATCATCTGTAATAATAATCCCTTTATATCCTAATTCACCACGTAATAAATCCGTCATTATATTTTTAGATAAACTTGCTGGATTTGTTGCATCTAACTCAGGATATTTTAAATGTGATACTAAGATAAAATAATTATCTGGATTTGATTCTTTTATCAAAGTAGCAAATGGTGCTATATCTTCATTTAATAGTGTTTCTTTAGACGCATTGATACTAGAACTTTCAATATGTGAATCTACTTTTCCTTTGCCTATACCTGGAAAATGTTTCAAACTATAAATTATATTTTACTCTTGATAACCACTAACTGCTGCACGTACAAAATTTATTACTGTATTAGTATCTGTACTATATGAACGAGTATCATTTGAGCCAACATCTGCTACTGGAGCAAAATTTACATTTATTCCCATATTTTTTAATTCTTTAGCTGTACTAATTGCCCATTGTTTTGCTTTTTCTGGATCGTTTGACTCCCCTATTTTCTGCTGTGATGGAGGTGGTATTAAAGCATTTTCCATTCTTGTAACCTCTCCACCTTCTTCATCTACACCAATAAATAGTGGTATTTTTTCATCTGATTTTGTCTGTATATCTGAGGTTAATTTTTTCACCTGTTCTACTGATTGCATATTTCTATCAAATAAGATTACACCACCAAAATGAAATTGATGTAACATATACAAACTATCATCATTTATTTCTGTACCATGAATCCCTATCATTACCATTTGACCAATTTTTTCTGTTTGCGACATTGAATTTACAATTTTATCTACTTTTTCATCAATTGTTAATTCTTGTTGAACAATAGGTTTCTCTGCTTGATCTTTGCTTTCTTCTTGTTTACTGTAAAAATATTTATATGCTACACTTGCTAATATTAGTATAATTCCTACTGCCACTATACTAATTATTTTTTTGCGCATAAATATTTACCCCTTTTTATTTACTTTATTATTTTTCAATACGTTCAGATTGTTTTTTTGCTGACATATCTATAATATGCCAATTACCTGTTTTTTTGCTTAATAATGCTGTACAATCGAAAGTTTGTATTTTTACACCACGCTGATAAGTATCACGAGCAGTCAATGTATATGCCACTTCTATTTCATATTCATTACTAGAAATTACTTTTACATTTGAAATTTTATCCGATATAGTTGTTTGATATCCAGAAGCATATTCGTCTAAAGTTCCCATATGCGTTTTCATATCTTCCGAAAAATATTCATATGCATCTCTCATATCGTGTCTACTAATAGCTGCATAATACCCTTCTAATGCTTCTACTGCTTCATTTTTTACGTAATTTTTATTATTTTCTTGAGTAACAATTCGAACACTTATATAATCTATATCTTTTGTTATGCTATTTACAGCAAAACTAAGTAATCCCTGTTCATTATCAATAGAATAAAATTCATATTCATATAAAATTAAATTACCATCATTCATTTTATAATCTGGTTTACCATATTCATTAATCATGCTTTGATAATCAGAACCTGTATGAATACCTGATTTAGTTCTTACTTTATTATCATCAGATACCAATGCTACTATTTTCCCATCTTCAATTGTTACTTCTATATCTGAATATTTATAAACCATATATTTACCATTAGGTTTTTTAGTATAATCTCTACCTAAAACATTTTTCATGTCCGATATACTATCACCTAAATCTAAACCATCTAATGATAAATTGGAACGTGCTAATTTACCTGTATTTTGATCAAAATCGTCATCTTTATCATCCGATAAAGTAATTTCATTTGTAATTTTATCCATATTTTCTAGCGATGTTTCTTTTTCTTCGGTTATTAATTTATAACTTCCCCCCAATATTAACAATACAAAACATACTATAATAGTTGTAATCATAAATTTTTTATAATTATTATTTTTTTCTACTGGTAATGGTACTAATTTTATATTATTAAGTTCTTCATTTAAATGTTCATGCCCACAGGTTGTACATTCTTTTTCATTATTTTTAGTTCCACAAACAGGACAAATCCAAGTATTATTACTATTATCTGATATTTTTTCCTTACTCATAAAATATTCCTCATCTTATACTAATATGCTTTACTCGCATCAAATGGCTCCATTTGATATTCTGAAACATGTGTTAATGGGTCAGAGTATTGCATTATATCATCATAATTTCCCGAAAAAGATAAATAATCTTCACCACCATAAGCATTTGCCATAGACATTCCAGCTTGTTGCATATCCGCATTATATATATCCACACCATCTTCAACATTAGGCATAGTCATACGTTCTAAATTATTATCTTCGCCATATATATCTTTCCCACCAAATACATTATCTTGCGTATGTTGTACTAATTTTCCATTTACAAAAGTATCTATTCCGCCATCTACATTAGTATTTTTTATAACAAATTTTCCCTTATCAAAGTTTGTATTAATAGTATTTTCGTCTATTGGTTGTATATGTTCTGTAACTAATCCATCATGAAAAATATCTGTTCCACCGTCTACTCCTGGAGTAGATGTATAATATTCATTTCCATAATTCGCATCAAAATCATCAAAAATACTCATCTTAAAATCTCCTTTAGTTTTTTTATTTCTAATAAACTATGTTCTATTTTATTTACTTCTATTTGAGTCTGTTCTTCTTTTGTTCTTTTCTTTTCTAATTGTGTATTTATATCATTTTTCATATTTAATAAAATTTGACTATACGTATATTCTGTATTTGTGCATATCATATCGCAACGATTATCTACATATTTACAAATTTCTTTATTTAACTCCAATATAGCTTTATTTATTTGTGATTTTATTTCTGGTATTAATAACTCTTTGGCTTCATTTAACTTATTTTTTAACATTTTTTTACGTAAAAAAGGTAATGCCGCCAAACCAACCAAAGGTAATATTACTCCGCCAAATACAGCCATTATTCCTACACTACCTGCAGCTGCTAAAGCACCACTTTTCCAAGTAACATCTGATATATCATTTGCTTCGATATTCAAAACCACTTTTCCAGATTTTAATTCTGTTCCTGCTTGGGTATACATACATATACGTTGATTAAAATAATAACTCATTCCATGCGCGAGTTCTCTCTCTAATTGTTTTATTAATATATCTATTCTTGGTTCATACAAACCAACCCAACTTTCTAAGCTTTTTTGAATTCGTTTCGCTACATTTTTTTCAACAAACTCTTTAAAATCTTCACTTCGATAAGTTTCTATCATATCAACAATATCATCTTCTAATTTTGTTTGAAAAGATTTCAAGGATTTATACGTCATGCTATAAATTTTTTGTTTTGATTTATCAATATATCCATTTATATTTTTCTTATTTTGCTCTTTTTCTGCAATCATCTTATTTAAATTGCTCATTATCTCTTCTAATTCATTAATCGAAGCCAATTTTATATTTTGTGCATTAATCAATTCACGTTCTAAACTGTCAATAATGCTATACAAAGTATGTTTATAATTTTTTATTTTATCTTGTTCTATATTTCCATGAAAAATCATATTTCTTAATTTTTCATGTACAACCTCTATATTAGATTCTTCAATTAATCTATCATTATTAATTTCAATACCTTGCAATGCTTGTTTTGCAGAAACTGGATACACTTTTATATCAATATTTTTAGTACCAAAAAATTTATCTAATTTATATTGCACATCTTCTAATAAATCATCTTCCTCTTCTTCATCTACACAATCATATTTATTTAATAAAAATAATATGTTTATTACTCCCAAAGGTAATATTCTATTATTAATAAAATCTACTTCTGTTTTCTTTAACGGTGAATTCGCATCTAATAAGAAAATCACTGCATTTGCTGTTGGTAAAAATTTATATGTAACATCACATCGTTGTTCATCCATATCCAAAACACCCGGTGTATCTACAAGTACAATACGATTTTCTAATAAATCTAAAGGATACCCTATTTTTAAATACTTTATTTTATCAACGCAGTTATTTTCCTGTTGAGCAGAAAATCTTGCTAAATATTCATAAGATACTTCACCTTCGATTTCTTTACCATCATTGTACACAACTTTTAATACAGGATTTTCATTATACATAATGGCATTTATAGTTGCTGTTTCTGGTAATACATCCATGGGTAAAATAGCTTTCCTTAATAAAGCATTTATAAATGTAGATTTTCCTCGTTTAAATTCACCTAATACTAAAATTGTATAAAAATCTCTTTTTATATCTAAACTTAAATTTTGTAAAGCCTCATATATTCTATGATTATTTCGCACATAATCTTTAGCTAACAAATTTATGATACTATTTTTTATTTGTTGTTTTTCTTGTTCAAGTTCCATAAAATGCACTCCTTACAATTTTAATGTATTCAATTCTGCATTTATCTTCATCAAATTGTTTTGTTTATCATTTAATTTTTGACATTCAAGTTCAATACTATGTTCTTTATTTTCTTTTTGTTTAATTATTGTATTTAATTGATTTTCCATATCTTCAATGCGTGCATTCGCCACTTTTTCTACAGAACTACATACTTTATCAATTTGACTTAGATATCCTTTTTTTACATTTTTGGCAATTTCTTTACTTACATTTCTATAATGATTTACAAATTTATTTTTTATTTGTCTTTTTATCTTTAAATTTTCATCTTCAAAAAAACCCATAAACCATGCAGCTGCACCCAACGCAGCCACAACAGGGAATAAAGCTGCTCCACTTAAAACTAATCCAATACCGCCACCAATTCCATATAATAATAAATTACTTTTCGTTCCAATTTCTTTTTCAAAATCATTTACTACTTCATATAATATTGATTCTTCACCTTTAGTCACTACAACTGGTAAATTAAAATTCTGTTGATATTCTACAGAAATATCTTGCCATATTTTATTTAATTTACTTTCTATTTCTTGTATTACTTCATTTATTTTTTTTGATTCTATAGCTTGTATTTCATCTATAAATTTTTTCTGTTCTACATTTATAGCACTATTTATTACTGCTTTTATATTTTTTACATCTTTTAAATCACCTGTATAATCATCTATTGTTTTATCTACTGCTTGACAAATATTTTTTTCTAATTCAGCTAATTTATCCTCAATTTCACTGATATTATTGCCCAATTTTACACGCATATCTTGGGTTATTTGCTTTACATTATATTTCGCACCATTAAATTCAGGCTCCATTTTAGCTACTTTATCTTTCAAATCATCAACTGAATGCATTATTAATTCTTTTTGTAAATAGATCTTTTTATTTAAATCAGCTATAATACTTTCGCTTTGACTTACATATTTATTTATTTTTGCACGGCCTTTTTCTTCTGCCAAAAAATATGCCAATGCATCTTCAAATTCATTAAATCCTGTATGTTCTAATGACTCTACATAATTATTTCGCAAAGTTTTGGTTGGTAATTCCAATCCATTTTTTACCATACGATAAGCTAAGGTTTGTATACTCGATACCAAAAATATACGATTATCCATAGTTATATTTTCCGGTAATATATCTCTTATATTTTTAGTAACAAAATTTAATACCTTCTGTTCAGATATTTCATCTAATTCATCTTTATGTGTCACTACAAAAAATATATTTTGTATATGATTTCCTAAAATACGTTCTTTCAAAAATTCTACTTCACTATTTGATAATGCTTGAGTTGCCGATAATAGCATAATTACTGCGTCTGCTTGATTTAAATATCTATACGTAATTTCAATACGATTTTGATTAATATCATTTATACCCGGTGTATCTACAATTTCTACATTATCCTTGCAAAACTCTAAAGGATAAGCAATGTCTGCAAAATCTATAGTATTCAAAAAATCTTGTTCTGATTTTTTTTCTTCCTCTGGTGCACTTTCTTTAGGCGCTATTAATTTCAAAAATTTTTCTTCGGTAATTTCCTCAACATTTTTAGTTTCATCTTTATAATGTAAATAATATTTTGGTTCATCACTATAAATAATTTTACTAATTACCGCTGTTGTAGCTTTTTTTCTCGCAGGCAAAATCTTATTGCCTAACATCGCATTTACAAATGTAGATTTACCTCGTGAAAACTCGCCCACTACTACTAATTCAAATTTTTCTCTATCCAAACATTCTATATTTTCCCCTATAAAATCCATTCTATTTGTTAATTCCAAATCTTTCGCAATTGTATATAATTGCTGTAATTTTGTCGTTAATTTTTCTTTTTTATCTGTATATACTTTTAAATCCATTACTCATTCACCTTTTAGTTAAAATAAAATTTTAGCAATTATAAAAATAACTATAATCCAAAATAAACAACCACAACCAGTACTAAAACATCCACCTTCATCATTAGATTTTGAACTACTCTCTCTACCTAAATAAAAATCTGCTTTTTCTTTATCTATGGAAGTTCCTATTCCTTCATCATAATATCTTCCTAATACTGGTCTTGCTTCTTCTACATTATTATCTACAGCTCTTTTCATCCAATAAAAGGCTGCATTATTATTTTGATCAGTACCTTTGCCCTGTTCATAACAAAGTGCTAATTCATATTGAGCATCACCGATATCTTGCTCTGCTGATAATTGTAGCAATCTTTTTCTTTCATTTATTTTATTATTATCCGTACTATCTTTATATTTCAGTGCTAAATTATACTGTGCCCAAGCAAATCCTTGATTAACCGCTTGTTCAAACCAATAAATTGCTTTCTTTTTATCTTGTTCTATACCCTTTCCCCAATTATAACAAATCCCTAATCGATTTTGTGCCTCTGCATTACCTTGTTTAGCTGCCTGTTCATACCAATAAAAGGCTTTTACTTCATTTTTTTCTACGCCCTGACCAACAGCATAGCAATCAGCTAAATTCTTTTGTCCCCAATCAAATCCTTGGTTTGCTGCTTGTTCATACCAATAAAAGGCTTTTTCTTTATCTTGTTTTATACCTTTACCATTATCATAACAAATTGCTAAATTATACTGTGCAACTGCATTACCTTGTTTGGCTGCTTGTTCATACCAATAAAATGCTTTTTCTTCGTCTTTTTCTACTCCATCACCATCAGCATAGCAAGCAGCTAAATTAATTTGTCCCCAATCATATACTTGTTTTGCCGCTTGTTCAAACCAATAAACGGCTTTTTCTTTGTTTTGTTCTACACCTTTACCATCAGTATAACGAAGACCTAAGTTATTTTGCGCTTTTGCATAACCTTGCTGTGCTGCTTTTTCTATTAAACTTATAGCATATTTTTCATCACTATAATAAAAAGCTAATTCATATGTCGCTTCTGGTAAGTTTTGTTTATCTGCTTCTTGATACCAATAAACTGCTCTTTTCCAATTATTTTCTATTTGGTCATTATTTTCATAATAACGACCTAGTTCATATTGTGCATATGCTACACCTGCTTCTCCTGCTTTGGTCAGATATTTAATCGCTTTATCTTCATTTTTCTCTACACCAAAATTACCCAAATAACATAATCCCAACACATATTGACCTTCTGGTTCATTTTTCTTGGCTAATTGTTCACTCCAATAAAAAATCTGTTGCTTTTTATTTTCTTGCATACAATAGTTAAGTAAGCATTTTTGTGCTAATGTATTATTTTTCTTAGCACTTTCTTCAATATATGTTACAGCTTTATCTGTGTGTTTATTTAATAATATTGTATAATAGTACAATACACCTACAAATAATTTACAACTAGAATTATCATCATCTTTATTCATTTGATCGTATATTATTTTGGCTACAGCATCTATTTCGCATATTCCTATTGGTAATATATCTCTTGCTTTTAATTTATTATTAAACTCACTAAATTCTATAAAGAATTCACTTATTTTGTCTAATAACGAATAAAATTTATATGTATCTCTATTTTCTAATATCGTATTGGTGATAACGTCTTCTATTTCTTTTATATTACTTTCTTCGATTAATCTTTGATCGTTATTTAACTTACCGTTTAAAGCTTGTTTTGCTGAAACTCCAAGTAGCTTTGATACTTTATCTTTTAGAATTACTCTATTTTCTTCGATGAATTCTTCGATGCTTTCGTCTTCTTCCTCTTCATCATATGTGTCTATTTTATTAATAATTCCGATCGGTTTTAATCTTTCACTTAGATTATCTAATAATTGACTTTCTACTAATTTATTCATTTGATTTACATCAAATAATAATAATATAGTATCTGCATTATTCATAAATTCACGAGTTATCTTTTCATCTTCTTTTCGATAGGCATTCAAGCCCGGGCTATCAATAATCGAAACTCTTTTCAATATAGCAAACGGTAATTGTCGTTCTACGTAATCTATATTTTTATGTAAACTATTTTCCTCTCCTGCTTCAGTAGCAGTTATTTTATTAAATTCTATGTCAGTATATATTTTATTAGTACCATCTTTAAAATATACGGTTATTTTATCTTGTTTACCATAACAAAGTTTTGTAATAACTGCTGTGGTTGGTGTTGCATCCATTTTTTAAAGATTTTCACCCATTAAAGCATTTATAAATGTTGATTTTCCTGTAGAAAATTCTCCCATTACCATAATATTAAACGGCTCAGAAATATCTTCTATTAATTTATCTACGACTTTTATTTGACTTGTATACTCTTTTTTTTTCTTTAAAATTTTTTTCAAATCATTTAGTTTTTTTATTACATTTTCTGTCATAATACTAGACATAAACCTACCTCCTAAAAAATAAAAAACCTCACTTTAACCGAGGTTTTATTCAAATTATTATTTATTCCATTTATATTTTTCAATATATAAAAATAAACTACTCTTAGACAGGTTTAATATAGCACATATTTTTTTTCAAATTTGCCTATTGGTTCTATTTCTTATTCAAATAAAAATACCCTCCTTATTGGTTTTATCCAATAAAAAGGGTATATATTTTTAATTATTATCAATTAATAATTTTATTTTTTCTATTATATCATTTCTTTATTTAATCTCTTACAATACGAGCCATACGAACACCAAAGAAGTAGTTCATCACCCATTTAAAGATAACTGTGCAATTTGTTAATGGACCTGCAAGTCTTAATACATGAACTGCCATCCAAGCAATCCATGCAAATAAACCTTTAGATTTCATAACGCCTTTGAACATTACTGCATCACCAGCACCAATAGTTGCCATGCTACCTAAATCTTTATAAACAAATACTTCTTGTTCTTCGCCATTAATTGCATGCATAATATTTTTAACTGTAGTTTCTGCAGCTTCATATGCAGCTGGTGCAATAGTTGGAAGTGGACGACCATCTTGTTCAAAATGAGCACTATCACCAATAGCATAAATATCAGTGAATCCTTTTACTTGTGTAGTTTTTTCTACAATTACACGACCTGCACGGTCAATTTCTGCACCAAGTGTTGCTACTACTGGCTGTGCTTTTACCCCAGCAGCCCAAATTACAGTGCGAGTTCTAAGTTTTTCTTCTGTTTCTCCAGATTTTAAAGTAATATATTCACCATCATAATCTCTTACTTGAGTATTTAAGCGAACATCTACAGATTTACCTTTTAATACATGTACTGTATTTTCACGAAGATTTTCTGGCATCATTGGTAAAAGTTTATCTGTAGCTTCTACTAATTTAATATCTACTTCACTCATATCAAGATTATGATAATCTTTTTTCATACATTTATATACAAGTTCAGAAATAGCGCCTGCTTCTTCTACACCTGTAGGGCCACCACCAACAACGATAATTCTCATAAGAGCTTTTCTTAAATCTTCATCATTTTCTACACGAGAAGCACGTTCAAAAGTACGGATAAGATGATTACGAAGAGCTGTGCTTTCGCCTAAAGTTTTCATTGGATATGAATGTTGTTCTACAGATTTCATACCAAAATAGTTTGTAGTAGCACCTGTAGCAATAATTAAATAATCATATTTAATATCACCATGAGTTGTTTTTACAAGTTTATTTTCAGGATCAAATCCAGTAGCTTCTGCCATAAAGAAATCTATATTTTGATTTTTTTGGAAAAAAGCACGAATTGGATATGAAATTTCATCTTCAGATAGAATAGATGTAGATACTTGATATAATAATGGCTGGAATAAATGATAATTGTTTTTATCTACAATAGTAACATCTACATCTTTGTTTGCTAATAGTTTTGCTGCTTTGATTCCCCCGAATCCAGCACCAAGAATAACTACATGTGGTCTACGACCTTGATTTGTTTTAGACATTTTAAATCTCCCCCAAAGTACTAAACATAATTTGTGAATTTCTTCACAATACCCCTAAAATATACCCCATATAAAACAAAAACAAAAAAATATATTGTGAATAAATTCACTTTTCCTATACAAAAAAATATGAATTTATCCTTATGAGATATACTCTAACCTTTTATTTTAGGTTTGTCAAGATTAATTCATAAATTTTTTTTATATTTTCATAACATTAATACCTATTTACTTTCTTTCATACTTTTAGGTTATTTGTGCATTTTTTACAATATAAAAACAGATAAAACATTTACTGTTTTATCTGTTTTTATATTATTTACTTATACTCCGCTAAAATATCTTACTATTCCGTTAAAAATACCTTGAGCTATTTTTTTCATACCCTCTTCAGATTTTAATATCGCTTCTTCATCTGGATTTGATATGAATGCTACTTCTAATAATGTTGCTGGCATAGTAGTATGTTTTACTACATAAAAATTACTAGTTTTAGTACCTCTATCAAAAGTGCCAATTTGTTCAATTACACCTTCTTTGATATATGTTGCTAATTGCTCACTTGCTCTACTACCATTTACATAGTAATATCCCGTCGTTCCTTGTGCAGATGGTGATGTAAATGAATCTAGATGAATACTTACAAATATATCCGATTTAGTTTTATTAGCAACATCTGCTCTTGCTTGTAATTCTTCTACATCAGTTGCTGGCTGTGGCGCTACATCACGATCTGTTTTTCGTGTTATATATACTTTTGCTCCTGATTGTTTTAACATTTCGGCTACATTCAAACCAATTCTTAAAGTAGAGGTTTTTTCATTAAGACCAGTTGGGCCAATTGCACCAGAGTCATTACCACCATGACCAGGGTCTATCGTGATTTTTTTGCCAGAAAGTATTTTCTTTGCATCTTTATCGATATTAAAATCTTTATTTACCGTATAATCATCATTTTTATTATTATCTTCATATTCTTCTATTTTATTACTTGATGATGAAGAACTATTACCCGATAATTTACCAAAATCCATAGCTACTCGGTATGGTTCGCTACCTCCAGCTATACCAAAAATATCATATCCAGATCTTTTTACCTTTGTTTCTACTACTACTCTTACTACATTTGGTTTAAATTGTGCAATACGTACTTTTTTGGCATATTTACTATCAATTTTTATTTCTTTATCAACACCTCTAGCTAATACTGCATCACTCAAATCAACTACTATTCTTTCTGGTGAAGATAATACAAATGATTGATAATCTACTTCTTTATCAGCATCTACTACAATACGAACTTTATCTTTGTTATCACTAACACGTAAATCTTTTATTGTCGCCATATCACTAGCTGCCAAAACTATACTTTGCATAAACACTAAAGATAAACAACATATTAAAGAGAAAATATATAGGAATTTTTTCATTACGTATTTTACCTCGTACTTATATTATACTTAGCTTCTAATTTTTTAAAGCCCCAAGTTAATACAAATGTCATTGCTAAATAAAAAACAGCCGCCACTAAAAATGGTGTCATATCAAATTCTCTTTGTACAATAGAACGAGCTACTCTTAATAAATCGTTCATTGCTAATATATAAATTAATGAAGTATCTTTTACTAAATTTATAGTTTCATTACTTACTGGTGGCAATACCATGCGAATTACTTGTGGCAAAATAATATGACGCATCATTTGAGGATATCTCATTCCTAAGGCTCTTGCCGCTTCATATTGTCCTTTATCAATAGATTGTATACCTGCTCTAAAAATTTCTGCAAAATATGCTGCATAATTTAAAGAAAAGGCCAATAATGCTGCTACTATATCTGGTAAACGAATTCCTACCATAGGAAGCGCAAAATATACAAATAATAATTGTAACATAAGTGGTGTCCCACGCATTAACCAAATATATACTTCAGTTAAATATCTTACAGGTTTTATTGATGACAATCTAGCCAAAGAAAATAACATTCCTAATGGAACAGATAAAATCAAAGTGATAAAAAATATTTGTAATGTTATCTCAGCACCCTCTAGCATAGGCACAACTATTTTTAAAAGACTATCCATAAAAACTATCAACTCCAAAATATATTTATTCTTTAATTATAATTGCTTTTTTATATCTCTATATTCAAATCTCATATTATTTTCATATAAAAATGCTTAGTATAGTTATTTTACAACAAAGACACATAAAATACAAAGATTATTATTCTTACAAAATATATTTGCGTTGTTTATATAAAAAAATGTATAATTATTATAGGCAAAAATCTTGTAAATAAATTAATAATATTAATATTTTAAGAAAAGAGGTTATTTTATTGAGAAAAAAAATTAATAATGTAGTAAAAAGCAATGTTGAATTAATCACTTCACCTTTTATGACATTCTTTCGCCATGAAGCATCTAGTGGTATTATTCTTTTACTTTTTGCTATATTAGCATTAGTCTTAGCGAATACCAATGCTTCTAATCTCTATAATGAAGCTTTAAATACACAAATCCCTTTAGGTCCTGCTAAATGGCATTTAGATTTAACCCTTCTTTATTGGATTAATGATGGCCTTATGGCTATTTTCTTTTTCGTTATTGGTCTTGAAATCAAACGTGAATTTTTATTTGGTGAGTTAAAATCTTTATCAGCCACTATTTTACCGATTAGTGCTGCTATTGGTGGTATGATTGTTCCCGCTCTTTTATATGTAATGGTTAACTTTGGTCAAGATACTATTTCTGGTTGGGGTATACCAATGGCCACAGATATCGCATTTTCTTTAGGTATTTTAGCCATTGCAGCAAGTGGTGCTCCTCGTAGTATAGCTATTTTCTTAACAGCACTTGCTATTGTTGATGATTTGGGAGCTATTATTGTAATTGCTATCTTCTATAATTCAAATATTTCCCTAATGGCTCTTGGTTTAGGTCTTGTGGCTTTATTCGGTGCATTCATTCTTAATCGTAAAAATTGCACAAACTTTATTCCTTATTTATTTTTTGGCTTAATTGCTTGGGTTGCATTTTTAAATGCTGGTATTCATCCAACTATTGCTGGTGTTGTTTTGGGTATGCTTATCCCTGCTGATAACAAAAATCGTGAAAATTCTTTGTTACACAAACTTGAACATAAACTTGAACCATGGTCGGCTTATGTTATCATGCCAATTTTTGCTTTAGCTAATGCCGGTGTTACTATTGATGGTGGTCTTAGTGATATTTTATCCCCTATCGGTATCGGTATTATTTTAGGTCTTTGCATTGGTAAACCTCTAGGAATATGTGGAGCTGCTTTCATCTTGTTTAAATTAGGACTTGCTAAAATTCCTGATGGCGCCAAAGGTACTCAACTTTTAGGAGCTGGCTCTTTAGGTGGTATTGGTTTCACTATGTCTCTATTTATTGCTTCTTTAGCTTTTGATAATGCATCTTATCTTGCTAGTGCAAAAATTAGTATCTTATGTGCCTCTGTATTATCTGGTCTTTTAGGTATTATTATCTTTAAGACATCTAAACTATTCAAAGCATAAATATTGTGTTAAGCTTGTATTATAATATTGTATAAGAAGGTGCCCTTATTGAGTGAAATAACCAACGAAATCAAAAATGCAATTGTAAATATAAAAATTATTGGTGTAGGTGGTGGCGGTAATAACGTAGTAAAACGTATTGCTGAAAACACTGACCTCGATTTAGATTTAATTGCTATCAATACCGATTATAAACAATTAAAATCTTTAACTAATGAAAATATTACCAAAATCCAAATCGGTACAAATTTAACAAAAGGTCTTGGTTGTGGTGGTAATACTCAATTAGGATATGAAGCTGCTAAACAAGATATTGATACTATCAAAAAAGCACTCGTAGGTGCCGATATGGTATTTTTAACTGCTGGTCTGGGAGCAGGTACAGGAACAGGAGCATTACCTGTAATTGCTCAAGCTGCACGCGAATTAAATATTTTATCTGTAGGTGTAGTTACTATCCCATTCAAATTTGAAGGTCCACGAAAACATAAACTTGCCGAAAAATCATTACAAGAATTAATGCCTCATGTTGATGCTTTGATTTCTGTACACAATGATAATCTATTAAAAATCAAAACTAACATAAAACTTACTTTACTCAATGCTTTCCGCATGGCAGATATGGTACTTCGTCAAGGTATACGATGCGTAACTGAATTAATTTTAACTGTCGGTGTCATCAATGTTGACTTTGCCGACGTAAAATCCATCTTCCAACAAAGTGACCACCCTGATGCCCTTTTAGGTATTGGTGAAAGTAGTTCTAGTGCTGTAGATGCAGTAAAAGAAGCTATCAATAGTCCTTTAGTCGAACGCAGTTTAGCTGGTGCTCGTGGTATTATTTTAAATATTAGTGGTAATGAATCATTATCCTTATATGAAGTCAATGAAGCTAGTAAATATATTAATGAAAATACCCACCCTGATGTAAATATTATTTTGGGTACAGTAATTAATAATAATCTTGGTGATAAAGTGCGTGCTACAATTATTGCCACTGATTTTGCTGATAATGTTTCACCTGAAGAAACAGAACAAACAAACACTCCTAGTACTACTAATAAACCATCTTCAACAACACCAATTGACGACCCATTAAAACCACCTCCTTTCATGAATAAAGAAAAAGATGATAAAAAACCTAATTTTTCTACTTTCCCATTTTTCAATTTTAAACCAGATAACAAATAATCAAAAAACTATATAAAAAATAGATAAAGCACTAAATAAACTAATAAACTTAGTCTAATTTAGTGCTTTTACATTGGAGAAAAAATCATGTTACATCGTTTTAGTCGTACTGAATTACTATTAGGTACAGAAAATATTCAAAAATTAGCTCAAAGTAAAGTAGCAATCTTCGGCATTGGCGGTGTCGGCTCTTATGTAGCTGAAGGGCTTGCTCGTTGTGGTATTGGTGAATTTCTATTAATTGATAGCGATGATATCTCACTTACTAATATCAATCGCCAAATTCATGCTTTAGAACATACTATCGGGCAAAAAAAGACTATTGCTATGAAAGAACGTATTTTAGCGATTAATCCTAAAGCTAAAGTTCGCACCATCGAAAAACTTTATACCCCAGAATCAAATTTTTTCCCATGGAACGAACATTTTGACTATATTATTGATGCTGTAGATGATATAAAAGCCAAAATTAATCTTATTATCAATGCTGATAAATATAATCTTCCTATTATTAGTAGCATGGGAACAGCCAATAAATTAGACCCGCAAAAATTTGTAATTACTGATATTTCTAAAACTCATACCTGTCCACTTGCTCGCATTTTACGCAAAGCATTAAAACAACAAGGCATAAAGCATTTAAAAGTGCTCTACTCTACAGAACAGCCTTTTACTAATTACACTATAAATTTTAAAGAAAACTCTAATGAAGAAAATAGCCCTGCATCTATACGAAAACAACCACTTGGTAGTATTTCTTTTGTACCACCAATTGCTGGATTAATGATTGCAGGCGAAGTCATTAAAGATATTTGTAATATCACTCATTAATTATTAACCATAAATAAAAAAGCATTAAGTCAAAGTAATAACACTAGACTTAATGCTTTTATTATTTTAATTGTAATTATAATTATTTAGATAATACGCGAGCTAAACGTACAAGTTCTGGATCTAATGTTTTTTTGTTGTTTACAGAATCATGAAGATCAATAGCTACTACTCTACCATCATTCATACCGAATACAACATTAGACTGACCATTAAGAAGTGCTAAAGCTGCTTTTTCACCTAACATACTAGCTTTTACACGGTCATCAGCAGTTGGAGAACCACCACGTTGAACGTGACCTAATACTGTTACACGAGTATCAATACCAGTTTTTTCACCGATTTCTTTACCGATATCTACAGCACTGCCAACACCTTCAGCAACTACAACGATACTATAACGACGACCATTATCATAGGAGTCTTTAAGCTCGTTACAAATTTTATCAATATCATATTTTACTTCTGGAACAAGTACATATTCTGCACCGCCAGCGATACCAGCCATCATTGCAAGCCAACCACATTTACGTCCCATAACTTCAAGAACGATAATACGACGATGTGCAGACGCTGTATCACGAAGTTTATTAATAGCATCTAGAATTGTATTTAATGCAGTATCTGCACCAATTGTATAATCAGAGCCCCATACGTCATTATCAATAGTACCAGGAAGACCAACGATTGGCATACCTAAATCACTTAATAAAGAACCACCAGTTAAGCTACCATCACCACCAATGATAACTAAACCTTCAATACCATGGCTTTTAAGAATTTTTAATGCTTCTTTACGAGTTTCTTCTTGTTTGAATTCTGGGCAACGAGCTGTACCTAAGAATGTACCACCACGTTGAATAATATCACTAACGCTTTGAGAATTTAATTCTACAATGCGATCTTCTAACATACCTTTGTATCCATCATAGATACCAAAAACTTTTACCCCTTCATAAAGAGCTGTACGAACTACCGCACGAGCAGCAGCATTCATTCCTGGGCTGTCTCCGCCACTAGTCATGATTGCAATAGATTTTAACATATCAAATTACCCCTTTTCTTCTTTGATACAATAAATAATATATACTATATATTGAATTACTTATATTAATATAAGTATTATTGCCATATATCTCATTCAATTTCTGAGCTATTTTCTACAGTATGATTTACTTTAACTAATACACGTGTGATACGTACTCTATCTACTTCTTCTACAAAGAATTCATCTTCACCAAAACTTGCTTTTTGACCTACACGTGGAGGTGTATCTACTAATGTAGATAGCCAACCGCCAATAGTATCGATATTTTCTTCTTCAATATTTGTACCAAACATTTCATTTACATCATCTAATAACATCTTAGCATCAATAGAATACAATTTATCTGTACGTTTTTCTACAGTAGGACGTTCCTCATCGAACTCATCTTGAATTTCGCCGACAATTTCTTCTACTATATCTTCTAAAGTCACCATACCAGCTGTACCACCATATTCATCAACAACTATCGCTAATTGTAAACGTTTTCCTTGCATAAGTTTTAATAAATTACGCACGGGCATAGACTCGGGTACGACAGTTACTTCCCTTAATAAAGACCTTATATCTATGTTTTTTCGTGCATATAATGGATTTAATAAATCTTTTATATGCAAAAATCCTACGATATTATCTTTATCTTCTATACATACAGGATATCTAGTCATTTGCTCAGTTAGAGCAATTTTTACATTTTCATCAAAAGAATCTTCTAAATACAAACAAATCATATCTGTACGTGGAATCATAATTTCCCTAACCGTAAGATTTGATAAATCAAATACATTATCTACAAAAGTTAATTCAGTCTTATCAATATAACCATGCTTATGGCTTTCTTCCATTAATAAACGAATCTCTTCCTCACTATGCGCATCTTCACCTTCACTTGCGACTTCAAATCCTAAGCGAATAATTACCCAATTCGCCACATGATTTAAGACCCACACAGCTGGCCACATCACTCTATGAAAAATGAGCATTGGTATAGATATATTTAAAGACACTGTCTCTGCTTTTTGAATAGCCATTGATTTTGGTGCTAATTCACCCAAAATAATATGCATTGCTGTAATCAAAGAGAAACCAGCGATTAATGCTATCGAATGTGCTAATTCTTCGCCAAAACCAAAAAATGAAACAACAGGTACTAAAATAGCTGCTACTGCTGGTTCACCAACCCAACCTAAACCTAGTGATGCTAATGTAATACCCAATTGTGTAACTGATAAAGATGCATCCAAATGGTCAGTAAGTTTTTTAGCATATTTTGCTCGAGTATTGCCTTCTTGCAATAAAGTTTCTAATCTTGATGAACGAATTTTCACCAAGGCAAATTCTGCTGCCACGAAAAAGCCATTCATAAATACTAAAAATACTACTAAAATTAATTTTAACAGAACTTCAATTAGCTCCAATAATTAATTACCCGTATCAAACAAAAATCTGACTTGAAACAGGTAATTCACCTCCTAAGTCATATAAATTTAAATCTAGTATTAATTATATAAAATAGTACATTATTTTTCAACTTTTTCTTTATCTGAATATTTTTACGTTAATTTTACATAGCAAAAAACAATATTCACCTAAAACTATGATAATACCGGCATTTCTTGATTATCATCATATGTTGCTGTACAGTGTGGATAATTAGAACATGCCCAAAACCAACCATTTTTACCACGAATTCTTCTTAAATGACCTTCTTTACAACGAGTACATAAATATTTTGAGTTTGCTTGATTTTTGCTAGTTATTTCTAACGGTTTTGCTGAATATTTCTTAGTATATCGATTAGATTGTTGATTAAAATTCGCTTTTGCTACTAAATCTAAGGCAGATATTATTCCACTATCTTGTATATTATACTCTTGATTATTATATTGAACATACGTATTATATGCAATATTATTTCTTGTTTCAGAATTATTTACTGATTTATTTATTGCTGGTTTACCATCTACATCATTACAAGTCATGCGACATATAGGAAAATTCGAGCAACCCCAAAATACTCCATTTTTACCATTACGTTTCACTAAAATCCCTTGTTTACAACGTGGACAAGCATATTCATTTTCTTTAGCTAATACCACTTTAGTTGCTTTTTGACAAAGATTTTTTGTAAATTCGACTTGTTTAGCTAAAAACTCATCAATACTGCCACTACCTTCAGATAATGAATGTAAATAATCTTCCCAAATAGCAGTGGAATCTGGATAGGTCATTTCATCAGGAAGCGCATCAACTAATATATATGCACTTTCTGTAGGTACTAAATATTTCTTTTTACCTTCTATTTGTAAAAAACCACGCTTTAATAAATCATCAATAATTGACGCTCTAGTCGCTTCTGTACCAATACCATAAATATCTTTTAATTTCTTTTTCACTTCTACATCTTTTACATATTTATGAATATCTTTCATACCCGCAAGTAAAGTTGCCCCTGTAAAACGAGTTGGTGGTTTTGTAGATTTTTTATCATATTTCCCATCTACATAACTAACCTCATCACCTTTTTTCATTAGCGGTAAGGAATTATTTTCTTCATTATCTTCATGTTCTTCTTTTTCTGATTTGTCTTCCTCATTTGAAGTTACAGTTTTATTATTTTGCATATAGAGTTCTTTCCACCCTAATTGTTTTTCTACTCTACCACTAGTTGTAAATAATTCTTGTGTATATTCTATACTTACTTTTGTTTGGTCGTAAATATGCACTGGATAAAATTGAGCAATGTAGGCTTGAGCTATTAAATAATAAATATTTTGCTGAACTTGATTTAAAGACTGCAAATTCACTTTTACTTTAGTAGGAATTATGGCATGATGTGCTGTGATTTTTTTATCATTCCATGCTCTACTTTTAATTTTTACATCAGTTTTTTGCGACCACTGTGCTAATTGTGGATTATCTATATTCATAAGATTATGCAATATAATTTTTGCATCATTAAATTGACTTTGTGGTAAATATTCACAATCTGAACGTGGATACGTCGTCAATTTTTTTTCATATAGACTTTGTGCTGTATCTAACACCAATTGTGGGTCATAACCAAAACGTTTTCCTGCCAATACTTGTAAACTAGATAAGGAAAATGGTAATCTTTGAGCTTCTTTTTTTTGTGCTTTTTGATAGGCAATTATTTTACCATATTCATTAACTTCACTGGCTTGTTTAAATTTTGCTATTAATTCTTTAGCTATATTTTCATCTAATAAACGATTTTCACTATCTAGTCCTTTTTGCGTATCTTGTGGTTTCCATGTAGCTACAAATTGTCCATTTTGATGTTTAAATAATGCTTTAATAATAAAATAATCTACAGGTTTAAAATCTTTTAATTCTCTTTCCCTACGAACAACTAAAGCAAGAGTTGGTGTTTTTACCCTACCTACAGCAAAAACACCTTTTTTACCAGCACGTCTTGCTGCTAAAGTATATGCTCTCGATAAATTCATACCGATAAGCCAATCAGCTCTCGCTCTTGCCAATGCAGATTTTTTCAAATTCACAAAGTCTTGATTATCACGCAAATTTTGATTAGCTTTTTTGATACTTTCTTCATCTAAAGCATTTAATAAAATCCTTTTTACCGGTTTTTTACAATTTACAAAGTCTAATACTTCATCTATTAATAACTGACCTTCTCTATCCGGGTCGCCTGCGTGTACTATTTCATCTGCTTTACTGATTAAACCTTTAATAATTTCAAATTGCTTTTTACATTTTTCATCAATAATCATTTTCCATTGTTGTGGAATAATCGGTAAATCTTCACTTTTCCAAAATTTATATTTTGCATTATATTCATCAGGCTCAGCTTGTCTTAAAATATGTCCAAATGCCCATGTTACAATGCCATCTTTAGTTATTAAATAACCATCTTTACGTTGAATTGGCCCAGTCAAACATTTTGCAATTTCTGCCCCCATACTAGGCTTTTCCGCTATATATAATCGCATAACTTTCTCTCCAATTAATAAATCACACTAAAAAATAAAATTATAAATCGCAACCATTACAAAAATTGTCCATGCTACTAAAAAAACACCTATTATACTCAAAATCCACGGCATTTTCGGCGATAAATAATTTACCTGCGATTCACTTTTAGCACGAACCTCAGACGGTAACAACTGTAGTATCGTGAATAAAATTCCTGGAACTAATACCGCATCGTCCATTAATCCTAATCCCGGTATTAAATCTGGTAAAAAATCTACCGGACTAATTAAATATAAAAATGCTACAATAATCATTGTTTTCATAGATTTTGGGGTATTTTTATTAAATAATGAAGTACATAAGATAAATAAATCTCGTCTACTGGATTTAAAAAAACTCACTAATCGTGTAAAAACCATATATGTTACTCCTTATGTTTAAAAATATCTTATAATATTACTATTTTATCATACAATAGCAATATCTTATTTTAGAAACAAATTAAAAAATCACAAAAAAAACTGTAGCAAATGCTACAGTTTTTCATATTATTTAGTTGGAAATACGATATCTGCTTCAAACATTCTTTCCCACGGAAAAACAATTTCAGCCTTTGCTACATAACGTTGTCCTTTAAACTTTGCTAATTTATATTCAGCTATCATCTTTTGTAACAATTCTGTAGCTAATTTTTCTGCTTCTTTAGTACGGGTTTTAGTATTGCCATAATCGCCTTCACCAGGCATAGAATTTAATTTATTTGCTACCATTTGACGCACATTCGCTTCATAAAGCCAATCATCTAAATAACGTACTTCTAGCATTTTTAATATGCCTTCTCTATCGGTATAATTAGCACCCATCCCCATAGCTAAAGCATATCCAGTACTATTTGTCGGTGTATTCCAGCCGGCATAAGCATTTAATTTATTTAATAATTTTTCTTTAGCTAAGCTATACATCAAAGAGTTATCAGCACCATTACCATAAGTAATATCACCAATACCTACTTTTTTACCTGATTTTATGGCTTTTTTAGTCATTTCTACAAAATCTAAGACATTTTCATTTACAGGAAAAGCCTTATTATTTATATTAGCAGCTCCTGTTGTTCCATCAAAATTAGTATTTACAAAAAATACCAAATCAGCACGTTTATCATTATTTACTTTTAATCCGCCAGCCATTTTTATATGCGTTGCTATAGAGTCTTTTATTGGTTCATTAGAATACGCCGGTATTGTATTTTCACCTGTTCCTTTAGCATAATGTACACTTATAAATGGAATATCCCCTTCTATTTTATTCACTGCTCTTGTAAGTAAAATATAACCTATTTCATCAATACCAGCTACAGATTGATATTTTTGTTCGCCTAAATCTTTACCATATTTATCTAAAGCACGACGTTCTTTATTAGTTTGGGAGTATTTTGCATTATCATCACAACCTAATGCTAAATAAGTTATATCCCCATTTTTTGTTAAATCTAATAAATATTTACTAACAGTAAAATTCACCTGACGACGAGAAAGCCAATCATCTAAAGCTTCTTTCGGAATATTTTGTTCATACTGCTTAAGTAATTGTTTATCTTTATAAGTAAGCCCATCTTGTTCTTGTTTATCTATTAAAGCAGTATATTTTGCGATATCTGTACCATATTTGGCATAATAATTAGCATCTTCACTACCAGAGGCTGCTCCTGATTGCGGTGTTCGCATAATAGAACCAAATACATATATTTTCATGCTTGGATTTACTTCATGGATTTTTTGAAAATTACCTGCTCTTGTCATTACTAAATCTTTACTTAAATTATGTTTACGCGAAGCTACTAAACTTCCATATACCATAGAATCTGACGAAATTACCGCAGTATCTGCTTTTTTGGCATTTTCAATAATCCACTTTGCCAATCCTTCTGGATTACCTTGTGGTTTTTCTCTATTTCCTAATAATTCTTCTGGTGGAGTCAAAACATCATAGCCCAAATCTCGAATATTATCAGCTGTTTGCTTAAACGATATCGGTCTATTATCATGTGGTACAAAAATTATAGTTTTATTCATACTTGCCCATGCTGTCTGTGGTAAAAAAAGTGCTGTTACCAATAATAATAAACAGCATATATGCTTAAAAATATTTAAATTTAAATTCACATTCTCACCTCATTATTTTTTGTATTTATTATAACATATATAATATAAAAAAAATCAGCTTACATATTTATAGTAAACTGATTTTTTTGTTTAACGTTTCATATGTTTTTTTAATAGGCCCTCATCATATTGACTTACGCCCAAACTTATATTTGCTTCAAAAATACGATCCCATGGCATATTTATAAATACTGTTTCTGCTTGTGCAAAATCCTTTAATTTTTCTTTAGCAAAAGCACGCATTAATTTTGTACCATATTCTTCAATATACGGAAGTTTAGTTTCGCCAATACTTAAATAATCGCCTTTTCCTGGAAGTAAATTTAAATATGAATTTATATTTTGTCTAATATTTGCCTGATAAACCCAATCATCTAAATAACGTGTTAATAATAATTTATTGCGTTCTTTTTGACTTATTTGTTCACCAACAATCCCCATACCTAAAGCAAAGCCAGTACTATTAGTCGCTGTATTCCAACCTGCATATCCACATAAATCATCTAATAAACCTAATTGATATAATTGATTCATTAATGCATTATCTGAACCATTAGCAAACGCAATATCTCCAATAGTAACGGGATAACCTTCATCTACAAAATTTTTAACTTTATTTATAAAATCTGCAGAATTATAGCGTAATTGTAATGTATTTACTGGAGTATTTGCATCATAAGTCCAGCCACTACGATTAGTATTTATAAGCATTACTAAATCAGCTTTATTGGCATCATATGTACGTATGCCATCAACTGTATTTATTTGCTCATTTATAGCCTCATCGATAGGTTCATCCGCATATGTTGGAATAGTTGCTCCACCATAACCCATAGCATATTGTATATAAATATGTGGTGTATTATTTTCTAATTCATTAACTACTCGTGTAAGCACTAATAAACCAACTTCATCTAAACCTGTCAAAACTTGTACTTTGTTATTATTTAAACCTAAACTTTGTGCATATTCTTTTAATTGATTACTTTCACGATGTGTTTGAGAAAATTTTGCATTATCATCTCTACCAATAGCTAAATATTCTACATCACCATTATGCACCAAATTTATAAGACGTTTACTTACTTGTACATTTACTTGACGACGAGACAGCCAATCATTTAAAGCTGCTTCTGGAACTTCTTCACGCAAAGATACCTGATAACTTTCATTCAATCCTGAAGTATCTGCATTATCTATTTTTGTATAATTAGCAATAGCCTTACCATACTTTACATAATACTCTGGTTCTTCTGTTCCTGATGACGCACCATCACGTGGCGTTCTCATTATTGATGTAAACATATAAATTGGCATTTTAGGATGCGCTTCATGTATTTCACTAATATTATTTACACGTTTTAATAATAATTCTTTTGGTATATGATGTTTTCTTGAAGATACTAAACTTCCATAGACCATTGCATCACTAGATATTACAGCAACTTTATCTTTTCCACCATTTTCCATTAACCATTTATTGATTTCTTCTGGTCTACCATTTTTATCCCTATCACCTAACATTGATTTAGGTGGCATTTTTACTGTATATCCCATAGAACGAATCACGTCTGCCGTCTGTTCTGAGGATATAGGTCTATCATCTTGTGGTACATATAATATTACTTTTTTATCTTCTTTAGCAAAGGCTTTTTCTATACTTACTAAATTGAATATTGATACCACTAGTAATAATACCAACAAAGATTTTTCCCAACTCCTAAAATGCAAAATTTTACACCTCTTTTATTTTTCTCTTACTTTGCTCCCAAATTATCAAACTTTATATTTATTTCTTTAAATTATCTATTTCTTTTATGTTTTTTGCTATCCTTTTTGTGTTTAGAGTCTTTATCTTTTTCTATTTTGATACCTGCCGCCTTTAATTGTTCAGGATGCACTTTATCGATATCTTTCATCAATAAATCTTTATAATGCTCCTGTTCATAAGCTAAAATAGCTTGATAAAAATTATATTCTACATCTTTAGGACTCATTGTATCAATATTTTGCGTAGCTCTTGTATAATCAACATATAACGTATTATAACCTTGATCTAAATACGTACAATTTGTAAACTCTACAGTATGTTCTTTTAAATTAATACGTAAATATTCTGCTACCCCTACTAATTCATTAAAACGATATGTACTTAAATCTCTCCACTGACGTTTCATTATTACGTCTTGAATCTGCATATTATCAAATGTTTTTACTGTCGGTACAAGTAGTATATCTGTATTTACAAAACCATCTGGTCCAATTTCAAAAGTCATTGCGTCTTTATTAAAAAAATAACTTGCTCTAGGAGTTGATTGTACCCACTGAAAAATATTTTCATCTAATGGTTCAGCTGCCCATGATACATTTATCGGAAAACTGCAAAAACTAAAACTAATTATACTTAATACCATAATTATATACTTTTTCACAAATTCTACCTCCCATTTTGTATTTCGAACGAATTATTAACTCTATAATAATATCATATTTACCTTTTAAATAAAAGTTAAGACCCTATCATTTAAGATTAAAATCTGATTAATTTATCATTATAATTATTCACCCTTCACAAATTAATACTAAAAAATTTTGGTTAATTATGTTATTATTATGAGAGTAGATTTATCCAAAAATAATCCAAGAAAGGTCTAGTTATGTCTATTAAAGAATTTTTCCAATTTAAAGAACGCAATACTTCTTTTATGACTGAAACTTTAGCCGGTTTCACTACATTTTTAACGATGGCTTATATCATCATTTTAAATCCTAGTGTACTTAGTAAAGCAGGTATGGATTTTGATGGTGTATTTTTAGCTACTATTATCGCCACTGTTGTTGGCTGTTTAATCATGGGGATATGTGCAAATTATCCTATAGCCATTGCTCCGGGTCTTGCTATGAACGCATATTTTGCTTTTGTAGTTGTCATTTCCATGGGGATACCTTGGCAAGAAGCTTTAGGCGCAGTATTTATATCTTCTGCTATCTTCCTTGTTTTATCTTTGACATCGTTCCGTCAAGCAGTAATTAATTCCATTCCAAGTTCCATGAAAGAAGGAATTAGTGCTGGTATTGGTTTATTTATCAGCTTTGTTGGTCTGCAAAGTGCACATCTTATTGTTGCTTCTCCAGCTACTCTTGTAACTTTAGGTAATTTTACAGACCCTGTGGCTTATATGTCCTTAATAGGATTATTCATCAGCATTGTTTTAGTTGTAAATAATGTTCGTGGTGCTTTATTTTTAGGCATGATTATTACATCTATTTTATCTTTCTTATTTGGTTATATTACTTTACCAAATACTATTTTCAGTGCTCCTGAAATGGGTACTACTTTTATGCAAATGGATATCATGGGTGCTATTTCCAATAATCTTTATACTATTGTATTTACATTTTTCATTGTAACTTTATTTGATACTACAGGCACTATGCTTGGTATTGCTAAACAAGCAGGTCTTATGAAAAATGATAAATTCCCTAATGTAAAAAGTGCTTTACTTGCAGATTCCGTAGCAAGTATTGTTGGTTCTATATTTGGTACTAGCCCTACATCTGCTTATGTTGAATCCGGTGCTGGCGTAGCTAGCGGGGGACGTACTGGCTTTGTAAATATTATTATTGCTATTTTATTTATTTTAATGTTATTTACAGCTCCTTTAGCTAAAGTTTTAGCTACTGTTCCTGCTGTTACTGCTCCTGCCTTAATTATCGTTGGCTTTTATATGATGAGCAGTCTTTCTCGTATAAATTGGCAAGATATGCAAGAAGCTTTCCCTAGCTTTATTATTGTTTTAATGATGCCTCTTTCTTATAGCATTACTGATGCAGTGGGAATTGGTATTATTTCTTATTGCTTAATTAAAATTTTCTGTGGAAAAGCAAAACAAGTACATCCATTATTATATGTATTTATGCTTTTATTTATTATCCAATTTTTAGCAATGCATAATTAACGATTTAAAATTAAATTAATTTAGCATTAATACACAATACAAAGGAGGTCTTTTATCTTTTATGTCATTTGGCAAATATAAACAATTTTGTAGTTGTTTATGCTTAATTACTTGTATATCTTTTATGTTTCCTCAACAAGCTAGCATGACTCCTTCGCAAAATAATTACACATTAAAAGGTCTTAGTCATCATCAACAACGTGAACAAACCGCTGTTATTGCTTTAGAAAATACTAAAAATGATAAGCATACATTTGATAATAAAAAAGTTTCTCATTCTAGTATGTCTAAAAAAATAGCTAATATCCTTAAAAATGGAGATAAACATAAAGCTAATACCTCCACTAATTATGGTAGTTATTCTATTATGGGTTCTGCTATTGCTACACAAGAACAATGTGTTAAATATCTTTTGAAAAACAATCCTAATCCTAAACTTACTGTTTCTGCTAAAGAATTAGTAAAATATTACTATGAAGAAGCAAAAAAGGAAGATATTCGTCCTGACGCTGCCTTCGCTCAAGCGTTAAAAGAAACAGGCTATTTTAATTATGGTGGTACTGTAACCCCTAATCAAAATAACTATTGTGGTTTAGGTACAACAAGTGCAACGGTTAAAGGTGCTTATTTTCCTACAGCCCGTCTAGGTGTACGCGCTCATATCCAACATCTTTTAGCATACACATCAGTAAGACCTCCTCGTGAAAATATTGTTGACCCACGTTACTCTTTAGTTCGTGCAGCATATTCTACATCAACAATTGATACATGGCCAGGTTTAAACGGTCGTTGGGCTGTTCCTGGTAATAATTATGGTCAGGAAATCTTACAAATATTGGATAATATAACAAAAGAATAAATAAAAGAGTTGATTTATTAGTTTTTTAGCAATTGATAAATCAACTCTTTTTTATATTTTATATAAAAATTTTAACGCTAATTTAATTATTAATTTATTACATTTTATTATACTATTTTTGATTTATTTGCTATAATAAACATAATCTTTTACAAAATCAGCTTATATCTTTATATTTATTGATATTTTTTTATAATCTACGCACCATAATTTATAATTTTTTATATTTATTTACATATTTTTTTACTTTATTATTTATTATAAATTCTAAGATAGAAGGTGTTACTTTGCTAAATAATCTTTCTCAAAATAAATATAGTTCTTCGCATCGTTTACGTGAAATGGTTCTTGTTTTACGTAAGCATAATATTTTAACTAGCGATATGACACCTGAAAAAATGCGTTTGATTTTGGAAGATTTAGGCCCGACTTTTGTAAAATTAGGACAAATTCTTTCTATAAAACCAGGATTTTTACCTGCTGATTATGCTTTAGAATTGACTAAACTACAGACTCAGGCTAAACCTTTAGATTTTAGTATTATTAAGGCTTGTTTGGAACGTGAATATAATAAAAAACTAGATGATATCTTTGCTCAAATTGATAATCATGCTTTAGGTTCTGCCTCTATTGCTCAAGTGCATAAAGCGATTTTAAAAAATGGTGAAAAAATTGTAATTAAAGTTCAGCGTCCCGGTATTTATGAAATTATGGCCAAAGATATTGTTTTATTAAAACGTGCTGTATCTATTTTGCAAATTTTTAAATCCACTCCTAATGTTTTAGATTTTAATGCTATTCTTGATGAAATGTGGAATATTACTCGTCAAGAAATGGATTTTATGATGGAAGCTGAGCATATTGATGAATTTAAACGTTTAAATTGCGAAGATAGCTTTGTGGATTGTCCTGAAGTAAATAGAGATTTAACTACTGCTCGTGTATTAGCTATGGAATATATTGATGGTTGTCGTATTGATGAATTAGGAAAATTAAAGGCTCGTGGATATAATATTGAAGATTTAGGTATTCATTTAGGCGAAAATTATGTAAAACAAATCATTGAAGATGGTTATTTTCATGCTGACCCCCACCCTGGAAATATTTGGATAAAAAATGGCAAAATTATTTGGCTAGATTTAGGTATGATGGGTAGACTATCATCGAAAGAACGTGATGCTTTGAAAAAAGCGGTCTTTGCTTTAGTTCAACATGATACGTATGAAATGAAAAATGCTATTTTAAATTTAGGAACACCTCAAGGAAAGTTAAATCATATTGCACTTTACGAAGATATTGATAATTTGATGAATCGTTATGGTAATGCTGATTTTCAAAACTTAAAATTAAGTGAATTGGCTCATGATATTATCACTACCTCAAGAAAACATCGCATTACTATCAATCCTGGTCTAAGTATGTTTGCTCGTGGGGTTGTTACTATTGAAGCTGTTTTAAAAATTTGTTGTCCTAATGTAAATTTTATCGATATTTTTGCTTCTTATATGAAGGCTGATTTTAAACGTAATTTTAATTGGCAAGAAGAATTTAATAAATTCAAACGTGATAGCTATTTAATGCTACAAAAATCAATGCATATCCCTGAACAATTATCCGATATTTTAAAAATGACTATGAGTGGTCAAACTAAAGTAAATTTAGATTTAACTGGCTCAGAAGAACCTCTTCGTCGTTTAGATAAAATGATTAATAAGTTAATCATTGGGATTATTTGTTCTGCATTACTTTTAGGTTCAAGTATTATTTGTACTACTAATATGACTCCGCAAATTATGGAAATTCCTATTTTGGGTGTTCTTGGTTATTTGGTAGCTGTTTTTCTGTCTATTCGTTTGATGATTAGCATTTTTAAAGAACGATAGATTAATAGATTATTTTTATCAAAAATTATATTTAAACTACAATCATAGAAAGGACGTTTTTTATGCAAGGAATCCGAGGTGCTATTACCGTTGAACATGATACACGTGATGAGATTATCTGTGCTGTCAAAGAATTATTAACTGCTATACTTAATGAAAATAATATTTCTACTGAAGATATTGGTGCTGCTTTATTTAGTGCCACTAAAGATATTACTTCAGTTTTTCCTGCTTTTGCTGCTCGTCAATTACCTAATTGGGATTTAGTCCCCCTATTTGACGCTCAACAATTATATATTGAAAATAGCTTAGAAAAATGTATCCGTGTTTTACTCTTAGTCAACACTGACAAAACTCAACGTGAAATTAAACATATATACCTTGGTCGAGCTACTTGTCTTCGCCCTGATATTACTAAAGCACAATTTTAATGGAGATTTATATGTCTGAAACATTTTATCGCCTATTTTTTATTTTTCTTGATGTTATTTTACCTTTAATTATTGGCTATAATTTACACAAATATAAAATCATGTCTATAAATACTTGTAATTTATTTTTAAAAATAAATTTACGTGTATTTATGACTATCACTGCTTTTGGTAGTTTTTGGCTAATTCAATTAAATGAAGATATTTTCTTACTATCTTTTGTCGGTATTATTTTATGCTCAGTTATTCCAGGACTGCTTGCCTATCCTTATGGAAAATATCGTATAAAAAATATCCGAAATTATGGTGCTTATCTTTTAAGTAGTATGTTATCTAATACCGGAATTTTAGGTGGCTTATGTGTTTATATAGCTATGGGACAACTAGCTTATGCTTATGTACAAGTAATTGCTATGGCTCAAAATATTTTTACCTTCACTGTTAATTTTCCTTTAGCTGAATACTTTCATCAAAAATTTATGACTGGCACTAAGGCAAAATTTCAACCAAAGTGGCGTTCAATCTTCATTAGTTGGAATCAAATTGCTTTGCTTGCTATGGTTTTAGGTATTGTATTAAATCTTCTTTCCGTACCTAGACCTGATATTTTTGACCCAATTTTTAATACTTCTGTACATCTTACGGCTTGGTTTGGTATTTTGCCTGTAGGTTATTTATTAAATTTTAAAGCCACTCGTGTTTATAAATATATTGCCTTTACTATAGTTCCTGTACGATTTTTCATTATACCTATCATTTCATATTTTATTGCTTCATATTTTACTGATGATAAAATATTAACTTTAGTAATTACTTTTATCAGTATGTGTCCTATTGGTATTAATTCTGTAATTATCACACAATTATATAATTTAAACACTAGTATCGCTCAAGCTATTTTTATTATTACTACTATTATATTTTTATTTCTTATTTATCCTTTATTTTTATTTTTCATTTAAAAAACACCCTATAATAATATGACATATATCCCACATTAAGGATATCTATCATCTTCTAGGGTGTTTTTATTTTTCAATTATTCTTTTGTATAATCTGTATATAAATTTTCTTCATGCATAAAATCAGAAATTTTATATACACCACGCATTACTTCTAAATAATTTTCTGGAGTCAATGATTGTGGTCCATCTGATAATGCTTTTGCTGGATTTGGATGTACTTCAATAATAAGTCCATCTGCTCCTGCTGCAATCGCCGCAAAGCTCATTGGTTTTACCATTCTCCATTTTCCTGTTCCATGACTTGGGTCAACAATTACTGGTAAATGACTTAAATGTTTCACCGCTGCTACAGCACTCATATCTAATGTGTTTCTAGTATATGTTTCATATGTTCGTATACCACGTTCACATAAAATTACATTATGATTTCCTTCATTCATAATATATTCAGCTGCATTTAACCATTCATCAATAGTTGCACAAAGACCACGTTTTAACATAACAGGTTTTGTTGCTCGTCCTACTTCTTTTAATAAACGGAAATTTTGCATATTGCGCGCCCCAACTTGCAAAATATCTGCATAGTAATTTACCGCTTCTACAGCTTCTACTTCCGTTACTTCGGTTACTACTTTCAATCCTGTTGCTTCACGAGCTTGTGCTAAATATTCAAGACCTTTATTTTCTAGTCCCTGAAAAGAATATGGAGATGTGCGTGGTTTATATGCACCTCCACGTAAAAATTGAGCACCACCTGATTTTACAATTTTTGCCACTTCTAATAATTGTTCACGCGATTCAACTGCACATGGACCCGCCATCACTACTACATTGCCATCACCGATTTTTACGCCATCTACATCAACCACAGTATTTGCTTGATGGAATTCACGGCTGGCTAATTTATAAGATTTTGAAATAGCCACTGTCTGTTCTACACCTTCCATTGCCTCTACTGCTAGTGAACCCATACGAGTTTTATCACCTATTACACCAACAATTTTTTGCTTTGCACCTTCCATGATTTTAGCTTCTAGACCTACGCTTTCAATCGCATCTACTACAGCTAATATATTTTCATATTTTGCATCTGCATTCATAATTACAACCATTATAAAATCCACCTTTTCTCATTTTGATATATTTACTAATCATTTTATTACTGGATATTTCCCTAAATTTTTAAGCCAAAAACATTTTTTTCTAACTTCGTTTAATGCCAAATCTAGCTCTTTTTGCTCTACATCAACATCAATCTCTATAAAAAAAATGTATTCACCTAAGCTTGTACGCGATGGTCTTGATTCTATTTTCGTCATATTTATTTTATGACGAGCAAAATCTCCCAAAAGCTCATATAAACTTCCAACTCTACCATCAATCTGACAAATAATCATCATTTTCGTGCTATTATCTTGTCTAACTAATCGCTTTTTGGTAGTTAATAAAATAAATCGTGTAAAATTTTCCTCAACATCTTGAATATCTGTCGCCAAAATTTGCAAATTATATAAATTAGCCGCTCTTTTGGTAGCAATTGCCGCATATCCCTCTTCATAATGACTTACTTTTTCTGCTGCTCTAGCTGTACTAGTAGTCGTTAAAAGTTTCGCCTTAGGATAATGTTTTTTGAGATATTCTCTACATTGAGCTAATGGTTGCATATGTGAAATTATTGTGTGTATTTTAGCATTAGGATTTTTTGTTAATAATTGATTATTTACCTTCCATATTAATTCAGATTCAACCATTAAGTCAACATCATGTGCTAACGTATCCAATGTAATACGCACTGTGCCCTCTATGGAATTTTCCACCGGTATTAGACAATAGTCAATGTTTTCCTTTTCAACTGCTAATATTGCATCATATATTGTATTATACGCAATTAATTGTATTTCTTGTTTATATTGACTCGCCATATACATAGCAGCTTCTTCACTATTAGTACCATATGGCCCTAAAAATGCTAATTTCACTACCAAACGCCTCCTTAATTTATTTAAAAATAAGCAAAATAAAAGCCTCACCCAAATTAAGGGCGAGGCTAAATTCGCGATACCACCTTATTTATCTATAAAAATATAGATATCTCCAATCAGTGCGGGATAAAAATCCGATACTGTCCTTTATGTTAACGGTAAGGCTCCGGCTCCACCTACAATAACATTCAAGTATTCAGTGGGCAACTCCAAGGGGAACTTCAACAAATAATATACATATCAAGTTCTCAGCAATCTTGACTCTCTGTGATGATAATATTTATCTACTTTTCCTTTTCATCGTTTTTAACGTGAGTTTATGATATCATAAGCTACATAAAAATGCAACATTTTTCTGTAACAATGTAACTTTTATTTTAAATAATCTTAGTATAATTTTTCAATAACACTATCATCGATTTTAAAGCTATGTTCTACTGTTGGAAATTCTCCAGCTTTAGTTTCATCAATATATTTTTTAAATCCTTCTTGCATAATTTCGCCTACGTTTGCAAAACGTTTTACAAATTTTGGTTTAAAACCACCAAACATACCAAGCATATCTTGATAAACTAAAATTTGTCCATCGCAATCTTTGCCTGCACCAATTCCGATTGTTGGAATATTAATGCTTTCTGTAACTACTTTAGCTAATTTTTCTGGAATACATTCTAGTACTACAGCAAAAGCACCAGCTTCTTCCACAGCTTTTGCTTCTTCAATAATACGCTGTGCTGCTTCTTGACTTTTACCTTGTACTTTAAAACCACCAAAAGCATTTACAGACTGTGGTGTAAGACCAATATGAGCCATTACTGGAATAGAGGCATCTACAATTGCACGAATTTGTGGACAAACACTCATACCACCTTCAAGTTTTACAGCTTGACAATGACCTTCTTTTACTAATCTACCTGCATTTTTTACAGCATCATATACAGAAGTTTGATAAGACATAAATGGCATATCACCAACAACTAAAGCATTTTTAGCACCTTTTGTTACCGCTTTAATATGATGAATCATATCTTCCATAGTTACAGCTAAAGTATCTTCATACCCAAGCATAACCATACCTAAAGAATCACCTACTAAAATACCATTTACCCCAGCTTCATCAATTAATTTTGCTGTAGAATAATCATATGCTGTAAGCATAGTAATTTTATCATTATTATCTTTTTGTGCTTGAAATGTTGCTATTGTGTTCTTCACTTTGTAAAACCTCTTTCATTTTTGTATAATCGATTTTTGCATGTTTATCTTGTGCGATACTTATTAATCTTTGTGATAATAAAGCGTAAATATTTTTTTCATCGAGCAAATTTTCTTTAGTAAAACTTGCTAAATGTTTTTTTACTGTATCTATATCATTTCGTTCAATAGGTCCAGTAAGTGCATTTTCTAAACTACATTCAACCAAATTTTGCACATTTCCTTGAAGTAATGGCATTAAAATATCTTTAGCCATGTTTTTCTCAATTCCACATTTTACAAGCATATCTATACTTTCTGCTAACAGTGCAATCACAAGATTGCTAACCATAACTGCACTTGCATGATATAGTGCTTTTTTCTCTGTTATAATGGGAATAATTTTATTTCCACAAGCCTTAAAAATTGCCATTAAATCTGTTAAATGCTCTTTACTTCCTTCAATTGTAAAAATAGTGTTTTTTAGTTTAGTATACGCCGTATATTTATCATTTATCGCACATAATGGATGGATAGAATACACATATGCACCGCGATTTTGAGCATCAAAAAAAGCGGTCGAAGACCTCGAACCGCTACAATGACAAATATTTTTATTTTTAATATCCAGATTTCTCATATAATCCCAAATTTGACTAATTTCACCATCAGGCACAGTCAAAAATAAGGTATCACTGTCTTTTAAGATATGTTCTACATTTGTATACACTTTGGTCTGGGTAAACTCTGCCGCCATTTGCGCAGAAGATAAATTTTTACTAGTATAGCCAACTAATTCTACATTGTCTATCTGATTAATTTGTAAATATTTTCCCAAGGAAAAACCAACTTTTCCAGCACCAATAATTCCTATTTTCATCACATCACTCCTTTCTAAACAAATCAAAGAATCGAAGTAATCAATGAAATCTCTGGTAAGGTCTTGTTCTTTCGATACAATCCTTTATAAAAAATTAAAAATAAAAAAGTTAAAATGTTGCGGTACAGTTTCTATTCGAATACTATCCAACACATAATATATCATTTATTTTGCATTTCGTATAGATAAAAACTAAAATTTTTTAATTTTTTTCAAAAAAATGTTTGACAAATATCCACCTATCTGATATTATAATATACGCGGTTAAGACAAACCGCAAACAAATGGCCTTGTAGCTCAGCTGGATTAGAGTGTTTGACTACGAAT
>Garnier_p2__coassemble_901_pt1 | contig 82578 bp, 79 predicted proteins | sample Garnier_p2__metabat2_low_PE_022 | metagenome-assembled genome bin Garnier_p2
AAAAATATAGTAAAAATTTACTATTCCTTTAGTAAATATGTAAATTTTTTAAAAATTAAAAAAATCCTTGACAAATCACCATAAAAGTATTATAAATATTATTAATATGTTGATAAATACAAGACAATGTTATTTTTTTAACATAGTTTTCATATTTTATTATTTATCTCATATATATAGTTCCGGAGCTATATCGTATCTCATAAATTATCAAAGAAGGTGCTCTCATATGATTACTTTTTTTATCAGTCTTATTTGTCTTATTTTAGGATTTTTCATTTATGGCCGTTTCGTAGAAAAAGTTTTTAATCCTACTACCAAACCAACACCTGCTATAGCCCATAATGACGGTGTAGATTACATACCCCTTCCTACCTGGAAAGTTTTCATGATTCAATTATTAAACATTGCTGGTTTAGGTCCAATTTTCGGTGCTATTGCTGGGGCTTTATGGGGTCCTGTTGTTTATTTTTGGATTGTCATTGGTACTATTTTCTCTGGCGCCGTACATGATTATTTATCAGGTATGATCTCACTTCGTCATAATGGTGAAAGTATCTCTGAAATTGTTGGTATTTATCTTGGCGATACAATGAAAACAGTTATGCGTATTTTCTCTGTTGTATTATTAGTTCTTGTAGGTACTGTATTTATGACAGGCCCTGCTTTACTTCTTGCCAAACTCACACCAGACACTTTAGATTTCAATTTCTGGTTAATTGTTGTTCTTGTTTATTATTTCTTAGCTACATTACTACCAATTGATAAAATTATTGGTAAAATTTATCCATTATTTGGTGCTTGCTTAATCATCATGGCAGTAGGCGTTGCTGGTGGTATTATCGCTGGTGGCTGGCAAATGCCAGAAATGACATTACAAAATCTTCATCCAAAAGATTTACCAATTTGGCCATTAATGTTTATTACTGTTGCTTGTGGTGCAACTTCTGGTTTCCACGCAACTCAATCTCCACTTATGGCTCGTTGTATGAAAGATGAACGTAATGGTCGCACTGTATTCTATGGTGCTATGGTCGCTGAAGGTATTATCGCTCTTATTTGGGCTTCTGCAGGTATTGCATTTTACGAAACAACAGGCGGTCTTGCTGCTGCGGTAGCAAATGGTGGCCCTGGTAGCGTTGTCTATGATGTTTCCTTTGGTACTTTAGGTGCTGTTGGTGGTCTTCTTGCTATGATTGGTGTTATTGCTTGTCCTATAACATCTGGGGATACTGCATTTAGAAGTGCACGTTATACATTAGCTGACTGGTTTAAACTCGACCAAGTTTCTCATACAAAACGTTTATCTTTAGCACTTCCACTTCTCGTTCTCGGTGGTATCTTATCTCAAATGAATTTTGATATTATCTGGCGTTATTTCTCCTGGGCAAATCAAACTCTTGCTATGATTGCTTTATGGACAGGTGCTATGTATCTTTGGAAACAATATCCTGGTAGCTGGAAACATTATATTGCTGTTATTCCTGCAATATTCATGACTATGGTTACTTTCACTTATATTTTACAAGCTCCAGAAGGATTTGGTTTATCTACTAGTATTACTTATCCTGCCGGCATTATAATTGCTGTTTTCTGGACTATCATTTATTTCAAAGCTACTGTATTTAAAAAATAATACTAAAAAAGCTAGAATAACATCATTGTTTATTCTAGCTTTTTTTATTCTAATAACTTCAAAAATATTTTTATATAACTCCAACAAAAAAGGACGGATTTTCATCCGTCCTTTTTATCTTATAATTTAATTTTTCTTCCCACTTTGTATTCATGACGTAAGTAATTTTGACAATCAATTAATTCATCGCCATCTTTTATTTCTGGTTTTTTATAAGTTCCATCACTACATAAAATTCTAGCTTTTAAATTATCTTTCCACATTATACATAATGTGTCATAAATACTTTGCTTAATTTTATTATCATAAATTGGTGCTGCTATTTCTACACGATTTTCGGTATTTCTTGTCATCCAGTCAGCAGATGCAATATACATTTTCATATCTTTTCCAGTACCAAAACAAAATACACGAGAATGTTCAAGGAATCTACCTACAACACTAATCACTTCAATATTTTCAGTTTTCCCTTTAATTCCTGGTAAAATACAACAAATACCACGAATTATCATTTTTATTTTTACACCAGCTTGAGACGCATCTTTTAAAGCATCGATTAATTGTCTATCTGTTAAGGAATTCATTTTTAAGAAAATGCTTGTTTCTTCGCCTCTATTAGCTTTTTCTATTTCACCTTCAATTAATTCTATCATACTATTTTTTAAAGATACTGGTGCTACTAATAAATTATTATATTCACCATATAAATTATCAATGCCCATATTTCTAAAGAATTCTACAGCATCTTTACCAATATTTTCATTGCTAGTAATTAATGAAATATCTGTATATAAAGCCGACGTTGACGCATTATAATTACCTGTACCAATTTGGGTGAAATATTTTATACCTGCTTTTTCTTGTTTCATTACCAAGCAAATTTTCGAATGGACTTTATATCCTTCCATACCATAAATAACTTTACAGCCTGCATCTTGCAAAAATTCTGCCCAGTTAATATTATTTTCCTCATCAAAACGAGCACGAAGTTCCATCAATACAGTAACATCTTTACCCATTTTAGCTGCCATAGCTAAATAATTCATTAATTGAGCTTTATGACTACCTACACGATATAATGTTATTTTTATTGCAAATACTTTATTATCTGTTACTGCTTCTTTTATAAATTTCAAGAAAATATCAAAGCTCTGATATGGATATTGTAACATTATATCATTATCTACTACATAATCCATTACACTTGCATTTTCTGGTACACAACAAAGATGCGATGGTTCAAAAGCAGGATACATTAAATTAGTTTTCTGTTCATCATTAAATTTACTACCTAAAGCAAAAATATACCCTTTATTAATTGGAGTTTTATATACAAAAATTTGTTTTTCTGTAATTTTAAATTGCTTTATTGCATATTTAATCATATTATTATCCACATTCGTTCCTTCAATTTCTAAACGAACAGGAGCTAATCTTTGTCTTTTTAGTAATACTTCTCTTGCATGTTCTAAAAAATCTTCACCTAAATCTAAACGTTCATCATCTAAACTAATATCTGCACTTCTAGTTACAGATAAAGTTACTGTACTTTTTATTTCGTATCCATCAAAAATTTTATCAGCAAAAGTAGCTATAATGTCTTCTACCATCACATAACGAATCTTAGATTTATTAGGAATAAATATTATTTTAGGCACATTATTTGGTACTGGAATCATACCAAATACACTTCTTTTTTTACGTGTTAACATTACGCCTACATATAAAACTTTATTCAATAAATGTGGAAATGGATGACGTACATTAATAATTTGAGGAGATAAAAATGGACTGATTTGATTATCAAAATACGCTTTAATATATGCCAAATCTTTTTTATTTAATACTTTTACTTTTTTACGTTCAATACCAAATGTTTTTAATTGTTTTTCTACTGTAGTAAAAATCTTATCTGCTTTTTGATTTAATTTTTTAGTTGCCACAAAAATTTTATCTAACTGTTGACTAGGAGTCATGAAACTTTTATTATCAAAACCACTTGTTTCTAAAGAAGCCATATCGCATAAACTACCTACACGAACACGATAAAATTCATCTAAATTACTTCCATATATAGCTATAAATTTTAAACGTTCATATAAAGGAACATTTTCATCAATAGCTTCTTCTAAAACTCTTTCATTAAAACGTAGCCATGATAATTCTCTATTTTGGGTATACGATGTATCTATTGATTTATACATTACGTTATTCTTCCTCTCTAGCTAACACTCTTTTATATAAATATCCTTCACGTACGCCAGCACGACTTACATATATAGATTGTATTTTAAATTGTTTTACTAAAGTATTTAAAATAATCATACCAGGCATAATCGTACGTACACGTTCTGGAACTACTTTTAATAAAGTTTCTAATGTTTCACGTGGTACTAATTTTTTATTTTCACGGTTTTCTAATTTTTTAACCATCCAATTTAAATTTTCAGCGATTACAAAACGATTATTTTTACTTAAATTATAAAAATAACTATTTAATCTATCTACATTTCGTACAGTTCCACCTACACCACAAGCATAAGGACAATCGCCCCATTTATCTACTTCATAACGTTCAAGCATTTCTTTTACACAGGCTTCAATTTTTTTACGTTCTTTTTTTGTTGGGAATAAATGTTTCACATATGCTGTATACATACTAAGTGAACCAATTGGTAAACTGATTGAATTTTGGATTTTCATATTATTATATAAAACCAACTCTGTGCTACCGCCACCAATATCTATTAAAATTCCGCTTTTTAAATCAACAGTACGTGCAGCCCCAATAAAATCATATTCTGCTTCTTGTGCACCACTTAATAAATTTATAGCAAGCCCTGTTCTATCTTCAATTTCACTAACAGCTGCTTGACTGTTTGTAATATTACGTAAAGATGCTGTTGCAAATACACTTAAATTTTCTACACCTAAATCTTTTGCTAATAAATTAAAACTATCTAAAATATAACAAGCTCTATTTATACCTTCAGCCACCATCATTCCATCTTTAATAAATGAAGCTAATTCCGGCATTTCTTTTTTATTTAAAAGTAATCTAGGCTTTCCATTTTCCACTTTAAAAATTACTAAACGCATAGTATTTGAGCCAATATCTACTATTCCATACATTAAATCATCTCCTCTTTCTTGTTTTAGTATAATATCTTTTTATCGTAAATTCTATATCATTTATAATGGTTATTATATCTTTTTACAAAAATTTTACATTTATTTTACATTTCTGTAAAAAACAAAATTCTCCAACTTAATTATTTTAAAAATTTTAGCTATAAATAATTTATCCCGCCTAAAAGACGGGATAAGTTTTAAAGCTATCTTGTATAAAATTATTTATTTACAGTTTTTGTACCATCTAAACCTAAAGCATTGACCATACCGAAGAATACTTCTGTATTATCCATTACCCCATGGAAATATTCAGCTCCTGGGCCTTCTGCATTTAAGATAATATCGTCTGCTGCATGTTCTTCACTTGCAGTAGCTACTGGAAGATTACCTGGTTCATATTCGCCATGAATTGCTGGATTTGCTACAACTTTACCATCAACTTTTATATTTACTGGAGTTGGTTCAGCTTTGAATTTATAATCCATCATTGCTTCTGGATGATTTGCATATTGTACAGCAATTGTTACATCTGGATTTGGATTATCTGGATATCCATCACCATCTCTATCTTCAAATGTAGGGAATTTTGAATCAGCACCTAAACGAACTGCTTCACGACCTGTTTTACCATCGCTTTCATAATAAGTACCACTAATACTTGCACCATGAGCATGGTCAGCTAATACGATAACTAATGTATCTTTATTTTTTTCAGCATAATCACGGCAAAGCTTTACAGCTTTATCAAATTCAAGCGTATCATATGTTGCACGTTGCCAATCCATTTCATGAAGTTGTTTATCAATCGATGCACCTTCAACCATTAAAAAGAACCCATTTTTATTTTTATCCAAAGCATTAATTGCTTTATCTGTCATTTCTACTAAACCTGGTTGATTTTGATAATCACCTAAAACTTTAGGATTTTTAATCATTTCACGATCAACATATACATTCATTGTGGATTTATGATATAAACCTAAAATTTTATCAGCGTTATTAGAAGTTTTTTCTAATTCTTGTTTATTAGTAGAAACTGCATATCCTAAATCTACAAAATCTTTTACTAAGTTTTTGTCATCTTTACGGCTAGAAACTTTTTCACCTTGTGGATAAAAATGTTGAGCCCCACCACCCATGATTACATCAGGACGTTGTTCAGGATTAAGCATAGAGTCCGCAATAAAATTCATTTCTGAACGACGACGAGTATGTGAAAGCATTGCTGCAGGAGTTGCATCTGTAACATCAGCTGTAGTAACTAAACCAGTTGCCATACCACGAGTACGTTTTGTAATTTCAATGATATTTTCTACTTTAGGGTCATCAAATGGGTCTTTTGTACTATCTGCATACACACCAAAAGCATTAACTGCTGCTTTATTACCAGTTGCATAAGCAGATGCACTATTTGCTGAATCAGTAACTAAAGAATCATAACCAGAAGTAGTAATGAGTGCTAAATTGGGCATTTTTTCCATTTCTAACACATCATTAAATTTACCTTCTTGCATACCTTTACCGATAATACGAGCTAATTCACGAGCTTGTAAACTCATACCATCGCCAACCATTAAAATAACATTTTTTGCTTTTTGTGGATTAGCTTTTACCACATTATAACTAATTTCACGAGAAACATTACCTGCTTTTACTTTTATATCATATGTGCCTGCCTCATTCAAAGACACATTATCAATACGATATCTTGCTGTTGTCCCATCTAAACTTACTTTAGCATCTTTGCCAAAATATTTATCAGCGGATTTTCCATTAATATTTACTGTCATATCAGCAGTTGTAGCATCAGCTACTTCAATGAGAAAATCAAATTTTTGACCAGCTAAGAATTTAGCATTATCAATAGGTAATACTGTAATTGGAGATTTCTGCTGAACTGTATAACCTGCTTTTACTTGTGTTTGTGCAGCATAAGCAGGAGTTGCTACCATACCATAACTAAATACACCGATAGCTGTTAAAATTCCAACGGCTGTCATTTTGGACATTTTTTTAGATAAAGTCAATTTCATAAAATGTACATTCCCTTCTGATAAACATTTCCCAAAGCAAATTAATCTTTATTTATTAAGCTCATTGGTGTTATTTTATTATATCAAAAAGAAATTTGAATATGATTTTTGTTAAGGTAGCGTAAATTTTCTTTTTCCTAGATAAAATCTATGTTAACTATTCACAATAAATATCATTCAACACTTTTAAATATATTTATTTGCTCATTTCTCAACCATTCTCCAATAGCTTTTCCTTGTAAATGACTAGGACAATTTTTCATCGAAACACTATGCAATTTTTTCAAATAACTTTTATAATCTGCTAAATAATATGGTAAAGATTTATTATCTGCTAAAACAACTTGATTAAATCCTTCAAAACCTAACGGATTTTTTTCCACTAATAATAAAAAATCTACTATTTTACTTGCCTTACCCAAGCGAGCTGCTCGCATATGTTCTTTTATTATAAATAGTCCACCTTGTAGCCATTTTTTCGGTAAAGTCATTCGTTTATTCCAATTTAATAAAACATCTCCGCCTTTATCTTCATGACCATAATGATGTGGTAAGATTTCTATTGGTGTCACACCTTTTCCTAAATCATGAACCAATCCTGCAAATCTTACCGCCAAATCCTCAGTCATACTAGCTACTAAATCAACAATTTCCATCGTATGTTCAAAAGCATCACCTTCAGGATGATACACGACAGGTTGTGTTTTTCCTATTAAAGCATATATTTCAGGAAATAAAGTATCTAATAAGTTAGCTTTTTGTAATTCACGGAAAAATATCGAAGGCTTAGTTGCTTTTAACGCACGTTGTAATTCATTAAATATTCTCTCTTGTGGTTCAAAATTCAATTCATATTTACAATCATTCATTAATTTTAATGTATTTTCATCTATTTCAAAATTTAATTCACAAGCTTGTCTTGCTGCTCGAAGAGCCCTTACTGGGTCTTCTTTAAAATGACTAGATACTGCTTTTATTAATCCTTTTTTTATATCCTCTATACCATTATAAGGATCAATAATTTCTTTTGTATCCACACAATATGCAATACTATTCATTGTAGTATCCCTACGATATAAGTCTTGTTCAATTGTTACTTCATCATCATAAACAACGTCAAAACCTGTATAACCTTGCCTTGTTTTTCGTTCTTTTCTAGCAAAAGCTACTTCACATTCTTTATCTCCTATTTTTACTAAATATACAGGAAATGCCTTTCCTATTTTTTTTGCTTTAGGAAAATTTTCTTTAAATATACTTTCCTTTAAATGACAAATTACATAATCTTTATCTTTAGCTATTGCACCACGAATCATATCACGCACCCAACCACCTACAATATATAATATGCCACCTAAAGAAGTGATTTTCTGCGAAAATTCTTGTTCATTTGCGATTTTCATTATACTCATCATATTCACCTAATCTTTTCTAAAAAAAATCTACAATATAATTATTATATTTTCTATAATAACAACATTGTAGATTTTAAACATCAGCAATTTATTAAATTATTTTTGCACCTTGAGCATCAATATCTAAAACTAAATATTTTGCTTTTATATCATGATTTAAAAACGCCTCTACCATTTTTTGACCAATAACTTCAGCATTTTCTACAGTATATGCAATGAGTGTAGGACCTGCACCACTTATTGTAGTCCCTAAAGCACCATTTTTTTGAGCTATTTCAAATACATCATACATACCTGGAATCAAATCAGCTCGATATGGTTGATGCAATTTATCCACAAAAGCACCTTTTAAAGCATTTATTTTACCTTGACTAAGTGCTGCTACAATCATTGCTGTATGACCAATGTTAAAAATAGCATCTTTTAATGACACTTCTTTTTTTAGAGCCTCTCTTGCCTTTTTAGTTGGTAAATAAAAATCTGGTATAGCTACTACCATTTTCAAAGCAAAATTAGGCATAAATGATACATATTCTAATCTATTTTCATTTTTCACACTGACAGTTATTCCTCCAAATAATGCTGGAGCAACATTATCTGGGTGACCTTCTATCTGTGTTGCCATTTCAAAAATATCTTGTTTCGTAAATATATTTCCTAGCCAAGCATTAGCTGCAAACAATCCCGCTACAATAGCTGTAGCGCTACTTCCCAAACCTCTAGATAAAGGTACATTATTCGTCATTTTTATATATGCACCTTGATATTTTTCAGCTAAATTTGCTTTTATTAATAATTTTTTTATCGAACACCATACAAGATTTCTATCATCACAAGGTATATTACTTGCACCATCACCATAAACTTCAATACAAAGTTTATCTTCTTCAAGTAATTTTAATTCTAATTCATTATAAATACTACAGGCAATTCCTAAAACATCAAAGCCTGGGCCACAATTTGCAGTTGTTCCAGGTACTCTTATTTTTACAAAATCACTCATAATCTCAAACCTCCTGAGACATAATTACACGAATTACACTAGAAATTCTATTTACTACCTCAAGATTATTTAAACGAATTTTTAAATCTTCAATTTGATTATTATTTACATTATGAGTAATTGCTACAATTTCAGAGAATTCGCCCACTCTACGTTTTTGAATTACTGAATACAAACTTACATTACTTTCACCAAAAGCTGTAGCTATAGCACCTAATACCCCTGATTTATCTTCTACCAATAAACGTACATAGTAGCCAGATAAAATTTTATTTGGTGGGCATAATTGTTTTTCTTTATAACAAGTACAACGGATTCTACCAAAACGCTCTTTACCCATATCTCTTGCCACATCAATAATATCTGCAAGAACAGCAGATGCGGTTGGTCTTTCGCCTGCACCTTTTCCATAAAACATAGTATCGCCCACAGCATTTCCATGAATAAAAATCGCATTAAATACATTACGTACTGATGCAAGTGGGTGGTCTTGTTCAATAAATGTTGGATGAACTCTTACATTTATACCATCTTCTGTATATTTAGCAATTGCTAATAATTTAATAATATAACCTAATTCTTTTGCATAAGTAATATCTTCTGGCGTAATTTTAGTGATTCCTTCTACTTCTACATCAGATAGACTTACACGAGTATTAAAAGCAATAGAAGATAAAATAGCTGCTTTTCTTGCCGCATCAAGGCCTTCTACATCGGCTGTAGGATCTGCTTCGGCATAACCTTTATCTTGTGCTTGTTTCAATGCAGTATGATAATCCATACCCTCTTCTGTCATTTTAGTAAGCATATAATTTGTTGTACCATTTACAATACCCATTAGCTCGGTAATTTTATTTGCAGTTAAACACTGTTTTAAAGGTGTAATAATCGGTATACCACCAGCTACACTAGCTTCAAACATAAAATCCACATCATATTTTGCAGCTGTTTCAAGCATTTCTTTCCCATGCTGAGCTAATACATCTTTATTCGCAGTGACTACATGTTTACCATTTTCCATGGCTTTTAACATATATTCTCTAGCTGGATGAATACCGCCTAATACTTCTACAACAATATCTATATCTTTATCATTTAAAATATCATCAACATTATCCGTAACCACAGCATTAGCTAAAAAATCTCTTTTTTTATTTAAATTACGCACTAATACCTTGCTTATTTCAATATCATTGCCTATCTTTGCTTGGATATCATGATAATTTTCATGTAAGACCTTTAAAACACCACTACCAACTGTGCCACAACCCAATAAACCTATTTTTATCTTCTTTGCCATAAAATTATCCCTCTCTCAAGAACCTAATTTTAAACTTGACCTATAACCTCTAAACGTCTAACACCATTTACTAAACGTAATTTATCAAGTAACGCTTCAAGATCAATTTCCATATTTTTAGTTTCAATAGAAATTGTTGCTACAGCTACACCTTGAAGAGGAATTCCTTGGTTAATAGTCAATACGTTTCCTTTATCTGCCGAAATCATATTTAATACATTAGACAATACACCTTGTTTATTATCTAATACAAAAGAAACAGAAACGATTTTATTGATACTTGCTTCATAAAATGGCAATACAAAATCTTTATATTTATAGTATGCACTACGGCTTAAGCCCATTTGGGATACTGCATCATTTATAGTCATATTGTCATGACGACGCAACATTTCTTTTACTTTAATTGTCTTTTTTATTGCTGAAGGCAAAATGTCTTCTTTTACTAAATAATATCCTGAATCTTTTTTTGTCATTATTAAATCCTCCGTACTTTTACAATGGATAAAATTCTTTTTATAGCAGACATTATATCATTTTTTGACTATAATAGTAAAGGTCTAATTCCAATATTTATTTAATTTATTGATATATTTCTTTTATCTATGGCCAGCTTTTATTTTATTTTCATTACCTTGCAAAAGACGTACTATATTAGTTTTATGTCTATAAATAACAAATATAGCCGCCACTATGCCAAAAACAATGAAGGATAATGATAAATTAAATATATATGCTAATACTGGTACAAAGGCTGCAGCTACAATTGAGCCCAATGATACATATTTACTAATCATTACAATTACTAACCAAATAAAAAATACACATACAGATACTGTAGGCATTAACATAATTAATACCCCAAGACCTGTTGCTACACCTTTACCACCTTTAAAACGCAAAAATATCGAAGCGGAATGACCTACAATCGCTAAAATTCCACCAGCAATCATGGCAATTGATGTTCCTACTAAAATTGAACCCAAATAAACACCAATCATTCCTTTTAATAAATCCATAAAAAAGATCGTAAATCCTGGTAATTTTCCCAGTGTACGCCAAGCATTAGTAGCACCAATATTTTTACTACCATGTTCACGTAAATCCACATGCCAAATCAATTTGCCTAAAATCAAACCATTTGGTATAGAACCTATAAGATAACTACAAACTAAGACTATTACAAAATTAATGTCCATTATTCGTCGTCATCCTCTTTTCTACCACGAACAATCAATTTTAAAGGCGTACCTTCAAAACCAAAACTTTCACGTAATTTATTTTCTAAGAAACGTAAATATGAAAAATGCATCAACTCAGGGTCATTAACAAATACCAAGAATTTTGGTGGTTTAATATCTGCTTGAGTCATGAAATATATCTTTAATTGTTTTCCTTTATGTGCAGGTGGTGGGTTTATCGATACTGCATCCATTACTAATTGATTCAATACACTTGTTTGTACACGCATTGCTTGTTGGTCAGCAACATATTTTACTAAATCTACTACACGATGTACACGTTGTTTTGTGAGTGCAGATGTATAAAGTACTGGTGCATATTGTAAAAATCCTAATTCATCACGAATATCTTCGGTAAAACGAAGAGATGTTTTATCATCTTTTTCAATTAAATCCCATTTATTTACAACAATAATACAACCTTTACCAGATTCATGAGCATAGCCAGCTATTTTTTTATCTTGTTCAGTTACACCTTCTGGTGCAGAAATTACCATTAATACTACATCTGCTCTATCTACTGCACGAAGAGAACGCATTACACTATAACGTTCAATAGGCATATCTATTTTTGCTTTACGACGCATACCTGCAGTATCAATTAAAGTAAAATGCGTATCACCGTCATCAAATTTTGTATCAATAGCATCACGAGTTGTACCCGCTACATCACTTACGATTACACGTTCTTGACCTAAAAGTGCATTTACTAAAGAAGATTTACCAACGTTTGGACGACCAATTACCGCTATACGAATTTCATCATGTTCCAAACCTTCATCTAAATCTTTAGGGAAATTAGCAACTATTTCATCTAATAAATCCCCTACATTTAACGCATTAGATGCAGATATACCGATTGGATCACCTAATCCTAAATTATAAAATTCAAATACATCTAAATGCTGTTTTGGACTATCTATTTTATTTACTGCCACAATAACTGGTTTTCTTGTATTACGTAAAATATGACCAATTTCTTCATCATCATGAGTCATACCTGTACGGCCATCTACCATAAATACAATTACATCAGCTTCTTCAATAGCTAAACGTGCTTGCTGTCGCATAGATGCCAAAATTTTACCTTCACCATCATTTTCAAGTTCAATACCACCGGTATCAATCATTGTAAATTGATGATCAAGCCATTCTGCGTCCATATAAATTCTATCTCTAGTTACTCCAGGAAAATCCTCTACGATAGAAACTCTCTTTTTACCAATTTGATTAAAAAACGTAGATTTTCCTACATTTGGGCGACCTACAATCGCAACTATTGGTTTACTCAATATCTTCACCTCATCAATAATATTATTCAAATTCATCATTACTTATCAACAAACTAATAAGTATTTATTTATAATGCTATTATTCAATTATTATTTTGTATAACTAGCATTGGATTGCCATGTATAAATTGCTTTAGTTCTTTCACATTCAATTTCATGCCAATTAGCAAGTATATTCTTTAAACTAATTGCATCACTTACAACTTTCACACTTTCATTAGGGAATGCATTTTTTATATCATCTAAAGTATAATCATCTAGAAAAATATCTTCCCCATCACGCAAAGAACAAGCTGGAATAATTATACCATCTCTATTTTGTGCTGTTTTTTGTAAATTTTTTATAATATCTTGTCCTGTAAGCAGTCCAGTCACTGTTACTTCATGACCAAAGAAATCATTTTCCATCGCACGAACATTAGCACTAAGATTATTTATCTGTAAATCTGATACTAAGTTTTTAATCACTTTACCTGCGGATTTACCACAAACAATATCTAAATTTAATGGCTCAATATATTTATTATTTTCCACTACAGTATCTTTCCATTGTTCAATAAAATTACGTGTAAGACCTATCCCATTGTCTAATTGTGGAAATCCATCATATTCATCAGCTACAGGTAAAGGCATATTAGCCATTAAATAAAATTCATCACTTAAATATACAAAAGCTTTACCTGTTTCTTTACGCATTTTATCTTGCCAAATACTTACTTGTTCTATAACCTTTTTTGCACCTTCTGCATCAAAAGTTGTAAGTGGATAGCAATTTTCTCTAAATTTCGTAAGCCCTACTGGTACAATCCCTAAAGTTTTTGCAAATGGTCGCATACTAATAATGTCTTGTATTGTTCTATCTAATTCTTCACCATCATTTAATCCAGGGCAAAGTACTACCTGTGTATGATATTCTACATTAGCTTTATTTAAATTTTTAAGCTGTTCCATAACTAATTCAGCGCGTTTAGTTCTAAGCATTTGACTACGAAGTTTTGGATTTGTCGTATGCACTGAAATATAAAGTGGTGATAAATGTAACCTTTCAATACGTTTTAAATCATTTGGGCCCATATTAGTCATCGTTACAAAATTACCATACAAGAAAGATAATCTATAATCATCATCTTTTATATATAAAGAATCTCGCATATTTGGAGCTACTTGATCTACGAAACAAAAATAACAATTATTAGCACATTGACGAATCTTACCAAAAACAGCGGATTCAAATTCAGCACCTAGTTCTTCATCAATATCTTTTTCAAAACCAATTAATTCTTGTTCACCATCAGCATGTTCAATAAGCATTTCAATTTCTTCATCAGCTAAAGCAAAACTCAAATCAATAATATCTGTTAAATCTTGCCCATTAATTGCTAAAATTTTATCACCAGGCACAAGTTCTAATTCTTCTGCTAAACTTCCTTGATGTATAGCTGAAATTATTCCACCTTTTGCCAAAAAATCACCTTCTTTTTTATATTTATTTGTTTTATTATACAATTTTTAAAATCAGAAAAAAAGAGTGATGTTTTACACCACTCTTTTTGCATTTAATATCTTATTAAATAATCTATTATTCGTTTACTTCTTCACCAATAGTAACAGCTTTAGCATCCTGTTTTGCTAAGAATTCTTGATACTCAGCTTTTTCAGCATCTTGCTGTACTCTTGTAATACTAAGAGCAACTTTTTTATTATCCATATCTACATGGATAACTTTTACAGTAACTTCATCACCAACACTTACAGCTTCAGCAGCTTTTGTAATATGTTTTGGAGAAAGTTCACGCATACGAATCAAACCATCAAAGCCTGGTTCAATTTCCATAAATGCACCAAAGTCAGTTAATTTTACAATTTTACCTTTTACATAAGAGCCTACAGGATATTTTTCAGCTTTATCGAACCAAGGGTCACGAGTAATATCTTTAATGCTTAAAGAAATACGTTTTGTTTCTGGATCAAAAGCTTTTACTAAAACTTCTACTTCTTGACCTACAGTAAGTACGTCTGCTGGGTTTTTAACATGATCCCAAGAAAGATCAGAAATATGTGCAAGACCATCAATACCACCGATATCAATAAATGCACCATAATCTACTAAACGTTTTACAATACCTTTACGTTTTTCACCTTCAACAATACTTGCTAAAGCTTCTTCACGTTGTTCATCACGTTGTGCTTCAAGTACACTACGACGGGAAAGAACAAGGCGTTGTTTTTTAGAATCTGCTTCGATAATTTCAACTTCTACTTTTTTACCTACAAATTCATTTAAATCTTTTACAAAATGAAGAGCGATTTGAGATGCAGGAATAAATCCACGAAGACCAAAAGCAGATGTAAGTAATCCACCTTTTACAACTTGAAGAATTTCTACTTCAATAATTTGTTTTTCTTCTTTAATTTGTTCTACTTTTTCCCATGCTACTAAACGATCTGCACGAGTTTTAGAAAGAGTTAATCCATTTTCGCCACCTAAAGCTACTACATATACTTTAATTTTGTCGCCAACTTTAACTACATCTGTAGCTTGTTCTGGTTCTGGATATGCTAATTCTCTTTTTACAATAGGAATTTCTGTTTTGTACCCAATATCTACATAAGCTTCATCACGGTTAACCAAAACAACGGTACCTTCTATAACTTCATGTGGATTAAATTCCTTCATAGATTCTTCTGCTAATAAGCTTGCCATGTCTTGCACTTTTCATATACCTCCTTGATAATCCAGTCGGGTGTTGAAGCACCGGCTGTAATACCAATTTTTTTAATATTATTGAACCACTCATCTTGTAACTCATCAACTGTTTCTATGTGATGTATTACACAATGTGCAGTGCATAATTGCGCTAATCTAGTTGTATTAGCACTGTTGCGACCACCAATAACTAACATCATATCTACATCTTTAGCTAATTTTATAGCTGCAGATTGACGCTTATCTGTCGCAGTACATATAGTTCTCAATATCCTGATATCATATGATTTTTCTATTAAAATAGATACTATCTTCGTAAAAGCCTCAGCTGAAAATGTAGTCTGTGCTACTATCCCTAGCCTTGGTACAAAAGACACATTTCTTGCTTTTTCTTCTGTATCTAAAACTAAAGAATTTTCTCCAGCCCATTCTTTTATACTTTTTACCTCAGGATGTTCTTGTTCGCCTATAATAATAACTTTGAAGCCTTCATCAGCTAGTGATTTAGCTGACATCTGAGCTTTCTTTACATGTGGACAAGTAGCATCTGCAAGCTCTAGCCCTTTTGCTTTTATCGCATCATATACACTCGGACCTACACCATGAGAACGAATTATTATTTTCCCACAGTCCATTTCATCAACTGAATTGACTGTTCCGATACCTTCATCAGCTAATGCCTTTACCATTTGCGGATTATGAATAATTGGTCCTAAAGTACAAACAGGCTTAGATAAATCAACATTATCTTTTGCTGTTTTTATTGCTCTTTTTACACCATAACAAAATCCATAATCGTCAGCTAAAATTACTTCCAAAATTAATCACCATCAAAATTTATATTACTAAGCCTATCATATAGTATATCATACAATACTACTTTTATTCTACTGCATTTTTAGCATAGACGCAATTTCTTGCATTATTTTTTCAGTAAATTCTTGTAAATTTTCTTTATCTGCTTTTTCTGCTGTAAAAACTATTGGTTTTCCATAAACTACAGTAATTTTTCTAAAAGGTTTTAATTTAAATGTTCCTGTTATAGCTACTGGGATTACTGTTGCTTTTGATTTAGCTGCAATTAATGCTACCCCTGGTGCGCCTTTATGCAAATTTCCATCTTTACTACGTGTACCTTCTGGAAACATACATATACATTCACCAGCTTTTAACATGGTTAATGCTGTTTTTATGGCACTTCTATCTGAAGCCCCTCTTTTTACAGGGAATGTATGTACCGCTTTTAATATATATTTCAAGATTGGTACTCTAAATAATTCTTCTTTAGCCATATAAGCCAAATGTCTTGGAATGAATGCCCCTACCAATGGTGGGTCCCAATTACTTAGATGATTTGATGCTAAAATCACTGCTCCATCTTTTGGTACATTCTCTTTACCAATTGTTGTTGTAGGAAAAATTACTGAATAAATAAAGATAAACATTAATTTAAGTATTTTATATAACATAACAATGCCTCAATAATTCATTAGTTTTTAGCTAAATTTATAATAGCTTGTAATACTTCTTGTATATTCATATTTGTAGTATCCAATAATATCGCATCCTCAGCTTGTTTTAATGGAGATATTTCTCTATTCATATCAGCCTCGTCACGCATTGTAATATCTTGTTTTATCTTCTTTACATCTACATCGTAGCCTTTTTCTTGCAATTCTTTGGCTCTTCTTCTTGCTCTTTCTTCTACAGAAGCTGTTAAATATATTTTTAAATCAGCATTAGGGAGCACGCAAGTCCCAATATCTCTACCATCCATTAATACCGCGCCTTTTTGTGCCATTTTACGTTGAAGTTCTACCATTTTGGCACGAACTTGACTAATTGCTGCTACTTGAGAAACTAACGCTGTAACTTCTGGTGTTCTAATTTTTGTACTCACATCTTGATTATTTACATATACAAGCATTGTACCATTTTGGTCATATGCTAAATGAATATCTATATTTTCTAATACTGATAAAATGTCTTTTGTTGTTACTGGCGTATTATATTTTTGCAATACTAACCATGCTACTCCACGATACATCGCACCTGTATCAATATAAATATAATTTAATTCTTTAGCTGCCATTTTGGCAATAGTAGATTTACCTGCTCCTGCTGGTCCATCAATAGCTATTACTGATTTTATCATTTATTATCACCTATATTTTTTATTTAAAACGAGCTAATATCTCATAAAATTCAGGATATGAAATATTTACACATTCACTATTTTTTATTTCTAGTCCCACACCACTAGCACCTAAAATAGCTAAAGCCATCGCAATACGATGATCATCATATGAATCACATACTGCATTTTTAAAGTTAATTTTATTATTTCCTGTAATAATCATACCATCTTCGGTTGCCTCGATACATGGACAAACTTTATTAAACTCATCAGTTATCACTTGTAATCGGTCAGTTTCTTTTACACGTAATTCCCCTGCACCAGTAATTATAGTTTTACCTTCTGCCACCATAGCAGCTACTGCAATAATTGGTATTTCGTCAATTAAACGTGGCATGATTTCTGCACTTAAAGTTGTTCCATGTAATTTAGCATAACGTACACGAATATCAGCTATTGGTTCTACTTCATTACGAATATTAATTAATTCAATATCTGCTCCCATAGCTTTTAATACATCAATTATTCCTGTACGTGTTTCATTTATCCCCACATCTTTTAATATAACATCACTATGTTCAATAATAGATGCCGCTACTAACCAAAAAGCAGCTGAAGATATATCGCCTGGCACATGAATTTCTTGTGGTGCTGTCATTTTGTCCACTTTACTAATAGTGATACTTGTTCCAGATTTTTTTAAATTCACCCCAAAACCTGCCAACATACGTTCTGTATGGTCACGAGAAGTATATGGTTCAATTACTGTCGTTTCACCTTCGGCATTCATTCCTGCAAGTAAGATAGCAGATTTTACCTGTGCACTTGCCATTGGCATTTCATAAGTTATACCTTTTAAACTTTCTTTTTGTGGAATTACGGTTATTGGCAGTAATTTATTTTCTTTTCTTCCTACAATCTTTGCACCCATTTTAGACAATGGATTGATTACCCTTTGCATAGGACGACGGCTAAGTGAGGCATCTCCTGTAAATGTTGTTAGAAAATTTTGACCTGATAATATTCCCATCATCAAGCGGAGTGTTGTTCCTGAATTACCTGCATCTATTATTGTTTCAGGTTCTTTAAGTCCATGAAATCCATTACCTTTTACCACTAATGTTTGTTCATCAATTTCAGTTACATTCACACCTAAAGCACGCATACAATTCACTGTAGACATACAATCTGCTGCATGTAAAAAATTAGTGATTTTTACTTCACTATCACAAAGACCAGCAAACATTACACTTCGATGTGATACAGATTTATCGCCAGGAATCACGATTTCTCCTTTTATTCCTGAATTTATAGATTGAATTTTTTTTAAATTCCCCATAGCCTCAAACCTTTCTTTAGCAAGTTTTATTTTAAAAATAATTATAACACTATTACACATACATTGTAAAAATATTTGCAACACTTTATTTGTTTTTTATTATTTTTTCCATTTTTTATTATAAATATTTTTTCAAAAAAACTCTTGACTTTTTTCGATGAATAGTTTATCTTATACGTAACGTAAAGTTGTAAACATGAAAACAAATATAATACATTCAATGAACAGACTAGTAACTTATATTAAAAATCTGCAGAGAGCTGATGGTTGGTGCGAATCAGCGTGTTGATATAAGCGAATATCTTCTGGGAGATTTTTTATTTAACCGTAAATATTTAGTATTTACTTAGTAAATAAAAACGATTTTTCCTCGTTATCGGAAAATACATTTGTTTATTATTCAAGTACTTTTGATGAAAATATAGCTAGATGTATTCTGAGTGTTGCTATTTTTAGCAAAATTTGGGTGGTACCACGAATTAAAAAGTTCGTCCCTTAATTATTAGGGACGAACTTTTTTTATTATATTAATGCATGTTTGCATAAACTACAATTACAAAAGGGGATTTTTATTATGGCAAAAATTTATTATCAAGAAGATTGTAATCTTAATTTATTAAAAGGTAAAAAAATTGCTATTATTGGCTATGGTAGTCAGGGTCATGCACATGCATTAAATTTAAAAGAATCTGGCTTAGATGTTGTTGTTGGTCTTTATGAAGGTAGTAAATCTTGGGCTAAAGCCGAAGCACAAGGTCTTCAAGTTTTTACTGCTGCTGAAGCTAGTAAACAGGCTGATGTTATCATGGTTCTTATCAATGACGAAAAACAAGCTAAAATGTATCAAGAATCTATTGCTCCAAATTTAACTGCCGGCAAAATGTTAATGTTTGCTCATGGTTTTGCTATTCATTTCAATCAAATTGTTCCGCCAAAAGATGTAGACGTTACAATGATTGCACCAAAAGCACCTGGTCATACTGTACGTAGTGAATATCTCATTGGTCGTGGTACTCCTTGCCTTGTAGCTGTACATCAAAATGCTACAGGAAATGCTCTTGAGCTTGCACTTGCTTATGCTAGTGGACTTGGTTGTGCTAGAGCTGGTGTATTAGAAACAACTTTTAAAACTGAAACTGAAACTGACCTTTTCGGCGAACAAGCTGTTTTATGCGGTGGCGTTTGTGCTTTAATGCAAGCAGGATTTGAAACACTTGTAGAAGCTGGTTATGATCCACGTAATGCTTACTTTGAATGTATCCATGAAATGAAACTTATCGTTGATCTTATTTATGAAAGTGGTTTTGCTGGTATGCGTTACTCTATTTCTAATACTGCTGAATATGGTGATTATATCACTGGACCAAAAGTTATTACTGAAGATACGAAGAAAGCTATGAAAAAAATTCTTTCTGATATCCAAGATGGTACTTTTGCTAAAGATTGGCTCATGGAAAATCAAACAGGTTCTGCACACTTCCTTGCTATGCGTAAACGTGCAGCTGAACATCAATGTGAACAAGTTGGTGCTGAACTTCGCAAACTTTATAGTTGGAATGATTCTAACAAACTTATTAATAACTAAGTATTAATATAGCGGCGAAATAACGCAAAGAGATGCTGCAAAGCATCTCTTTTTTTATCAAAAATACACAAAATCAAAATCTTTTATCAATAATAAATATCGCACTACATATATAAAGGAGGAAAATTAATGCGCATAAACGGAGCTCAAGCAGTTATTGAATGCTTAAAAAAAGAAAATATAAATCTTGTTTTCGGCTACCCTGGTGGAGCAGTCTTAACTTTATATGATGCTTTATATCAAAATAACTTCCCTCATATTCTCACTAAACATGAACAAGGTGCTGTTCATGCCGCTGATGGATATGCTCGCTCTAGCGGAAAAGTAGGCGTATGTTTTGCCACTTCTGGCCCTGGAGCTACAAATTTAGTTACTGGAATTGCTACTGCAAATATAGACTCTATTCCTCTTGTTTGTATTACTGGGCAAGTAGCTACTCATTTAATTGGCAAAGATTCTTTTCAGGAAGCTGATGTTTGTGGCATTACTGCTCCTGTTACTAAACATAATTATCTTATAAAAAAAGTTGAAGATTTGCCACGTATATTTAAAGAAGCTTTTCATATAGCCGCCACTGGTAGACCAGGGCCTGTAATTATTGATATTGCTAAAGATGTATTTGAACAAGAACTTGATTTTATTTATCCTGATAAAGTCAATCTTCGTGGCTATCAACTACAAAAAGATGGTAATTCTCAAGATATTGATAATTTAATCCAAGCTTTAACCGTTGCTGAAAAACCTGTTTTCTTTGTCGGTGGTGGTGTAATTTCTTCAAACACTGCAGCTTATATAAAACAACTCGCAGATATTACAGGTATTCCTGTTGTAGATAGTCTTATGGGAAAAGGTGCTATATCTTCAAATCAAGAAGAGTCTTTAGGCATGATTGGTATGCACGGTACTTATGTAGCAAATATGGCTGTTATGAAATGTGATTTGCTCATTGGCTTAGGAGTGCGTTTTGATGACCGTGTTACTGGCAAAACTTCTGAATTTGCCCCTAATGCTAAAATTGCTCATTTTGATATAGATAATGCTGAAATCAATAAAAATATTCATGTTGATTATCCTATTGTTGGTGATTTACGTTGGTCTTTACCATTATTTACAGCCAAATTATCAATTTTAAGTAAAGAATTAAAACCAAAATATCAATCTTGGCATAATTATCTTTTAGATTTAAAAAATAACTCATTAAATACTTCTCAAAAAAATGCACCATTTATCTTACCTGAATATCTTATTTCATTGGTTAGTGAACTTTGTAATGAAGATACAATTATCGTTACCGATGTAGGTCAACATCAAATGTGGACTGCTCAATATTACAAATTCCAAAAAGCTCGCACTTTTTTAACATCTGGTGGCCTTGGTACTATGGGATTTGGTCTACCTGCAGCTATCGGTGCTAAACTTGCACACCCAGATAAAAAAGTTATTTTATTTACCGGTGATGGTAGTATTATGATGAATTGTCAAGAATTCGCTACCGTTGCCGATTATGATTTAGATATAAAAATCATTGTACTAAATAATCATATGTTAGGTATGGTCGCTCAATGGCAACGAATGTTTTACAATCGACATTATTCACATTCCATTTTACGTGGAAAAACTGATTTAGTGAAATTAGCCCAAGCAATGGGGGTAAATGGCCATCGTATCCAAGATAGCTCTACACTAACCAAAGAATTAGCTAATTATTTAAATACAGATACAGCGGTATTACTTGATGTATTTATTCCTAATGAAGAAAATGTCTTTCCTATGGTTCCCGCTGGTGGACGACTTGACCAAATGGTATTGGAGGTAACATTATGAATTACCAATTAACATTATTAGCTGAAAATACTCCTGGCGTTCTCAGTCATATTAGTGCACTTATTAGTCGCCGTTCATTCAATATTAATACATTATCTGCAGGATATACTGAAGAAAATAACGTAACTAGATTAAGTCTTATTTTGACCGCAGACAATGAAAATGAAGTAGAACAGGTCATCAAACAAATCAGCAAATTAATTAATGTAATAAAAATTGTCAATCTTACGCATATCGATTCTATCCATCGCGAACTCGTACTCATTAAAGTAAAAGCCGACCCTGTAACTAGAAATGATATTGTAAATATCGTAAATATTTTTCGTGCAAAAATAGTTGACGTTAATCGTGAAACCTTAGTTATTGAATTAACTGGCGAACATACCAAGATAGACGCACTTTGCGAGATGCTTGCTGATTATGAAATAATTGAAGTGGCACGCACTGGCACACTTACTATGTCACGCGGCCCAATTCCTATAAAAAATATGTAAAAAAAGACATTCTTTAGCTTATTATCAATACTAAAGAATGTCTTTTTTTAGTTACTATTCATTTATTATTACTTTTTTTCTTCTTAAATACATACCCTATACCTAATACCACAATCCAAATTGGTAAAATATATAAAGCATTTCTTGTGTCTGGAATTTGATACATCATAAAAGCAATAAACACTAAAAAAGCAATACAAAAATAATTAATTATTGGATAACCTATAGATTTAAAATGTAAATTTTTCTCTTCGCCAATTAACTTTTTAGCTTTTCTAAATTTTAAATGCGTAACAATAATTACAAACCAACTAACTAATACAGCTGCAACTGCAATAGAAAGTAAATACATAAACACTTTTCCTGGGAAAAGATAATTTAAAATTACTGCAATTAATGTAATGCCTGAAGAAATAAAAATTCCAATAACAGGAACACCATTTCTTGATAAAGACATTAAAATTTTCGGTGCATTACCTTGACTTGCCAAACCATATAGCATACGTGAATTACTATAAATCGCACTATTATATACAGATACAGCTGCAGTCAATACTACAATATTTAACAAATGTGCAGCAGCTGGTATGCCAATATTGGAGAAAATCTGTACAAAAGGACTAGCTTCCAAGCCCACTTCATTCCAAGGATATAAAATCATCAATACTACTAAAGTACCAATATAAAATATAAGTATTCTCCAAATAACTTGATTTATAGCTTTCGGAATAGATTTTGTAGGCTCATCAGCTTCACCTGCGGTAATACCAATTAACTCAATACCCCCAAAAGAAAACATAACTACAACTAAAGATAAAGCAAGACCCCACCAACCATTTGGTAAATATCCACCATGACTCCATAAATTACTCATATTATTAGGAAAAGAGCCCATATCAGTACAAATAATATATATTCCAAAAATTATCATACAGCAAATAGCCACAACTTTTATAATTGCTGTACAAAATTCAAATTCACCGTAAAATTTTACATTGATTAAATTTATAAAAGTAATAATAACTAAACAAATAAGTGCAGATAGCCACTGTTGTACATCAGGAAACCAATAATTTATATAAATTCCTACAGCTGTCAGTTCTACCATGCTTACGATGACATAATTCATCCAATAATTCCAACCAGACAAAAAACCTATAAATTCATGCCAATACGTATTTGCATACACACTAAAAGAACCAGACACAGGATTATCCACTGCCATTTCGCCAAGCATACGCATAATAAAAAATATTACACAACCACCAATCAAATATGATAGTGAGATTGCCGGACCAGCAAGCTGAATAGTAGATGCTGAACCATAAAATAAACCAGTGCCAATAGCACCGCCTAAAGCAATCATCTGCAAATGGCGATTTTTCAAACCACGCTTCAACTTTTGTTGATTAGCTTTTTTCATTAAATGACCTCCTTATTTGGGTTATAACTTTGCACCTTTACAAAAATAATATATAAAAAACATCATAATGTCTAATATCATTAATATATCATTTTGTGGCGAAAGTAATTCTATTATTACATATCTAGCTATTACATTCAAGTATTTTCTTTTTAATATTTCAATTTATAATATAAAATTGCCTTTTTTATCTAAAAAATAACCATTTCTAAAAAAATATAATTATATATTTTAATAAAAAATATCCCAACAATATATTTTAAAATTAAAACAAATTCTTTATTTGTCTTTTTATAGTAGACTAAGTATTTTTTATCAAAATAAAAAGGCTATCTCTAATCATTATCGATAGCCTTTTTATCCTATATAAATTTATTTATATAATTATTTTTATAACCCAATCTTATAACTTTAATTCTTACTTATAAGTTAAAAGACCTTTTTCACCAGCAACAACATTTTGACCAACTTTAAATACTTCTACTTTATTATTAGCAGTGAATGCAACTGGAGATACTAAAGATTTACCAGCTTCTTCAACAGCTTTTAAATCAACAACAACTAAAACATCACCTTGTTTTACTTTGTCGCCCATTTGAACTTTTGGCTCAAAACCTTCGCCTTCCATTTCTACAGTGTCAATACCTACATGTATTAATAATTCTGTACCATCTTCAATAGCTTTTAAACCAAAAGCATGACCTGTAGGGAATGCAGCTGTTACTTCAGCATCAAATGGTGCAATAACTTTACCATCTGTTAATTCAATACCACAACCATCACCCATCATTTTTTCAGCAAATGCAGGATCTGGAATATCTTCCATTGCTACTACTTTTCCAGTCATTGGAGAAACAAAATTTTTTTCTCCGCTATTAAAAATTTTTGAAAATAAACCCATTATATAAAGCCTCCAAAATAAATTAGATTTGTTATATATTATATAATAAAAACTATAACCATCGCAATAATATTCAAATTATTTATCGTATTTATCAATTTTAATCAAACTAATATTTTCTACTCTTACCATCTATGATGTCTACCATGATGATATCTCATATTCTCGCAATCATTATTATAATCACAATTGTATTTATGACCACGATGATAACCTTCACCATCACAATATGCTTGACGTTCTCTCATTCTTTCGATAATTTGATCTGCTCTTTCTTGTGTCATCGTACCATCTGCTACACATTTTGCAAGTTCATCTTTTTTCAACTCTAACATTTCTTGTTTAAATTCTATTAGTTTGCCCGCTTCATCTGCAATCATACCAAAAGTTTTACCTGTTTGATAACGTTCGTCAACCACACTATCTACACTACGATTAGTAAGTGCTGCTACAATTTGAGCTGGATTTGTATAATTACTTGTAGCAAAAGCCGTAGTAGCTACACCCAAAGACAATAATCCTGTTATTAATACTTTTTGCCAACGTTTCATATTCATACCTCCAGTCTTTTTTATATATAACGTTTATCCTTATCTTTATTTTATCAATAATTATCAGAAAAATATATACTTTATTTCTTTCCACCCTAAAATATCTTTAAGAATAACTATTATCACTCAGTAAATTTATAAAAAAAGTGCATAAGACATTTATCTTATGCACCATTTATTTTTACTTTAATTTTTATTTGTATCTGTAACTAAAGCATCATCATCTTTTTTATCAATTTCTGTAACTTCTTTAGCATCTGTAGTTTCTTTGACTTCTTTTGTTTCTACATTATCAACTACTACATTTTCAGTTGTTACTTCATCTGTTGTTTGTTCTTTAGAAGTTTCCTCCTGAAGTTCACAAACACCTTCTAAACTACCAGTTTCCATGATAATTTTTAAATCTTTTTCTTCTAAAGTTTCTTTTTCCATTAAAGCTTTAGCAATTAAATGTAATTTATCTATATTTTCATTTAATAATCTACGACAATCTTCATATGCTTCTTCAATATAGCGACGAACTTCTTTATCAATTTCACAAGCTACATCTTCACTATAATTACGTTGATTATTAAAATCACGACCTAAAAATACTTGATGGTCTTGCCCATCACCAAATGCAATTGGACCTAAAATATCACTCATACCATATTGAGTAATCATACTACGTACCAATCTAGATGCTTGTTGAATATCATTAGATGCACCAGTACTAATTTCTTTTAAAATCACTTCTTCTGCAACACGACCGCCAAGCATAGTCTTTAATCTATCAACTAATTCACCACGAGTAGCATAAGAACGATCTTCTTTTGGTAGCATTAATGTATATCCGCCAGCTCTACCACGTGGAATAATAGTTACCTTATGCACAGGGTCAGCATTTGGTAATAATAAACCAATTAAAGCATGTCCACCTTCATGATAAGCAGTAAGACGTTTTTCACGTTCACTGATTACTTTAGATTTACGTTCAGGCCCTGCAATTACGCGTTCAATAGATTCTTCTAGAGAATTCATTGAAATAGATTTTTTATTTCTACGAGCAGATAATAATGCTGCTTCATTTACTAAATTACTTAAATCTGCACCTGTAAATCCTGGTGTACGACGTGCCAATACATTTACATCTACATCTTTATCTACTGGTTTGCCTTTAGTATGCACTTTTAAAATAGCTTCACGACCACGAACATCTGGTCTATCCACTACGATTTGTCTATCAAAACGACCTGGACGTAAAAGTGCAGGGTCTAAAATATCAGGTCTATTTGTTGCCGCAATAATAATAATACCTTCATTTGCAGCAAAACCGTCCATTTCAACAAGTAATTGGTTCAATGTTTGTTCACGTTCATCATGACCACCGCCAAGACCTGCACCACGTTGACGACCTACAGCATCAATTTCATCGATAAATACGATACATGGAGCATTCTTTTTCGCTTGTTCAAATAAATCACGTACACGAGATGCACCTACACCCACAAACATTTCTACGAAATCAGAACCACTAATTGTGAAAAATGGTACACCAGCTTCACCAGCTACTGCTTTTGCAAGTAAAGTTTTACCTGTACCTGGAGGGCCAAATAATAATACACCTTTTGGAATTCTAGCACCAAGGTCATTAAATTTCTTTGGATGTTTTAAAAATTCTACAACTTCAGCAAGTTCCTGTTTAGCCTCATCAGCACCAGCAACATCGCTAAAAGTAACTTTTACTTTACCATCGCCCATCATTTTTGCACGACTTTTACCAAAACTCATCACACGGCTTCCGCCACCTTGTGATTGTTGCATGATGAAGAACCAAACCCCAATAAGTAAAAGCATTGGTAATAAAGAAGAGAATAATGTTGTCCACCAAGGTGTTTCTGGTGGATTTTCTGCTTTAATATCTACGCCATTATCACGAAGATTTTTTACAAGCTCTTCATCACTATTCGGATATCCTGGGGTAATAGTTGTAAATTCAGTACCATCTTTAAGTGTACCTTTAATATTGTTATTTTGCATAACAACTTTAGATACATTTTTATCATCAACTTGTTTCACAAATTCTGTATAGTCTATTTCCTGTTTATTACTCGTATCAACTGAAAAATGGTCTATTACAGTTATCGCTACAAGAATAATTAACAAGTAAAAACCTACATTCCTTAAAAATTTATTCAATCGACTGCCTCCTCATAGCATTATCTACAAATCATAATTATAAATTATATCATATAAATACGCCAATTAATAGCATATCTATTCATTTATATATTATTTTGTATACACCTCTGGTTTCAAAACTCCGATATATGGTAAATTACGATATTTGCTGTCATAATCAAGTCCATAACCTACTAAAAATTCATTTGGAACTTCAAAACCTACATAATCAACATCAATATCTACAGTTCTACGTTCAGGTTTATTAAGTAATGTACATAATTTTATGCTTGCTGGTTTACGAGCTTTTAAATTCTTCAATAAGCAAGATAAAGTAAGACCAGAATCTACAATATCTTCAATAACAATAACATGTTTACCTTCAATAGTATCATCTAAATCTTTAAGAATTTTTACTTCTCCGCTACTTACAGAACTTCTACCATAGCTAGAAGCTACCATAAAATCAAAAGCTACTGGTACATTTATTTCACGTACTAAATCAGTATAAAAAACAATAGCACCTTTCAAAATACAAATAGCATAAATTTCTTTACCTGCATAATCTTCATTGATTTGCTGAGCTATTTTTTTTACACCAGCTTGCAATTGTTCTTCACTAAAAAGTACACTTTTAATATCTTCTTGCATTGTTGTCATAACTAAAAACCACCTAATTAATTTTTTTTAAATTTAAATATATTATATGTTTACTATGTTTGTTTACGGTATAAAAATCACTTTGTTGTATACCAGCAATCCAAATAATTCCCTGTTCATCACAAACTAAAGGAATCTTATCTCTTAATTCTACAGGTATTTTTTTATCAATAAAAATATCTTTCAATTTTTTATTTCCCTGCATACCCTTAGGTATTATTCTATCACCATTTTTTCGATTACGAATCGTTATTTTCCCTACCACTTTTTCAGCATCGATAATGCAACAATCTCTGCCTTTTATCGACTCTTTCAAGTTCATATTATCTATTTGCTCTATTTTTTCAATATAAATACTTTGTCCCGTAGGTAAAATATTTTCTTGATTGAACTTCGCCAATATTTCATAGTGAATATTATTTTCTTTAAATTGTTCTTTAGAATCTTGCTTATAAAAAACTAAATCTTCATAACTTATTTTTATTCGTAATTCTTTAGGTAATTGTAAAATAGCACCCGTATGTCCATTGTATAAAAACTTATCAATTTTATCAATATGAACAAAACTAATATTTTCTAAATTATTTTGTAATTTAGATATAATATATCTATATACAGCCAATCTTATAGCTTCATGCTCTTTTAATAATAAAGATTTTTGGATACTTATCTTATTATTTAAATAAATACAATTTTGCTCATAGAAATTTTTCACATAAAATTCTACAAAACTATGTTCTCTAGCGACAATCTTGGCATTATTACAAATAGCTGTGACTACTTTGGGATTATATTCTTGCATTTTCGGAATTAAATCCAAACGAATCCTATTTCGTTCATAAAGTAAACTATTATTAGTCTCATCTGTTCTTGGATTTAACATATTTTCTTTACAATAAATTTCTATCTCTTCACGATAAAGACACAAAAATGGGCGATATATATCATTATTTATTACCTTCATTCCACTTAAACCGTCAGCACCTGCACCACGAATAAAATGTTGTAAAATAGTTTCTGCTTGGTCATTTAAATGATGTGCAGTTAAAATCTTATTTGTATTGACTTTTTTAGCTACTTTTCGTAAAAATTCATATCTTAATACTCTAGCTAATGTTTCTACTGAAGTTTTTTTTTCCATTTGTTTCGCTAAAACAGCCAAATGACCTAAGAAAAAAGGAATATTTTTTTCTTGGCAATAATTTTCTACATATTTTGCATCTTCTAATGATGTTATTTTTCGAATACCATGTTCAGCATGCGCTACATTTATTTTTAAATGATATTTTGGACTTAATTTCAATAAAATATCCACTAAAGCCATTGAATCTGGCCCACCAGAACAAGCTATTACCAGCTTATCATTCATTTTAAATATTTCATTTTCTATACAAAAACTTTCTACTTTTTTTATTATTTCTTTACTTTTTGTATTTGTCGATATCATTAAAATTTTACCTCAAAATCACGTAAAATATCTTATAATCATAGTTTATATTTATTAATAAAAAGCACTCTTTAAAAAATTAAAGAGTGCTTTCTATTTTTATTCGTATTTACGAGAACCGCCACCACGGCCACCACGTTTAGAATCAGTCTTACGACGTAAATCTGTAAGTTTTTCATCACTATCTTTTAAAAACTTGGATAATTTATCTTCAAAAGATACACCGTTATTATTGTGTTTACGGAAATCATTATTAAATTGCTTACGAGGAGCAGGACGGAAATTAGTATTTGCAGGACGTGCATTATTATTATGCTGTGGTTCTGCTTTTTTCTCCTGTAATTGTTTAATAGAAAGTCCTATTTTTCCATGGTCATCAACACTTAGTACTTTGACTTTTACTTTGTCTTTTTCTTTCAAAAAGTCGCTTACATCTTTAACATAAACATCTGCAACTTCAGAAATATGTACTAAACCAACTTTTCCACCAGGTAATTCAACAAAAGCACCAAACTTAGTAATACCTGTTACAACACCATCTAAGATATTGCCAACTTCGATTGACATACTACTTTTATGTCCTCCTTAAGATAATTAGCATATTTGCTTTTAAGCTTTTATTATTATAACCTTGCATAACAAATAGTGTCAATAAAATGTTATTGTTTTTCTTCAAAAATATATGGCACTTCTCCAGGTTTTGTCATACCTAATTCTTCACGTGCCACTTTTTCTATATATTCATTTGTATTTAATTTCGATTTTTCTTCATTTAAGTCTTCATTAATGGCTTTAGCCTTATCTAATCGTTCTTGCGCTATTATTGTTTGTTCATTTACTTCACTTAAATACATTTCTTGTCTGACAATAATATATCCCAAATAAACAATAATTAAAATAAACGCAAAAATTATACACCTTTCCATTAATTTTTTAATCATGTTTTCACCTATTTTATATTATTATTCTAGACCTAACATATCAGATATTACATCTGCTATATTATCTGCAGCATACGGCTTTTTCAAAAGTTTTGCATTTGCTCGTAGTTTTGGCAAAATTGTTGCATCAGATAAAATTTCTCTAATTACTGCATCTAATGTATCTTGATGTTTTACCCAAATAGCTGCTCCATTTTCTGAAATAAATTTTGCATTATCTCCCTCTGGTCCTGGAATTGGATCATGTAAAACAATTGGCAATTCTCTACTTAAAGCCTCACTAATTGTAAGTGCACCCGGTTTACTAATTAAAAAAGTAGCAACTGACATGAATTCTTGAATATTATGCGAATAACCCCATACAAAAATATCTTGCTTAGAATGCTGTGCATATTCATTCATTTCCGACCATAAAGATACATTTGCACCTGTAATTACCAAAATCTGTAATTTTATTTTTAATCTTTCCAATTGGCAAAGTGCATTTTTTACACTACCTAAACCTAGTCCGCCACCCATAATTAAAGCTATAGGCACATCTTTTTTTAGTTTAAATTTAGTCAAAAGCTCATCTTTATCATATTCTAAACGGAAATCATATCCTATTGGTATACCTGTAACAAAAATCTTTTCTTCTAATAATCCTTGTTTTACCATTTCCTTTTTTAATTGTTCATTAGCAGTAAAATATATATCAATATTTTTATATAACCAAAATTGATGTACACAAAAATCAGTCATTACTGTAACTAAAGGAATATTTATATCTCCTGTTTGTTTTAAGTACGATGCAGCTGCACATGGAAATGGATGAGTGCAAATTACCATATCTGCTTCATATTTTTTTATAAGTTCCTTCATATCTTTTTTCATTGCATGCGCAAAAACAGATTGAATGGTACTTCCTTTGGTAGAATCTGAAGTAAATTTATAAAAAAATTCATATACATTTGGGGTATGATCTAACATTTTCAAATATATATCTTTTACTAAACTATTAAAATATGCTGTTTCTGTTGACATAAAGTCAATAACATTTACTTTATTGGCAGGATACTTTCTTTTTATCGCCTCCGCAACAGCATTTGCAGCTTTATTATGACCTGAGCCCATTGATGCTGTAACAACAAGAATATTTTTACCTGACATATATTTTTATCCTCCAGCTTATCGACTTTCCTAAAACGTTAAACTTTCATTTAATTAATAATTATATTTTATATTTATGTAACTTAAAATACTTTTAGGAAATCATGAAATATTTTAGTACGCATTAAAATACAATGCTACTTCAAGTATATTCATTATTTTTTTATAATATTTATACACTAGATATCTAATAATCTTAGATATCTCTTTATTAATAATTTACATTTTATCATATTCAATTTATACTGTAAAATAAATAACTATGAATTATATGTGAAAAATATATTAAAAAAAATATATATCTATAATATTTGGAGGCTTTATTTTTTGATGAATAAACATTGGGAAATACTCGCTATTGATGAAAAAAAACAATTACAACTAAAAAAAGATTTACACATTTCTTCTACACTTGCTAATATTTTAGCTCGCAAAGATTTAGATACAAAAAAAGCTAAATTATTTCTAAATCCTGAAACTATTCCTTATCATGATCCATTTTTATTAAAAGATATGGATAAAGCTTGTTCTCGTTTGGCTACTGCTTTAAAAAACAATGAAAAAATTTGCATCTATGGTGATTATGATGTTGATGGTGTAAGCTCTACTGCTTTACTTATGCTAGTTTTATCCGATTTAGGTTTTGATATAAATTATTATCTTCCTGACCGTCATAGTGAAGGTTATGGTCTTCATATTGATTCTTTAGATAAATTAATTCCTAAATATGATTTATTAATCACTGTAGATTGTGGTATCACTGCTCTTGAAGAAATAGCTTACGCTAAGGATAAAATAGATATTATTTTAACTGACCATCATTTACCTCGAGAAACTTTGCCTGACGCTTTAGCTGTTATCAATCCTATGCAAAAAGAATGCACTTACCCAAATAAAACGCTTTGTGGCGTAGGTGTTGCTTTTAAACTTTGCCAAGGTCTATATCAATTTTTTCATAAAGATATATCCATTTTAGAAAAATATCTAGATATTGTAGCTTTAGGTACCATTGCTGATATTGTGCCACTTATTGATGAAAATCGTCGCATTGTAAAAAAAGGCTTGGCTAAAATCAATAATTTGGGCATAAAAACTTTAGTTAATATCTGCGATTATGATGAAAATAATTTAAATACTGGTCATGTTGGTTTTGGTATTGCACCTCGTTTAAATGCAGCTGGAAGACTTGCTCATGCTAGTAGCGCTGTAGATTTATTACTTGCTAAAACTACTGATTTCGCTCAAGAAAAAGCCCTTTATCTCGATAAAGAAAACAAACTTCGTCAGGAAATAGTTGAAACCATTTTTAACGAAGCTGTAGATAAAATTGAACAAAATGATTTACAAAATAATAAAATTATTATTGTTTTTGGCGAAGATTGGAATGAAGGGGTTATCGGTATTGCTGCCTCTCGTTTACAAGAAAAATATTATCGTCCGATTATTATAATTGCCATCAAAGATAATATCGGCAAAGCATCTTGTCGCAGTATTGATGGTTTGCATATGAAAAATGCTCTTACTTATTGTGAAAAAGATTTAATGGTTTATGGTGGACATTCCAAAGCTGCTGGTTTTACTATTGATTTAGCTAAGCTAGATGATTTCATTTCTAATATGTATACTTATGTTAACGAACATTTACAAGATGAAGATTTAGTTCCCCATTGTAAAGTAGAGGCTGTTTTATCTCCCGAAGATATCACTTTAGAACTTATTAATGAATTATCTTTATTAGAGCCTTTTGGCATGGATAATCCTAAACCTCAATTTATTTGCCAAAATGTTTTAGTAAATCAAGTCAATATAATTGGTAAAGAACATAATCATTTACGCTTTAATTTTAAATTTAATGATAATAATAAACAATATACTGCTATTGGTTGGCATATGGCTGATTTCGCAAAAGAAATTCAAGGAAAAGCTGTCGATATTCTTTTTCAACCTGAACTTAATTCATGGAATGGTAATAATTATCTACAATTTAAATTAAATGACCTTCGCTTAAACAACCAAGATATAACATATTTAGAAAAATTTCCGTCATATAGTTTAATTAGTAAATTATATTTATGTTTACGAAAATATTGTACTGACTATTCATCTTCTACAATAAAAACATCACTTGGCCTTACTCTACTAAAACAAACATATAATATAGATATCTCTTCATATTGTTTAGAGCAATGTTTAATTATTTTAAGTGAAATTCAAATTTTAACTTTCAACAAACAGCAAATTACATTACTACCACTTCCACAAAATAAATTAGATATAAAAAATTCACCAACTTTTGCCAAAAGATTTACTAAATGTTTACTATAAATCTAATTATATAGATAACTTGATAAATTGACTTGAAATCATTTATTATATATAATTATAAAAGTTTTTTAAAAATTTTCTTGAGACTTTCAGACTTTAGATTATTAATCGCAATATTGGAGGTAGATTAGTTTGAAGTACATGAGCGGAAAAGAACTCCGTAGAAGATATCTTGACTTTTTTGTCAAAAATGGACATTTAGAACTTCCTAGTGCATCTTTAATCCCAAAAGATGACCCTAGCTTATTAATGATTGGTGCTGGTATGGCTCCATTCAAAGCTTATTTTACTGGTAAAATGACACCACCTCGTACACGTATAACCACAAGTCAACGTTGCGTACGTACTGGTGATATTGAAAACGTTGGTCGTACTGCTCGTCACCATACTTATTTTGAAATGCTTGGTAATTTCTCTTTTGGTGATTATTTTAAATATGATGCAATTCGTTGGGCTTGGGAATTTTTAACTGTCGAACTAGAACTTCCAAAAGATAAACTTTGGGCTACAATCTATCCTGATGATGAAGAAGCTTATAAATTCTGGACAACTGAAACAGATATCAATCCTGAACATATCGTAAAATTAGAAGATAATTTCTGGGAAATTGGTACTGGCCCATGCGGTCCTGACTCTGAAATCTTCATCGACCTTGGTGAAGAGCGCGGTTGTGACAGTCCAACTTGCGGTGTTGGTTGTGATTGTGACCGTTATCTTGAAATTTGGAACCTTGTATTCACTCAATATGACCGTACAGATGATGGTAAATATAATCCACTTGTACACAAAAATATTGATACTGGTTGCGGTCTTGAACGTCTTGCATCTGTATTACAAGGCAAACCTTCAAACTTTGAAACTGACTTAATGTTCCCAATCATTGAATATGCAAGTAAAGTAGCTAATAAAGAATATGGTAAAGACAAAGAAACTGATATTTCTTTAAAAGTTATTGCTGACCATGCTAGAAGTATCTCTTTTATGGTTATGGATGGCATTTTACCTTCTAATGAAGGTCGTGGCTATGTACTTCGTCGTTTACTTCGTCGTGCTGTTCGCCATGCTCGTACACTTGGTATTGAACAAAAATTCTTAGCAGGTGCTGTAGATATAGTTGCTGAAATCTATAGTGGCGTTTATGATGAACTCACTAACCGCAAAGATTACATCAAAAAAGTTATTAGTCTTGAAGAAGACCGTTTTGCTACTACATTAAATCAAGGTATGGATTTATTAAATGCTGAAATCGAAACATTAAAAGCTACTAATAAAACTGTTCTTGATGGTGAAATCGGATTTAAACTCTATGATACTTATGGGTTCCCTTGGGAATTAACAGATGAAATTCTTCATGAAAATCATATGACTTTAGATAAAGAAGCATTTGATAAAGCTATGGATGCTCAACGAACTCGTGCACGTAACGCTCGTGGTGAAAACAAACGTATGGATATTCCTGATTTACGTGATAGCAATATCGGTGAGCTTAAAATTGATGAAAATGCTCGTCAAGCAAAAATTGTTTGTATTTGGAAAGATGCTAAAACTACTGATACACTCGAAGATGGTGATGAAGCTGGCGTAATTTTAGATATCACTCCATTTTATGCTGAAGGTGGCGGACAAGAAGGTGATATCGGTAATTTAAAAACTGATATGGGTAACGCTCAAGTTGTTGATACTAAAAAACTTCCAGACGGTTCTGTTTACAATATTGTACACGTAACTGAAGGTAGCCTTCATATTGGCGATACTGTAGAAATCACTGTAGATATGGAAAATAAACTTGCTTCTGCTCGTAATCATACTGCAACTCATCTTTTACAAGCTGCTTTAAAACGTGTTGTTGGCGACCATATCAATCAGGCTGGTTCTGCTGTTAATGCTCATCATTTACGTTTTGACTTCTCTAGCTTTGAAGCTATCACTCCTGAACAACTTCAAGCTGTTGAAGATATGGTTAATGCTGAAATTCTCACTTGCCAAGATGTAGAAATTTCTCATATGAACCAAGATGAGGCAAAAAAAGCTGGTGCTATGGCTTTATTTGGTGAAAAATATGGTGATATCGTTCGTGTTGTAAATGTTCCTGGTTTTAGTATGGAACTTTGTGGCGGTAGCCATGTGAAAAATGTTGGTCAAATCGGTATGTTTAAAATCATTAGCGAATCTGGTGTAGCTGCTGGCGTTAGACGTATTGAAGCTATTACTGGTAAAGCAAGCATTGACTACATGAATGCTAAAGCTAACCTTTTAAACACAACAATCAATACATTAAAAACTAACGAAACTAACCTTTGCGATAAAATTAATAATTTACTTGCTGAAAATAAAGAAATGAAATCTGAACTCAGCAAAGTTCAAGCAGAACGTGCTAAAGCAGATTCTAATAAATTATTAATGGCATTAAAAGATTATAACGGTATAAATGTAGTTGTTGGTAAAATTCAAGCTACAAACATGGACGAACTTCGTAACAGTGCAGATTTACTTTGCAATAAATTTGATACTGCTGGTGTCGTTGTTCTCGGTGCTGTATTAAACGATAAAGTAAACTTTGTTGTAAAAGCAAATAAAGAAGCAACAGCTCGCGGTATTCATGCTGGTAAAATTGTTAAAGAAGTTGCTATTGTTACTGGTGGTAATGGTGGTGGACGTCCTGACATGGCTCAAGCAGGCGGTAAACAACCAGAAAAATTAAATGATGCATTTGCCAAAGCTCATGAAGTAATTCAAGCTCAAATAAAATAATTTTAGCTATAAAAAAGAGGCTGTCTTAGCCTCTTTTTCTTTTAAATATTTAAATATAATTTATTAGACTATAGTCTTTAATAGTAAATTGTTATCATATTTGTTATAATTGATACATAGATTTAATCTATTATATTTTAAATATTGTATAGATATTTTGAGGTGATTTTTATGTCCAATATTAAAGATGAAACTATGTTATTTAATTTTGGCGCAGATGATGATAAAGCGGCAAAAGCTCTTTGCTTATCTTGCCGTGCTATGTTAGAAAAAGGTTATAGTCCTATTAATCAATTAGTAGGATACTTACTTTCTGATGACCCTGCATATATTACTAGTAATAAAAATGCTCGCAATGAAATTCGTAGACTTGGTCGTGATGAATTATTAGAAGAGCTTGTACGTTTTTATCTTGAAAACAATGAAAATATTAAAAAAGGTGAATAACTATTTATGAGAATCTTATCTCTTGATGTCGGTGATAAAACCGTCGGTATAGCTGTTAGCGATGAACTTTTATTTACAGCACAAGGTGTTGAAACTATCCGTAGAAAATCCTATAAACATGATTTAGCTCGTATCCGTGAATTAAGTGCACAATATGAAACTAAAAAATTTGTAGTAGGCTTACCTAAAAACATGAATGGCACTGTCGGTGAACGCTGTGATATCGTAAAACATTTCACAGATAAAATTTTAGAAGATATTCCCGATGCTGAAATTATCTTTTGGGACGAACGCCTATCTACTGTGGCTGCTGACCGCTATTTATTAGAAGCAGATGTCAGTCGTTCAAAACGTAAAAAAGTAATCGATAAAATGGCTGCTGTTTTTATTCTTCAAGGATATCTTGACAGCCTAAAATAAACTACAGATAAATAATAATCATTATTTTATTTGGGAGACTTTATATGACTAGAATTGATAAACGAAATGCTGACCAACTGCGTCAGTTCAAAATTACTAAATACTTTCAAAAATATCCAGCTGGTTCTGTCTTAATTGAAACAGGTAATACCAAAGTTATTTGTGCTGCAAGTATTCAAGATAGTGTACCTTCATTTCTTCGTGGCTCTGGTACTGGCTGGTTAAATGCTGAATACAGTTTACTTCCATCTTCTACATTAACTCGTTCACCACGAGAAGCCGCTCGTGGTCGTCAAAATGGACGTACACAAGAAATCCAACGTCTTATTGGTCGTTGTTTACGTAGTGTTATGGACTTTAAAGCTTTAGGCGAAAAAACAATTACAATTGACTGTGACGTTATTCAAGCCGACGGTGGTACACGTACAGCTTCTATCACAGGTGCTTTTATTGCTTTAGCTGAAGCTTTAGATACTATTTATGATCCCCAAAAACCATTTCCACTTAAAGATTTTGTAGCTGCAACTAGTGTGGGAATTTCTCCAGATAATGAAGTTTTACTTGATTTATGTTACGAAGAAGATTCTTCTGCTATTGCTGATATGAATATTGTAATGACAGGTGAAGGACAATTCGTAGAAATTCAAGGTACAGGAGAAAAACACCCATTTTCACCTGAACAGTTTTCTCAAATGCTCAATTATGCACAAAAGGGCATTGATGAATTAATCTCTTACCAAAAAGATATATTAGGTAATAATTTAGTTTGGAAAATAGGAAGGATACCTTAATGAAAAAAATTATTGTAGCTACTAAAAATCAAGGTAAAATAAAAGAAATGATTAATTCTTTTACTGATTTACCAGTAGAATTACATTCTTTAGCTGAATTTGGTCCTTTACCTGAAGCCATTGAAGATGGCAATACTTTTACTGAAAATGCTCTAAAAAAAGCTAGATTTTATGCAAAAGAAACAGGACTGGCTTGTTTAGCTGATGATTCGGGTCTTGAAATTGCTGTTTTGGATAATGCACCAGGCATTTATTCTGCCCGTTTTGCAGGTTATCATGCTGATGACCTTGCCAATAATCAAAAAATGCTCTCTGAACTAAACAATAAACAAGTACAATCTTCACCTGCACAATATGTTTGCTCATTAGTATTTGTTGATACTGATGGCACTGAACTCACTAGCATTGGTAAATGTGAAGGAATTATTCGTAATTTTGCTCAAGGAAGCAATGGTTTTGGCTATGATCCTTATTTTTTTGTTCCAGAATTAAACAAAACTATGGCTGAACTTTCTATTGAAGAAAAAAATAAAATTAGTCATCGTGGTAAAGCATTATTTGCCATGGAAAAACAATTAGGGGATTATTTAAAATGAAAATTGGAATTATCAGTGACAGTCATAACGATTTAAGCGCTATTGACAATGCAATTTGTTTAGCTCCAGATGTTGCTTGCTGGTTTCATGCTGGCGATAGTATTTCTGATGCTGAATATTTAATGAACGTCGCACAAAAACAAGTTTTTGCCGTTCCTGGAAATATTGATTGGTTTTCTACTGCCCACAAAGAAGTATTAGTTGAAATTGCGGGCATTAAGGTTCTTATAACCCATGGGCATCAATACAACGTAAAGTCTACTAGACAATATCTTTATGAACATTCCCTTAAAACAGATGCTGATTTAATTATTTATGGTCATACTCACATTGGTAAACAAGAAATTATCGACCATAAATATATTGTAAATCCTGGTAGCGTTTCTGAACCTAGAGATGGCCTCAAACCATCTTTTATGATTGCCGATATTTCACCTGAAGAAATAAAAATAAATCGTATATTTTTATAAGAAAACAATAAATAATATTTATATCTAATTTTATCTGGTTTAATTTTTGTATTTTTAAAATCAGCAATCTTTATGCTAAGCAAAACATATTTTTGTATTTTTGGTTACATAAATATGTTTTATCCATAAAAGTGAATAGCCTTCAACTTTAATAATATTAAGGGTTTCAAGCATTTTTGGTGTTGAAAGAGTTGCAAAAATATGCTAGAATTTCTAATATACAGAGATATTTTTATCTTAATTGAGTTCGTTATAAATCCCCCACTACTAAACATTAGTGGTGAGAGTTAATTTATTAGAGATTGGACAATCTCAAAATAGATAATTTTTATTTATTAAAAAATTCTTTAACTACATACAATTAATTAAAGAATATGTCCTTAACCGCTAGTCATAAGTGGGGATAGCCTAAAACTTTAAGGAAGTTTAAAATCATTAAACAATGACTAATATTTTAATCCATTGGAGGGGTTATGGTGCGTACAATCCAAGCAGAACAAATCACTCAAGAAGTAGCGCAAATGTGTAAAGAAGCTGCCTACTATTTACCAGGAGATGTTTTTGCCGCTCTTGAAAGAGGTAGACTTAGCGAAAAATCTCCTGTTGGACGAGAAGTTCTCGACCAAATTATTACTAATGCAAAAATTGCAAAAGAAGAAGACAGACCTATTTGCCAAGATACTGGTATGACTATCGTTTTCGTAGAATTAGGTCAAGACATTCACATTGAAGGTGGCAATCTTAACGATGCTATCAATGCTGGTGTTGCTAAAGGTTACACAGAAGGTTACTTACGTAAATCTGTTGTTGCTGAACCACTTTTCGATCGTAAAAATACTCAAAACAACACTCCAGCTGTTATCTACACTGAAATCGTTCCTGGCGATAAACTTACTATCCAAGTTGAACCAAAAGGTTTCGGTAGTGAAAACAAATCCGGCTTAAAAATGCTTGTACCAGCTGATGGTGTAAAAGGCGTAAAAAAAGCTGTTATGGACATCATTCTCCATGCTAGCTGTAATCCTTGCCCACCTATGGTTGTTGGTATTGGTATCGGTGGTACTATGGACCGTGCTGCTGTTATGTCTAAAAAAGCATTACTTCGTCCAACTAATGTTCGTAATGCTCATCCTGAATATGCAAAACTTGAAGAAGAGCTTTTAGAATTAATCAACCAGACAGGTATTGGTCCACAGCTCGGTGGTACAACAAGTGCTCTTGCTGTTAATATCGAATGGGGTCCTACTCATATCGCTGGCCTTCCTGTGGCTGTAACAATTTGTTGCCATGCATGCCGTCATTCTAAACGCGTATTATAATTTATTCAGGAGGTATATTTAAATGGCTGATAAAATTCGCATTACAACACCTTTGACTGAAGAACAGTCTCGTAAATTAAAAGTAGGCGATAGCGTTCTTATTAGTGGCGTTATCTATAGTGCACGTGATGCTGCACATAAAGTTATGACAGAAGCTCTTGCTCGCGGTGAAGAACTTCCTATCGATTGGCATAATCAAATCGTTTATTACCTTGGACCTACTCCAGCAAAACCTGGTAATCCAATCGGTTCTTGCGGTCCTACAACTTCTGGTCGTATGGACGCTTACACTCCAACAATGCTTGATCAAGGTATCAAAGCTATGATTGGTAAAGGTTCTCGTGATAAAGCTGTTATCGAATCTATGAAGAAAAACGGCGTTACTTATTTTGCTGCTGTTGGTGGTGCTGCTGCACTTATTTCCAAATGCGTAAAAAAATATGAAGTAATTGCTTACCCTGAACTTGGTCCTGAAGCTTTAGCAGCTCTTACTGTAGAAGATTTCCCTGCTATCGTAGTAATTGACTCCGAAGGTAACAATTTCTATGAATTAGGTCAAGCTCCATATCGTACTTTAGATATGGATAAAATTTAATTTTATTTTACAAAATCCTGGGCTCCTTTTTAGGAGGAGCTCAGTTTGTTTTGCAAACCGTGAGGCACACGGGGTTCGCCATTAATTACATAATATATTTATATATATTCAACAATGGAAGCTTCTCAGCATGTCACAAATGTGTAAATTTTCCCTATGAAAATTAAAAAGTACAGGAGGTTCAAGGATGATTCACACAACATTTTATATTCGCAGACTCCATTCTCTCTGCGGTATTGTTCCTGTAGGTTTATTCTTACTCGAACATATTTTTACAAACTCTATGGTATTAGGTGGCCCAGCTCCATTTAATGCAGCAGTTGAGCATCTTGCATCTATTCCACATGAAATCATGCTTCCTTTGGAAATTTGCTTTATCTTAATTCCATTCTTATTCCATGGTCTCTATGGTTTGTATATTTTAATGCAAGCTAAAAACAATGTGAAAAGCTATGGTTATGCTCGTAACTGGAATTTCTATCTCCAGAGAATATCTGCTGTTATTATTTTCCTTTTCTTAATCTGGCATGTTGTTTATCTCCGTATTATAGTAAAAGGTGGCGGCACTCCAATTTCTTACGAATTATTACAAGCGTACTTCCAAAGTCCACTTGTATGGGGCGCTTATACAATCGCTATGATTGCATCTATTTTCCACTTCTTTAACGGTCTTACTACTTTTGCTATGACTTGGGGTATTGCTAAAGGTCCTCGTATCCAAAGCTTCTGCTCTCGTATCTTCATGGCTATTTTCGTAGTATTATCCCTCTTAACAATTGCTTTTATGAGCACATATTGGTTCTAATCTATAAATTTCGATATAAGGAGAGACTCACGTGAAATCTACAAAAAAAATCATCGTTGTCGGTGGCGGTTTATCCGGTCTTATGGCTACGATTAAAATTTGTGAAGCTGGCAGTCTTGTTGACTTATTCTCTTACTGCCCAGTAAAACGTTCCCACTCCCTTTGTGCACAGGGTGGTATTAACGCTTGTATGGACTCCAAAGGTGAACATGACACTGTTTGGGACCATGTTGACGATACAATCTATGGTGGCGACTTCCTTGCTGACCAATTAGCTGTTAAAGGTATGTGTGAAGCAGCTCCAAAACTTATTAAAATGTTCGACCGTATGGGTGTTCCTTTCACTCGTACTCCAGAAGGTAACCTTGACCTTCGTAACTTCGGTGGTGCAAAACATAAACGTACTTGCTTCGCTGGTGCTACTACTGGTCAACAGCTTCTTTACGCTCTTGATGAACAAGTTCGTAAATTCGAAGTAAAAGGTAAAGTTAAAAAATATGAATTCTGGGAATTCATTCATATTATCCGAAATAACGAAGGCATTTGCCGTGGTATTACAGCTCAAAACATGAACTCCATGGAAATCGAAGCTTTCCCTGCTGATGCAGTAATCTTAGCTACTGGTGGCCCTGGTGTTGTTTGGGGTAAATGTACAGCTTCCACTATTTGTAATGGTTCTGCTGTATCTGATGTATACCAAGAAGGTGCTTACCTCGGTAACGTTGAATTCGTACAGATTCACCCAACAGCTATTCCAGGCGAAGATAAAAACCGTCTTATGTCTGAAGCTGCTCGTGGTGAAGGTGGTCGTGTTTGGACTTATAAAGATGGCAAACCTTGGTACTTCCTTGAAGAAAAATATCCAGCTTATGGTAACCTTGTTCCTCGTGATATCGCAGCTCGTGAAATTTACAAAGTTTGCGTACACATGGGTCTTGGTATCAATGGCGAAAATCGTGTATACCTCGACCTTTCCCACATTGATGCAGATTACTTGAACCGTAAACTTGCTGGTATCATGGAAATTTATGAAGAATTCGTTGGTGATGACCCTCGTAAAGTTCCTATGCAGATTTTCCCTTCCGTTCACTACTCCATGGGTGGTATTTGGGTAGACCGCAAACACAGAACTAATATCCCTGGCTTATTCGCTTCTGGGGAATGTGATTACCAATATCATGGTGCTAACCGTCTTGGTGCAAACTCCCTTCTTTCCGCTGCTTACTCTGGTACAATCTCTGGTCCTGCTGCTCTTGCTTGGGCTGACGGTAATGAAGATTGGACTATCGAAGGTCATACTCTTGCTGAAGATAATGGTGCTCCATTAACTGAAGAAGAATTAGCTGCAGCTAAACAACAAACAATCGATGAATTCGAAGATATCATGAAAATGGACGGCGATGTAAACGCACACGTACTCCATCATGAACTTTCTGAACTCATGATTAAATACGTTACTATTGAACGTATCAACAAAGACCTTGACTACTGCTATGAAGAAATCAAAAAAATCTTGAAAAAATGGAATCATATCGGTCTTACTGATAAAGGACGTTGGGCTAACCAAGAAGCTATGTTCGTTCGTCAGCTCCGTAACATGATTATCTACGCTCTTGCAGTATGTAAAGCAGCTCGTTTACGTGATGAAAGCCGTGGCGCTCATTACAAAGAAGAATTCCCTACTCGTAACGATGAAAAATTCATGAAAACTACTCTTGTTCATATGGATAAAGAAACTTGTGAACCAATCATTGAATACATTGATTTTGACCACTCTTTAGTTAAACCTCGTCCACGTCGTTATGATGTTACTAAAGGAGGCAAAAAATAATGGCAGAAACTAAAAAAACTGTTCATCTTATTGTTGAACGTCAAGATAGCCCAACTGGCAAACCTTATATTGAAGAATTTGAAATTCCTTACCGTCCAGCTCTTAACGTAGTTGCAGCTTTAATGGAAATCCAGAAAAATCCTGTAACTAAAGACGGCAAAAAAACTACTCCTGTAGTTTGGGAATGTAACTGCTTAGAAAAAGTATGTGGTGCTTGTATGATGGTTATCAATGGTCGTGCACGTCAAGCTTGCGCTTCCCTTATTGATAAACTTCCTCAACCAATTCGTATCGCTCCAGCTCGTACTTTCCCTGTAATCCGTGACCTTTTAATTGACCGTAGCGTTATGTTTGAAAGCCTCAAACGTATCCAAGGTTGGATTAATGTTGATGGTAGCTGGGAAAACCGTGAAGCTCCTATCCAGAACCCTTACACTGCTGCTACAGCATACGAAATCTCTCACTGCATGACTTGTGGTTGTTGCTTAGAAGCTTGCCCTAACGTTGGACCTCAATCCGACTTCATCGGACCTGCTCCAACAGTTCAAGCTTACCTCTTCAACTTACATCCATATGGTAAATTTGACAAAGAAAAACGTCTTAATGCTCTTATGGAAAAAGGCGGTATCACTAGCTGTGGTAACAGCCAGAACTGCGTAGAAGCTTGCCCTAAACACATCAAATTAACTACTTACCTTGCTCAGTTAAACCGTGATGTAAACAAACAAGCTCTTAAAAACATCTTTGATAAATAATTTAAAGATAATATTAAAGGATACCTTTTCGAAGGTATCCTTTTTTTATTTTGTTTTAGCAAAAATAAAAATAGCTCGTACCCTTTAATCAGATACGAGCTATTTTTTATTTATCTTTTTCTTCGTTATTTATATTATTAGTTAGATTATTTTTTATATGCAAATCTGCTTCGCATTTAGCTAATGCAGTAGCAAATTTTCGCCAAAGATGTTTTCTACCTAATGTACGGAAAAGTCCCGCCCTATACATATGACGGCGTACTTGTGGATTTGCTTCACAAAGATAAACTTCAATACCACGTTTTTGTAGATTTTTTATAATTTCATTTAACATTTTTAAACCACTTAAATCTACAAAAGGTACACTTTCAAAGCGCAAAATCAAAGATTTCGGGTCTTTAGAAATATGTGCTAGTGAACGCTCAAAGGCATTTACCGCACCAAAGAATAATGGTCCTTCAATAGTATATACAAGCATTTCAGGATGAAGTTCCAATTCTTTTTGGAACTCTGGTTCAATCTCTGTATGATGAATAGCATGCACATCTACAGAGAATACCATTTTACGCATAAATTGTAAAATAGCAAGTACTACACCAACATTTACCGCAACCACTAAATCTGTAAAAATAGTCAAACCAAAAGTAATCAATAATATAAGAGAATCTGCACGAGGTGCTACACGAATAAGACGAATAAAATTCGGAACATCACTCATATTATAAGAAACTACAAATAAAATAGCAGCCATAGACGCAAGTGGTATATTTGCTGCAAGTGGCGCTAAAAAGAATAATACCATAATGAGAAATACACAATGTACAATACCTGCAAGTGGACTTGTACCACCTTGACGAATATTTGTAGCTGTACGTGCAATTGCACCAGTAGCTGCAATACCACCAAAAAGTGGGCAAACAATATTCGCTAAACCTTGACCAAATAATTCTTGATTAGAATCATGCTGATGACCTGTCATACCATCAGCTACTACCGCTGATAATAAAGATTCAATAGCACCAAGCATTGCAATAGTAAATGCTGGACCAATCAAAGAAAATACATCTGAAAGTATGAATTCTGGCATTGTAAAACTAGGCAAACCTTGAGGGATACCACCAAAAGCACTACCAATAGTAGCTACACCAGGAAATTGATAACAAGATTGAATACAAGTAGCTACAATCATTGCCCATAATGGAGCTGGTAATTTATTAGCTAAAGGCACTTTAGGCATAAAAATAATTAATAATAAACTAATTACGCTAATCATTAATGTTGGTAAATGACTTTCCGGTAAAGCCAAAATCATTAAATAGAGTTTTTCATGAAACATTGATACTTGTTCTATTGGTGGAAAACCAAAAAATGATTGCCATTGACCAACCCAAATAGTAACACCAATCCCTGCAGTAAAACCAACAATAACAGGAGCTGGAATAAATCGTATAACATCACCTAATTTAGCAATAGACATCAATATAAGAATAATCCCCGCCATAATTGTAGCAATTTGAAGTCCTGCCAGACCATATTCCATCAAAATACCACTAAGTAAAACGATGAATGCCCCTGTAGGCCCTGCAATCTGTACTCTAGAGCCACCAAAAATAGAAACAAAAAATGCTGATATAATCGCTGTATAAATACCTTGAGCTGGAGATACTCCACTAGCTATAGCAAATGCCATAGCCAGTGGCATTGCTACAATCCCAACCACAATACCTGCAGTAATATTCTTTCCTAAGTGTTCAGAATTAAATAAACCCGCTTGATAAGCTTCTTTTAATGCAATCAACAAACATTCTCCTTTTAATCAAATATTAAATTATTATTTATAAAATAAACCGACTATACATATATGTAAAATATTAAAATCTTATTGCATGATAAATTTTGCAATTTTTTTTGAGATAAAAACTATTTTCTTTTATAAGTTTCATTTTATCAATAAAACGCCTCCTTTATAATCAGTTTTTCTTAATTATTATATATTTATAGAAAATATAATTAAAGATATAAGGTATAGTTTATCATTATAATCTATTATTAGCAATAAAATTTGAGTGAAAAATAAAAGAGGAATTTGCAAAAAACAAATTCCTCAACTTTTATGTGCTTTTTAAAATTTTTAGAGATTAAGGTATTTTTGATATACAAGATATGTTCTTTCATCAAAACAAGAAAAAATAATGTTTATTTCATAATCTTGTTGATTTTTTTACCACTCTTGCAGTGTTTTTACAACAATTTAGATTACTTTTTCTAGTGGATAATGATAAACACCTGTAGAAGAAACTAAATTATCTTAGTTTCATTTTACAATAAAGCCCTGATAAATTCTATTACTTCTTACACCTGGTTTTACTTCGCCATTGATAGAAATTATATTATCATTTACAAAAACTAAACCTTCACCACATGGAGCATTAAATGGTACTTGACCTATTGTACGCCAAGTATTAGTTTTAGCATTATATACTAAAATTTGATTATTCCATTTAAAATCAAGTGCATCAGTTGTAAAATATTTTGCTTTAAAATCAGCTAAAGCTTCATCTTTTAGACTGCCCATATTACTTACAGCCCAGTCATAAACTTCTTTATTAAAGCCACCAATTACCAACATTTCATCTTGATTGATTTTTATAGAATTACCACCATACACTGAAATATCTTTTCCTGCAATTTTTACATCAGCAACTTTATCCCATTTATTAGTTTTTAAATCATAAACATAACCATCAGTTAAAGCTGTATTAGTGCCACCACCAAATACATATAATTTATCGCCTAAAATTTGACTTACAGCTTGTTCACGTAAATCACCTATGAAATCTGCTAATTTAGTAATTTCTCCTGTTTTTGTATCAAATTTATATAAATTACTGCTTGCAGTACCATCTTGTTTACCTAAACCAATATACAATGCACCATTTGCATATCCTGCTACACCATTTTGAATACTTACTGGTAATTCACCAACTTTTTTAACACTTAATTTTCCTATTTTGTCTACAGTAAGTAAAGATATAATTTTTGCACCAACTGCATCTGTACTACCACCAATATAATATACTCCTTCTGGAGCAGTTACTGACATACCATATGCTATTTCAAATGGCATTTGCTGATGGTCTACTTCTTCAAGACCATCTTTGGCTACTTTAAATGTGTAGATATCTGTATAAGTTTTTTTCGCACCGCCTACAGCTGGGCCACCATTAGGAAAATTCGCTCCGCCACCTGCAATAACAAAGCCATTATTAGTGCCTGATAATATTCCTGCCACACCAATATTTTCTGTTTGACCAACAGCTGGAGATAATGTTCCTACTGATTGCCATAAAATTTGTGGTTGACCTACTTTTTCTGGAGATGCCATTGCTACCATTGGTACTGTAGAAACAATTGTAGCTGTTACTAATAAACTTTTTAATAATTTATTCATAAATTTTACCTCTTTGATGATATAATTTTATATTTTTACCTATACTTATTTTTCAATTTGAACTTTGAAAATAGCTTTTTTCAAAGCATTGGCCTTATCTGCTATTACTGCTGTGCGATGACCATCTTCTGGATAACAAATTAAAAAGTCCCCTGGTTTTAATACTACTGTAGCTTGATGATCACCTTCAAGTGCCAAAAAATCATCTTCTTTTTTGTATTCACCAATTTGCATATTTTCAATAAAATTTATATCTATAGCTTCGTTACCTTTTAACATTACATGAATATCAAGATAATCTTTATGTGCTTCCCAAAAACGTTCTTCACGATTAACTGTAGTATATTCAGCAATGTTTACATAAAATTTATCACCATCAATTTTATGTGTACCTTTACTAAAATCTAATAAGTTATTTTCTTTTGCAAATTTAAAACAAGCTTTTACTTCATCAGGTAAAAAAGCATATGTTTTTTCTTGATTAATATTACCAAAAATCATTTTATATCACCTCAATAGATTTTTATACTTAACTCAAAACATTTTATTTAACAGATATGCCCTATATTCTTTATTACTATCGAAAATATAAGGCATATCATAATAATTATTTTCTTACTTTACTTGTATAAACAGTTGTTCCTTGTGGTGCTATATAATCTTTATCTGTAAGATAACTTACTATATTACCTACTACAAGAGAGATTACAATAGTAATCATTGTATATGTCCAATAAGATACTGATGGAACAAAATATTTTAAATAAATTACTACTAATGCAGAAACAATAAATGCCACAATTGCACCTTTGGTATTTGCCTTTTTACTGAATGCACCAAGTACAAACATACCTACTAAAGCACCAAGTGCTAAACCAATGAAACTATTAAACCATTCATATGCAGATTTAATATCACCACTAGCTAAGAATATAGCTACTACGATAGCTAATACACCAATACCTAAAGAAATATATTGTGCAATTTTAGTTTGACGTTCACTAGACATTTTGGGATTAATTATAGATTGAATATCTAATACCCAACTTGTTGCTACAGAATTGATACCTGTAGAAAGTGTAGATTGTGCTGCAGCGAAAATAGCTGCAAGTAAGATACCAGTTACACCTGCTGGTAATTCATAAGTAATATATGTTGCAAAAATCAAATCTTGACGAGTAGTCATCATTAATTCTGGATTTTGTTGATAAAATACATATAAACTTGTACCTACTAAATAAAATACTGTAGCTGCAAAAATGGATAATGCCCCATTACCAAGAGTCATTTTATTTAATTGTTTCATATCTGTTGTTGTTGTAAAACGCTGTACAATATCTTGGCTGGATACATAAGATGCAAAAGTAGTAAAACCACCACCGATTAAAATTACCAATACACTTGTTGATAAAATATCTGGATTCATCCATACTTCATTTTGTAATAAGAATTTATGTCCTGTAGTAAGTGTATCTAGAACTGTACCAAAACCACCAGAAATACTTGCAATCATTACTACAAGAGTTAAAGCTATACCTACAATTAAAACTACACCTTGAATAAAATCTGTATATAATACCGCTTTTAATCCACCACTATATGAATAAACAATTGCAATGACACCCATAGCTATGATTAAAAGATTTACACTAATACCAGTCAATTCAGCCAATGCAATACATGGTAAATACATGATAATTGACATACGACCTGTTTGGAAAATAATAAACATTAGCGCACCTAAAATACGCAATCCTTTACTATCAAAACGTTTTTCTAAATAATGATATGCTGTATCAATCTGTAAAGTACTATAAATTGGTAAGAAATATTTTATAGTTAAAGGAATAGCTATAATCATACCAATCTGTGCCCACCATAAAATCCATGAACCACCAAAAGAGTTACCAGGTAAAGATAAGAACGATATTGGACTTAAAAGTGTTGCAAAAATTGATACGCATGTTACATACCAAGGAATAGTGCCATCACCTTTAAAAAACTCTTTACCTTCATGTTCTTTATTTGAAAACCATAAGCCTGCTAATAACACAAGCAATAAATACACCACAAGTACAGTTGTATCTATCCATGTAAATCCTTGCATTTTTTCTCCCCCAATTTTATTACTTGCTAAAATTTTTGCAAAATTCTTTTTATTTCAGTTTTAATAAGAGGCACATCAGATAAATCCATTATCTATGTACCTCTTATTATTAGATTTTATTTATGAGATGAATATTAACAAAAGTATTTTTTGTAAATTTCTTTTGCTCTAGCTTTCATTTCTGGAGTATATTTTTTCATTGGTTCACGACAGAAACCTGCTTTTACGCCAGCTTCTTCAAGTAATAATTTAATAGTGCCATATAAACCATTATCCAAAATATCAGAAATTAAATCATTTGTAACATGTTGGATTTTTAATGCTTCAGAAATTTTTTCTTGTTTTGCTAAATCAAAAATCTGACGAGCACGAATACCATTTACATTGTAAGTAGAACCAATTGCACCATCTACACCTAAAACTGTAGCTGGTAATAACATTTCATCAAAGCCTGCAAAAATTAACACATCTGGGTAAGTTTTTCTTAAACGTTCTAATAAGAAGAAATCAGCAGCAGTGAATTTTACACCAACAATTTTGGGATTAGCAAATAATTCACCAAACTGAGAAACGCTCATATTTACACCAGTTAAGAATGGAATAGAATAAATAATCATTCTGTTATCTACATCTTTAATGATTGTTTCATAATAATGTTTGATTTCATCAAAGCTAAATTTATAGTAGAAAGGAGTTACCGCACTGATAGCGTCATAACCTAAATCTGTAACAAATTTGGCAAGTTCTACAGATTCTTTAAGATTTACAGAACCAACTTGAGCGATAAGTGTGATATCATCTTTAGCTTCATCTTTTGCAATTTCAAAAATGCGTTTCTTTTCTTCAGTAGAAAGCATGAAGTTTTCACCAGTACTGCCACCAACATATAAACCGTCCATTTTGCAAACATCAATATTATGACGAACGATTTGACGTAAACCTTGTTCATCTACATTACCGTTTTCATCAAAAGCTACTAATAAAGCTGAATATAATCCTTTCAAATCTCTAGTTGACATTTTTATTCCTCCAATATATCAATATTTATGTAAATAAATTTAACCATAAAAAACTTACTATTAATAAATATATATACCATTTTTATTGGTTCATATTTACCTTACAACGATATTATAATACTATGTTTTAAAAAATTCAATATTATTTCATAAAATTTTTAGAATTTTTTTTATGTAGCAATTTTATTTTATTTTTTAATAAATAAAAATATAAAACCAAACTTAAAATTGCTTATTTTTTTAATTTATTTACCTTATAGTATTATTAATTTCTTTATTTTGAAATTTTATTTTAAATAATTATTGATATTTTATTTCATATTTCATATAAACATAATAATATTTACCTTTTGTTATTTTATTACTTATGCGGTTATTTCTTTGGTGGCAAAAAAACAAACCCAAAAATACCACCGCAGATAAAATAATAATCAAATATTCTCTCGTTAGTGAATTTTGCGGTAGCCGTAGGCTATTGACAATAATAAAACCATGACTATGTTTTTAGCTCTACTGTTTGAACGCAGTAAGTTTAGAGCGTTATAGTCATGGTTTTATGGTTGACAAAGTAAAATTGATATCGAGAGTAGAGTTCTTTTGTTACTTTTGTTACTTTTGTTACTTTTCTTGCTCATGAAAGAAAAGTAAATAATAAATGAGTTAGCTGTTCATTTCTTTAGTGATAAAGAAACGAACCAAAGAAATCACCCGCTCACGCACTTTTTACTTTGTCAAAGATAAAAATATATCCACAACGTTCTAAACTCGCAAAGCTCAAACAGTAGAACTAAAACCGTGACTACATTTTTATCTTTGCCAATAGCTGATAGCTACCGTAAAAAGATGCTAAAAGGCGGGAAAAGTTTGGTATTATTAAAATCTTGCTCATGAAAGAAAAGTAATTGAAATATCGGACTATACGAACATTTTTTGTAATAGTCCTTTTTTTATTTGTTGCCAGTGTTCTAGTTGTGCTTTTTGGTTTTCGAGTTTGCGGTCAAATGTTGAAAGGAAATCTGCTATTTTGGTTTGTTCTTCTAAACAAGGAACAAATACATTATATGATTTGTATTGTTCTGCATTTATACTTGGTTGACCTGAACGAGTTGATTCTATTTTTACCCAATTTTTATATTTTTGTGTTAAGGTATTTAGAAAAATAAAATAACTATTATATTTTTCAGGAATATTAGCTCTAAGTGAACTACCCCCACTTAAGAAGTGGGAGCTTCTTGGGAATAAAGTATACTTGGCTATTATCATCACGAGTCAAAATTATTTTGTCTCGTAAGTTTTTAGCAGATTGATATACACTTTTCCCATTTACCAATAATAATAAACGTTCAACTTCTTTATTGGTTAATTCTTCATTTTGTAAAACATCTTGATTTAACTTATTTACTTGCTTACGAAAATTTTGCAATAACTCGTCCATATCTTTTAATTTTATACGTGTATATTGCGTAGATAATTGATTTAATAATTCATTTTCTAAAACCTGTTCGCTTTGCACCTGCATAACTATATACCTTATATACCTTATATACCTTTCCTGAGATTTTTACCAAAACTATAGTGAATTTATGTAATATTTTTATGTAATTAAACATAAAGAAAGACTACTTCTTCTTATTAGAAATAGTCTTTGTTCTGTTTACTATATTATACTATATATCTATCGTTTATTGTTTATTGTTCATTATTTATAGTTTTAATACCATATCATACCATACAACCCCGCCATGAGTTGATTTTGATATGCCTAATGATACAAATCCAAACTGTTCATAAAAAGAAATCAAATGATGTTTACAAGTCAAAATCACACCAATACGTTTTTCTTTTTTAGCTTTTTGAATAAAATTTTTCATTAATTTACTAGCTACACCTAAATGTTGATATGACGGTAACACATCTATGCCAAAAATCGTTTGATACTTTCCTTCTAAATCATGTAAAGATGCCTTTTCATACATATCATCACTAATAGTTTCACTATTAGTTACCATTCCATTGATAAATCCGATAATTTCACTATCATTATCTTCATCATCTTCCTTGCTGATTTTAGCCACTAAAAAATGATTAGGAAAATTTTTAAATCTCTCTTTAAAGGTAGCTAAATCTGCACCTTCATTAATGGGAAAACAAATTTGCTCAATATCTGCAATCGCTATTAAATCATCAATAGTTGCAGTAGTAATAGATAACATATATACCTCATTAGAATTATAAATTTTATTTTTAATCTTATTTTTGTTCTTCTTGATTATTTTTTAAAGCCTTAAATTTTTTTCTTCGTTTTTTCTTAAAAGAATTCGAATATCGTTCTTCTTCACTAAAAATACAACCACAATACGGCTGACGATATAAATCAAGCTCAATACTAATATCTGTACCTTCTTGAAATCCTGGTCGAAAATCTTGATAAAAAAACGGTATGCCTACAGCCTTAGAGATTTTTTCAGCTACATCTTTCATCATTTCATGATTTTGATATGGACTTACAAATAAAGTCGAACTAAACGCATCAAAATTATGTTCTTTAGCAAAAATAGCACTTTGATGCAATCGCCAAGCATAACACATACGGCAACGACGATTATCGATATTTAATCCATCAGTATTTTTTTCAATAGTCAATGCCTTTTGCAAAAATTCACGAAGTTGATAATTTGTATCTACTTCTAAGTTTAAATTAACTTTTTCAGCAAATTCTTGAGCTGTTGTCAAACGATGTTTAAACTCTTTATAAGGGTGAATATTAGGATTAAAAAAATAACCCGTTAGTTTATGTCCTTGTTCACGCAAACTTTTCACAGGATAACACGCACATGGACCACAACACATATGCAACAAGATATTCATATATATATTCGCCTTCCCTTTTGATTTCAAAATCAACTATACAAAAGAAAAGATAATATAGCTTCTTTATACTATATTACCTTTAATCTTAAGATTTATTGATACTTATTTATTTTTAAATTCAATACCTAAATGCTCATATCCCAATTTCGTAACCACACGACCACGTGGCGTACGATTTATAAATCCTAATTGTAATAAATATGGCTCATATACATCACCAATAGTATCTGTTTCTTCACTAACTGACGCAGCTAATGTTTCTAATCCTACAGGCCCACCACCAAATTTATTTATCATTGTAAGCAAAATATTTCTATCTATATGGTCAAGTCCTACTTTATCAATTTCCAGCATTTCAAGTGCAGTATCTGCTATTTCATCAGTAATGATACCATTACCTTTTATTTGAGCTACATCACGCACCCTTTTTAACAAACGATTAGCAACACGTGGTGTTCCTCTTGAACGACGTGCAATTTCTAATGCTCCCCTATCCTCAATGGGAATTCCTAAAATCTCTGCTGAACGTTTTATAATAAATACTAATGATTCAGGTGTATAATACTCTAAACGAGAAATCACACCAAAACGGTCACGAAGTGGAGAAGCCAATGCCCCTGCTTTTGTTGTCGCTCCAATAAGTGTAAATGGTGCAATATCCAAGCGTATTGACCTAGCACTTGGACCTTTACCAATAATAATATCTAAAGCAAAATCTTCCATTGCAGAATACAAAACTTCTTCTACACTATGCGATAAACGATGAATTTCATCAATGAATAATACATCTTTTTCTGTAAGATTTGTAAGTAAAGCTGCCAAATCTCCTGAACGTTCAATCGCTGGCCCTGAAGTAACACGAAAATTTACACCCATTTCATTAGCAATAATATTGGCAAGTGTAGTCTTTCCTAGTCCAGGAGGCCCATATAATAACACATGGTCTAAAGCCTCGTTTCGATTAATCGCGGCTTGAATAAAAATAGAAAGATTATTTTTTACTTTATCTTGACCAATATATTCTTGTAACTTTTTCGGACGAAGTGAATACTGCCAATTATCTGCATCCATTTCATTGCCCGAAATTATTCGTTCATTAAAATCTTCCATTAAAAAAATTAGCCTCCATAAACATTATTTATTCATAAATGGCTTGTTTAAAAAATCTATACCAAATACCTTCAAGGTATAATAAAACCCAATTAAAAACGGTATATATTCCGCAATTAAACGCCAAGATACAGCTACAATCCCTACTGTACCTTCTGGAAGCATACCATTAAATAATAATATAAATCCACCTTCAGCAATACCTGAACCACCTGGTGTAGGTGAAAAATATAATAAAATATTTAAAATTATCATGCGTCCCATAGCTAAAATAACATCGAATTTATCAGTCAAACTAAACATCAAAATAGGCACTATAGCATAAATAAAAATCAAGCTTAATCCAGAAGTAATATAAACTTTTAACATTTTTACAGGTGAAGCTAATAATAATTTTACTGCCAATTTATTATCTCTATAAAATACAATAAAATTTTTAGCTTTTTTCGGTGATTTTCGTGATAATTTTCGAACCATTTTTATCACTAAATAATCCAAATAATTTCGTTTAAAGCACCAAATCAATAATAAAATACCTAAAAATGTAGCTGATGATATAATCATTAATGTCTCATCAGAAATCCAAGGTATAATACCTGCATCATGCATAAAAATAAACGGCATACACATAATTAAAAACATAATCGACAAAATAGTACGCACAATAACGATAATCGTAGCCTTACCTACAGGTATCCCTGCATGACGCAAAAACAGCACTTGAGCAATCGCTCCGCCACTAAATCCTGGAGTCAATAAAGCTAAAAAATAATTACCAAAAACTACATGTAAAGCCTCAGAAAATGAAATTTTTTCATCAGAGATATTCACTAATTGTACTAAACGCAACCCATCTAAAAACAAACCAAAGCCAATAGACATCAAAGCTGCTATTATTGTTAGTGGGTTAAACTCTGTCAAACTAGTTAAAGTATTAATATCCACTGTAAAATAAATAACACCAGCCGATATTATTGAAACAAAAAGAATTAAGACAAATAGTCTTTTATGAAATTTATTCATTAACACAAACCTCATTAATATGGGATAATTTTTAATTATTACTTTATATTGTACCATCTTTTCAGATAAAGTGTAAAGAATTGTAATACCACAATGTAATAATATGTCTAGTCAGATAGCAAAAGGCATTATTCAACTTAAAACTTAAGTAAAATAATGCCTTTTTATTATCTTCTACATTTAGATTTTATACGATTTATTGGAATATTTGCCAATAAAGCTACAGAATTCGTATCATTTTCTAAAGAAATTTCCATTTCACCTTTATTAATATCCATATAATGAGAAATTACTTCAATAATATCATTTTTCAATGCCTGCATAATTTCAGGAGAAATATTCGCACGGTCGTGAATTAAAACCACTTTTAATCTATCTTTAGCTATTTCCTTAGAAGATTTTTGATTTCTATTTAATAAATTCATTACAGCCTCAAACATAATCTATACTCCCCTTACTTAAAATAATTTTTTCAAACGAGTAAAAAATGATTCTTTAGTACGGAAAGTCATAAATGGTACATCTTCACCACAAATACGTCTAGTGATATTTTTATATGCTTGACCTGCTTGAGACTTTTCATTAATAATTACAGGCTCACCACGATTAGTAGACGATACTACTAATTCGTCATCAGGAATTTGACCGATACATTTTATTGCCAATATATCATTTATATCATCAAGGTCAAGCATTTCACCTTTTGCTACCATATCAGGACGTATTCTATTTACAATCAATAAAAGATTATCTTTGCCTGCACGATTTAATTCACCAATAATTTTATCAGCATCACGTACAGCAGAAATTTCTGGCATAGTAACAATAAGTGCAATATCAGCGGCAGCTACTGCAGTTTTAAATCCCTGTTCAATACCCGCAGGACAATCTACCAAAATAAAATCAAATTCTTCACTCATTTGTTTACATACATCTACTAACTGTTCAGGTGCTACAGATAATTTATCTTTTATTTGTGATGTAGGTAATAAATATAATGTTTCATATTTTTTATGGCGAACTAATGCTTTTTTATACGTAACTCTACCAGAAGTAACATCAACTAAATCATACATAATACGATTTTCTAAACCTAAAAGTAAATCAAGATTACGAAGTCCTGTATCTGTATCTATAAGTGCTACTTTATGTCCTTTCATGGCAAGGCCTGCACCAATATTAGCAGTAGTAGTGGTTTTACCTACTCCACCTTTTCCTGAAGTAATAACAATAATTTTACAATCATGATTTGTTTGCGTCATATAAATTTACTGTTGCTTATTTTGCACAATAAGAAACAGATAAGCACCTCTCTTTACATTATATATATTGACTTAATTTTAAGTGCAAATATAAGTCCCTCAAAATATAAGTTTTTATCTTACATATGGTTCTAAAACAATATTATTATCTTTTACCATAGCTTTTTCTGTACAAATATCCCTTTTATCATCATCTGTATTGTCTGGAGCTCTGGCAATAAGCTGTGCTATACGAATTTGTAATGGTGATAAATTGTCAGCAATAATATAAGCATTACTATCGCCATATGCCCCTGCATGTACAATTCCACGACAATGTCCATGTACATCAATATTACCACCAGCTATAATTTTAGCACCTGGATTTACATTTCCTTGAATAACAATCGAGCCTTTACAAATTATTTCTTCTCCACCACGAACAGTACGTTCAATTATCATATCTTTCATTGACAATTTTTCTGAAGTAGACATCACTTGTTTTAATTCATCTACTGATAATATTTTTAATGTTATTTGATATTGATTAAAAATATTCACCAATATCTCTTTTTCTTTACTCGAAAAAGGCCTATCTTCTAAAAACAATATAGTATTCGGCTCAAAAAAATTAGGGCAAGAGGCTAATTTTTGTTTTATAGCCTCTTTTATTTGGTCAAAATCAGCTTGTTTATCAATAACTAAATTTAAACCATGGTTACTACCTTTAAAAGTTATTAATTCTTTCATTTAATCACTTCATTTAACTTCATTTATTTTTTAATTATCTATTATTGCTGATTATTAGCTGGTACTTGTCCATTGGTTTCGGCTGGTTTTTTATCCAAACCAAAAGCTGCACTTAAAATTTTATAACCAATAGGCACTGCTGAAGTTGCACCATAACCTGCATTTTCTACAATAACAGCTACTACAATATCTGGATTATCAAATGGTCCATAAGCTACAAACCAACCATGATCACGTCCAGAGTTTTCGGCTGTACCTGTTTTACCTGCAATAGGTACTGGAAAGTCTTTAAACATTGCTGCAGCTGTACCTACTGTACTTACTTCATGTAAACCTTCTTGAACCAATTTGGCCACAGTTGGATCTATTCCCAAATCTCTTACTAATACTGGATCAAAATGTTGGATTACTGAACCATCGTTTGCAATAATATCTTTTACTAAATAAGGTTTGTAACGTTTACCACCAGTTGCAGCTTCACTCATTACCATTGCCATCTGTAATGGTGTGGCTAAGGTAAAACCTTGACCGATAGAGGCATCAAATGTTTCTGCTAGATACCAATCTTCATCAAAAACCTTACGTTTATATTCAGGGCAAGCAACATTGCCTGTAGCTTCATATGGTAAATCAATACCTGTTTTTTCGCCAATGCCAAATATTCTTGACCATTTGGCCAATCTATCTATACCTAAACGATTACCCATTTCATAAAAATAAACATTATCTGAATGAGCTAAGGCTTGTTCAAAATTAATATAACCTAAGGCTTCACCATCAGCATTTGTTTTTGGAATAATCCAATGCTTACCTGAGTCAAAAATCATTTCATCTGGCGTTACTACTTTTTCCATTAAAGCAGCCGTACCAGTAACAATTTTAAAAGTTGAACCTGGTGGATATTCTCCAGTTACTGCTTTATTATCTAATGGATAATGCGGATTATTATTGATAGCATTCCAATCTTTAGTCGAAATACCCAAAGCAAATAAATTTGGATCATATGTTGGACGACTAGCCATTGCTAAGACTTCACCTGTTTGTGGATTTAATACCACCACAGCCGCCGCTTGAGCATTTATCTTAGACATTACCTCGTCCATTGCTTTTTCTGTCGCCTCTTGTAAATTATGATCTATAGTCAATGTAAGACTTGCACCACTAACAGGATTTTTCATACCCAATCGTTGTACAGGACGACCTGTAACATCAACTTCTACTTGCTCACCACCAGGAATTCCTCGTAAATATTTATCATAATGCTTTTCTAAACCAAATTTACCAATAATATCACCTAATTTATAAGAATTATCTCCATCTTTTTTCTTATTTTCAAGTTCATTATCACTGATTTCACTTACATAACCTAAAGCGTGAGCACCTTCTGTTTTATAAACATAATTTCGTACAGGCTTCGTATCAATAAATACACCTGGATATAAATCTTGTTGTTCTTCAATGATTGTAATAATTTCAGGTGTAACATCTACCTTTAAAGTTACAGGGTCAAAACCTGAATGATGTTCTATCTTTTCATTTATATCATCTACACTAATATTTAATAAAGTAGACAAACGTGCTACTACCTCTGGTGATACTGGCTCTAATGATGGCAATAACTCTACTGTAAAAGCAGGTCTATTGTTAACAAGCACCGCACCATTACGGTCATAAATAACACCTCTTGGCGCTAATGTAGACACCAAACGAATACGATTTCCATCAGCTAATTTGCCAAAATATTCGCCTTGATAAATTTGCAAATATATCAATCTACTGATAAGTGCTAAGATTATAAAAGTAACTATACCTGCTAAAACTTTTAAACGATTTTCAAGAAACTTCACTATTATTTTCTCCTAATAATAAATTAAGACACCCTTAGGTGTCTTAATCTTATTTAATATCACATATAGATATAAATATATGCTTACCTAAAAGTTAATATAATTATATCATACAATTATCTTTTTTTGATAAACTACACTAATTATTTTAAAATTGCTCTGACATTTTTATCCAACGTTGTAATTTTTCATTAATTTTAACCACAATAAAATACAAAGGATAAGCAAAAACCAAATTATAAATCAAGGAAATTAATGTATTATTAAACACAGCCCAAATATTATAACTATAGCCTAATAAAAATATCAAAATAGCAATAATAATATAATTAAAAAATGTAGCAAATATAGCCGCCACTAAAGGCAAAAATATATTTTCTTTATAAATGAATTTAGATATATTCTGAATTAAAATGCAGATAATCAACAAACTTATCGTATGAATCCCCAAAAAAGTTCCTGAGGCCAAGTCTTGAAATAAACCTGCACAAAATCCGTACAATATCGCATAATCATTATATAAAATACTAAAAAATATCGCTAATAATAAAATTAAATCTACTGAAATTCCATCATAAGCAATAACATTTAAAATAGATGACTGTAATAAATAGGCAATAAACAATAGTAAAAAACAAGGTATTAATGTTTTCATTTTATATCACCTGCAGCCGTATTTGGCTGATTTGCATTAACTGCTGAATTTGTTTGTGGCGATGAAGATACAACATCTCGATGACTAATAATAATCGCCACTTCTTCAAGTTTTTGGAAATCTACACAAGGATATAATACAGCATATTGCAATAATCCACCAGAATCATTTTTTATACTTACTACACTACCAATAGGAATTCCTTTAGGGTAAATACCACCAAAACCTGAAGTAATAATTGTATCTCCCTCAACAATATTAGCATTTTGAGGAATATTTGTCATATTTATAGCAGAATTAGAATCAGCTGAACCTTTTACAACGCCAGCTAAACGAGAATCAGCTCTTTGGACAATAGCCCCTACTGCTGAACGAGGGTCAGTAATTAACTCTACTTCTGAATAATCTGTATAAGCTTCATGAATATTGCCTACCAACCCATCTGGTGTGATAACTGTCATATTTTTACGCACACCATCATCACTACCACGATTGATAATAATATGACTACTCCAAGTCGTAGTATCTCTACCAATAACACTAGCAGGTAATAAATCAAATTGTGTATTTGCTTTTTTATAGTTTAATAATTGAGTTAAACGCACATTTTCTGCTTCTAGTTCAGATATTTGTGCCACTTTTATTTTCAAATCATCATTTTGAGCTTTTAACTGTCGATTTTGATCATATACATAAAAAACGTCATATACATAATCTTTAAAATCATTACATTTATGTGTGATAACACTAGTTACAGTTTGAAAAGGAGCTAATAAATTAACTACTACAGCATTAGCAAGTGGCGTATTAAATCTGCCTACAGCAGCAAAAAACAAAATACATAACATACTAATAATAATAAAAATAACTATTAATGAACGATTTGAGGACAGTTTCATTATTTATTCAACTTCTTATCGCTAATAATTACATTATTTAATAAATTAATATTTTCAAGAGACTTACCTGTACCTTCACCAACACAAGATAACGGATCTTCGGCAATAATTACAGGCATTCCAGTTTCTTGAGAAAGTAATTTATCCAAGTTGTGTAATAAAGCACCGCCACCAGTAAGCATGATACCACGGTCTAAAATATCAGCAGCAAGTTCAGGTGGAGTTCTTTCTAAAGTAACTTTTACTACATCAACAATTTTTCTAACTGGTTCTTTCAAGGCTTCAGTCATTTCTTCAGCTTTAATTTTTAATGTTTTTGGAAGACCACTTACAAGATCACGACCACGAATTTCAAAATCTTGTTCCATATCTTCACTAACCATAGCATTACCAATGGACATTTTGATTTCTTCAGCAGTACGTTCACCAATCATCAAACTATATTTACGTTTAATATATTGAATAATTGCATTATCCAAAGCATCGCCTGCTACACGTAAAGAACAGCTAGTAACGATACCACCTAAAGAAATAACCGCAATCTCAGTAGTACCGCCACCAATATCTACAACCATACTACCAGTAGCTTCTTCTACTGGTAAACCTGCACCAATAGCTGCAGCCATTGGTTCTTCAATTAAATAAGCATCTCTTGCTCCAGCTTGAATAGCTGCATCAATAACTGCACGTTTTTCTACTTCGGTAACACCAGAAGGAACTCCCACAACTACACGTGGTTTACTAAAAGAAGATCCATTTCTAGCTTTATTTATAAAATATTTTAACATTGCTTGAGTAACTTCAAAATCAGCAATGACGCCATCTTTCATTGGACGAATAGCTACAATATTTCCAGGAGTACGACCAATCATACCTTTAGCATCAGAACCAACCGCAAGAACTGCGCCAGTATCTTTTCTAATAGCCACAACAGATGGTTCTCTAAGCACAATACCTTTACCTTTTAAATGCACAAGGGTATTGGCTGTCCCTAAATCGATACCGATATCTTGGGAAAAACCACCAAAAAAATTCCACTTCATGTTCAAAATTTCTCCCTTCATTGAATACAATCTGAATATTTATTTTATCACACCTTCTTGCTTTAAGCTAGTAAATTTATTATCTCCAATAATAATATGATCTAAAATTTCTATATCCATTATTTTACTACCTTCAACCAATTTTTTTGTGACTTTTATATCTTCTATACTTGGTGTAGGATCACCACTTGGATGATTGTGTACTAAAATCATACTAGAAGTAGCATAATTTATTGCACAACGAAAAACTTCTCTAGGATGCACAATTGATGCATTTAAACTACCTGTAGATATATTAGGAAAAGCTATGATTTGATTTTTAGTATCTAATAATAATATTGCAAAATGTTCTATTGGCTCATAACGAAGTAATGGCATTACATAGCTCACTACATCTTTAGGACTTTTTATCGTTATTTTATGCTCAGATGGTTTTAGTGCCAAACGAAGTCCTAGCTCTATAGCTGCAAGTAAAGTAGCTATTTTCGCTGGTCCCAATCCCTCTATTGAAGTCAAAGTTTGTGGAGATAAATTTACAATAGAGGCTAATCCTTCAGCTTTATACTTCACTAATAATTCTTGAGCTATATCCATTGCAGATTTTTTCTTTGTACCAGAATGTAATAATACTGCTAATAATTCTGTATTGCTCAAAGCTTTTGCACCCAAAGTCAACAATTTTTCACGTGGTCTTTCTTCTGTTGGTAAATCTTTTATTTTTATACTCATAAACAAACATCAGCTTGTTTGGCTAAATTATATAAACAACTTAAAGGTAGACCTACTACATTAAAATAGCACCCATTGATTTTTTCAACAAATACTGAAAAAAGACCCTGGATAGCATATGCACCTGCTTTATCACTAGGTTCTTTAGTTTTTATATAGTTTAAAATCTCTTCATCTGATAACTCTTTTATTGTAACATCTGTTACACATACATCAGTAAAAACTTCCCCATTTTTTATTAGTGCTATTCCTGTATAAACTTGATGTGTTTTTCCTGAAAGATTTTTAAGCATCATAAATGCTTCTTTATCATCATTTGGTTTTCCATAAATAGTATCATTTAAGCTAACCACGGTATCTGCACCTAATATAATTTCTGTACAATCTAAAGGATTGATACTTGCTTTAGCTTTTAATCTAGCATTACTTTTTACTAATTTTTGTGGATTTGGTTCATCTTGAGCTGTTAACTCCACACATCTACTAGGACGACAAACAAACTCACAATTAATTTGATTCAATAACTCCTTACGACGAGGAGACGCAGAGGCTAAAATTAGCATAGATAAAAATCCTTTCATAATTTAATATACAAGCAAATCTGAACTTTTCACGACTAAAATCGCAGGATACTAAAAGTTTAAAATTTAATTTTTCACAAATTTATTATAGCAAAGAATACTTTGTTTTTCATCTAATTTTACTATACAAAACTCTTAAGTATGCTATACATTGTCACTTTGTTATTTATAAACAATATCACCTTGACGGGTTAACAAACTCAATGGTATAATTCAGAATATAATTTATAAAAATAGTCGTTGTTGTTTTCGTAAGGGAGATAGTGCGATGGAATTAAATCAAAATAAAGATTTAAATGACAAAATAAAAAAATTTAACGATATGACCGATGAAGAAATCGTAGCATTAATAAAAGATAATCATGACAATATCGCACTCGATTATTTAATAAAAAAATATCGTAATTTAGTACGAGTGAAGGCTCGTCCTTATTTTCTAATCGGTGCTGATAGAGAAGATATTGTACAAGAAGGTATGATTGGTCTATATAAAGGCGTACGCGATTTTCGCGGAGACAAATTATCTTCATTCCGAGCTTTTGCCGAAATGTGTATCACTCGACAAATCATTACTGCTGTAAAAACAGCTACTAGACAAAAACATATTCCATTAAACTCATATGTATCTTTAAATCGACCTATTTATGATGAAGAATCTGACCGTACATTATTAGATATTTTATCTGGTTCTGTAGTCATTGACCCTGAAGAAATGATGATTCATCGTGAAGAATTTTTAGATATCGAAGATAAAATGGAAAAACTATTAAGCGATTTAGAATGGAAAGTATTAATGGCCTATCTTGATGGAAAATCTTATCAAGAAATTGCTGTGGAATTACATAGACATGTCAAATCTATTGACAATGCACTACAACGAGTAAAACGTAAATTAGAAAAATATGTCGATGGCCACGGCAATATTGACATCAAAGGTAGTATGAGCGATTTTGGTTCGGTCGGCAAATACCTACGCGATTTATACTAAAAAAAGACTGTAGTATTTATACTACAGTCTTTTCATTTTATTTACTATTTATATTCACCAATAAATACTTTTTCACAAGTATCTGTATCGGACAATTTTACTCCCACGGCCTCTTTAGTTGCTGTTGGTAAATTTTTTCCTACATAATCTGCACGTATAGGTAATTCTCGATGACCACGATCAATAAGTACTGCTAATTGGATTTTTTTTGGTCTTCCCAAATCAATTATTGCATCTAATGCAGCACGTATAGTCCTTCCTGTATATAAAACATCGTCTACTAAAATAAGTGTTTTATTTGTAATATCTTCATTTATATATGTTTCTTGAATTAAAGGTTGATAAGACATATGTGCCAAATCATCACGATATAAAGTAATATCTAAAACTCCAATAGGAATTTTTACACCTTCAATCTTTTCAATAAGTTTAGATAATCTCTCAGCTAAAGGCACGCCACGTTTTCTAATTCCTACTAGAATAATATCTTTTGTACCTTTATTTTTTTCAATAATTTCATGAGCTATACGCGTTAAAGCTCTGGCAATACCTTTATCATCCATGACAATGGTTTTTTCAAATAATTGTGCCATCTAATCACTCCCTCATACAAAATATGCTTTATTTTTATCGCTAATTTTTAGATTGTTTGTCGAAAATATTTCAATAAATTTTGCATATCTACTGGTAGCGGTGCTGTAAATGTCATTTTTTCCTTTGTTCTTGGATGTGTGATTGTTAAATTTTGTGAATGTAACGCTTGTCCATTTATATTAAATTTATTTTTACTATTACAATATTTAGGGTCTCCTACAAGTGGATGACCAATATAGGCCATATGCACACGAATTTGATGTGTACGACCTGTTAACAATCTACATTGTACATACGTATAATTTTTATATCGTTCTAATACATTAAATACTGTAGTAGCCGTTTTCCCACCAGTAGTAACTACCGCCATTTTCTTTCTATCTATTGGATGTCGACCAATACTAGCATTAATAATACCTTTTTCTTCTGTTATATTTCCATGTACTAAAGCTACATATTCTTTAATTGCAGATTTACTTCCAATTTGCAAAGCTAAATCATTATGTGCAAAATCATTTTTGGCTACAACCATTACACCAGAGGTGTCTTTATCTAAGCGATGTACAATTCCTGGACGAATTTTCCCATTAATTCCTGACAACTCATCATGACAATGATATAAAAGAGCATTCACCAAAGTACCTGTATATACTCCTGCGGCAGGATGTACCACCATTCCTCGAACTTTATTAATTACAATAATATCACTATCTTCATATAAAATATCCAATGGTATATTTTCTGCAACTACTTCAATTTCTTGTGGTGGATTAATCGTCATTTTTATTTGGTCATTTAGTTTTAATTTATAATTAGCACGCTTTACTATATTATTTACAGTTATCAGCTCTTCTGCAATCATTTTTTGAATACTTGCACGAGAAATACTTTCATCTTGTGCTGCCAAAAATACATCTAATCTTATTCCCACAAACTCATCAATAACTATATATTCTTTAATCATTCGACTTTCCTTGATTCATACTAAATAATAATTTATAAATAATAATTCCACAGCCAAAAACAATAGCAATATCTGCTAAATTGAAAATTGGCCAAATGCGAAAATCAATATAGTCAATAACTTTACCAATAAAAATGCGGTCAATCATATTGCCAATTGCCCCGCTAAATAATAAAGCTATTCCAATCTGTAATGATTTTTCTAATCGAACAATCTTAGCATAAAAATAAATTATTGCTACGATTAGACTAACAGCAATAAAAATAAAAAAGAAACGTTGATTTTCTAAAATACCAAAAGCTGCACCTGGATTTAAAATATACGTAAGATGCAAAATATGTGGTAACACAGGAATTGATTCTCCTAAAAACATATTACTTACTACTAGACATTTTATAAACTGGTCTAAAGCAATAATAAATATAACAAGAAAAGTTAACAAATACACGAATCATTACTCCTATTTAAAGATAACGTTTTAATAACACAACTGTACGACCTTTTTTGGTAGTACCACGCACTTCTGCCACTTCTAAACGTCCACGACTACGAATAGAAATAATATCACCTTGTTTTACCATTTGTGATGTATTTTTCACTGATTGCCAATTCAATTTTAATTTATCAGCTTCAATAATTGATGCCATTTTACTACGTGAAACACCAAATCCCGATGCCGCAATTGAATCAATACGTAACGACGCTACTGTAGAAGTAATTTCTTTACAACGTTCTTCACGTGGTGCTATTGAATCCAAATCATCTATACTGCAACTTACCTTTGCTGCACCAATTTGTACTAAATTTTGTAAAATAAAATCAGCCATTTTAGTTGTACAAATAATTTTTACACAACCTAAGGTAATTAATAAATCACCTATTTGCTCACGCTTTATACCAAGACCCATCAAAGCACCTAGCACATCTCGATGTGACAAACGATAAAATTTATCATTCCATGTAGCTTTTATCACAGCAATATTATACGTAGGTGTCCCCATAAAATCTTCATGAACAAAAGCGGCACATTGACGTTCTGCACCAACATAACCACCATTAAAATTTACAGAAAGCCCATCATAATGAGCTACAATTGTTTCTGCTATTTCACAACCATATGGGTCTAAAAAATCTGTAGAACGAAATTTTCTTGTTTTATTCACAGCTTCTACAGCATCAATTAATCTTATAACAATTTCTTCGCCTTCTGTTCCTTTATAAAAGCGAATAATTTTTTCACGATCTGCCACTTAATAAATCATCCTTATCTACATATCTATACCTATCTACTCATCATTAACGTATCAATTAATTCAATTAATGATTAATCTTCCCAAGGCATAGTCATTGAAGTTTCCTTTTTTAAATCTTCAGTAAAATTCACAGTAACATTATTTGGTGCACACATAAATACATTTTTACCTACTTTTTTGATATCCCCAGATAAAGCATATGTTGTACCACTAATAAAATCTACAATACGTTTTGCTATATCACTTTTAGTATTTTCAAAGTTAACCACAACAGGTTTATGATTACGAATATGATCTGCTACTTGTTGAGCATCATCAAAAGAAACAGGTTCAATAACCATAACTTTTAATTGACTTCCTGCTTTAGCTTTAGCTTTATTTTTAAAATTAATTACATTATCTGTATTTGGGTAAGTATTTTTCACCTCTGTTGTTTCATTATTATCATTTTCTTCAATATATTCTTCAGCTTCTGGATTCATTCCCATTTTATTACGAAATTTGTCTACAATACTCATAATCTTTTCTCCTTAATATTGACGCGCTCCAAAGATACCAGTACCAACACGAACAATATTAGCACCCTCTTCGATAGCAATTTGATAATCATGGGTCATACCCATCGATAAATATTTTATATCTGCAGTTTTAAAATCTTGTGCTTGAACTTGCTTAAATAATTTATACATTTCAGCAAACATTGGGCGAACATTTTCCAAATTTTCCACTTTAGGAGCGATAAACATCAATCCCATAAGTTTTAAATTATCTAAATCATCTACTTTGGTTAAAAGCTCTGGCAAATCTTCAAGATATACCCCTGTTTTAGATGCTTCTTTTACTAAATTAACTTGCACTAAAATATTTTGCACTTTATTTATTTTACCTGCTTCTTTATTTAATGCCTCTGCTAATTTAATACTATCTACAGATTCAATCATATCAAATAATTTTACAGCATATTTCGCTTTATTGGTTTGTAAATGTCCAATCAAATGCCATGTTACATCACGATTCAAAATTTCTGCTTTTTGCATAGCTTCTTGAACTCTATTTTCTCCAATAACTACACAACCTGAATCAATAGCCTCATGCATAGCATTAACATCATGATTTTTAGTTACTGCAACTAATAATACATCATCACTAATACTATTATGTCGTTTCGCTATACTTTTTTGAATATTTTCTTGTACAATTTTTAAATTCTCTTTTATCACGGAGCTCATCTCCTGAAAATCTTATAGTCTATTTAATAATATAATAAATCAAACAAATTATCCATAGTTTGCTCAAAGTTTACTTGAAAAATTTATAATAAATTTAAATAAGACTAATTATCGCCGCTATTCTTCCTGTTTTACCATTATCTGCACGATACGAAAAAAATACATCTCGATTACATGCCGTACAAATATTAGCTAAATCTATATTTTCTTTTTTTAGTCCTACTCTTTGTAAAATTAAGCTATTTATCATCATTAAATCCAAATGATATTTTTGTTTTTCTTCATGAAAATCTAATATTTTTGCCTGTTCTTTTTCAGTTTTAAACATAGCTTTAAATTTTTCTACTACTTCTTCGCCAACTTCATAACAACATCTCCCAATAGTCGGACCAACCGAAGCCATACAATCACTAGGATTTGTATTATATTTATCCATCATCATTTCTACAGTCTTACTTGCTATCTCTAAAGCTGTACCACGCCAACCAGCATGAGCTATGCCTATTGCCTCATGAATAGGGTCATAAATCATAACAGGTGTACAATCTGCAAAAAATAACGTAAGTGGCACTTGTTTTATATTAGTTATTAAAGCATCAGTATCCATTATCGTATCTAAAAAATCATTATTCCCCTTACCAATACTTTTTTTCGTAACACATACTATTTTATTACTATGAACCTGCTGACACGTCGTCATTTTGGCATAATCTAAATTTAACCCTTCACAAAAAAGTTTTCGATTATTTACCACATCATCATTATTATCTTGCACATGTAAAGCTAAATTTAAACCATTAAACGGAGCTTTACTATAACCATTAAATCTGGTAGAGATTGCATGAATAACTTTATTTTCAGGAAAAATATCAAATTTTCCATACCAAAGATTATTTTTTGCATGTACTAATTTTAACATAACATAAAACCCCTTATACCATATGTTTACTCTTATAACTAATTATTTGCAAACACCACAACGTTTACAACCATCAAAACACTGAATAGTATGTTTACCTATTAACGCAATTTCCAATTCTTTCCAAAGATATTCTTTCGTAAAGCCCATATCCAAAGTATCCCATGGTAATAATTCATCTTTATCTCGCTCACGATATAAATAATCATCTGCATTAATTTTTAAAGTTTTTAATGCTCGTTTAAATGCTTTACTACCGCCATTTTGATGTGCTTCATATATTACTTGAGCAATTTTTCTATCGCCTCTTGCTAATATACCTTGAATATATGATTCTTTTGTCGATTCAAATTGCACTTCAATATTTTTATAAACTTTTAATTCTTTCTTGATAAATTTAAAATATTTTTCTGTTTGTTTTAAATCAGCCATTTTAATCCACTGAAATGGCGTATCTGGTTTGGCAATAAATGGATTTATACTCAATGTAAGTGTTCCTTTAGAACCTAATTTTTCCATATATTGTTTTACACGAATAGTCATATCTATAATCGCCTGTACATCTTCTTTAGTTTCATTTGGTAAGCCCACCATGATATACATACGATAATTTTTTACACCTGCTTTTATACCCATTTCAATAGATTTTATTAAATGCTCTTCGGTTATACCTTTATTTATGATTTGACGAATTTTTTCACTACCCGCCTCTGGTGCTAAAGTAAGTGTTCTTTGACCACTTTGTGCCAAAGCATCAACTAACTCTTGCGTAACTGAATCTGCTCGAAATGACGCTACAGACATTGGCATACCTTGCTCGCGAATATTACTACATAACGCATTTATCTCTGGATAATCAGAAATAGCAGGCCCCATTAAACCTACTTTTTTATTTAAAGCTTTCGCCTCTGGTAGTAATTTTAATAAATTTTCTAATTTACGATGACGTGGCTTTCTAAAACAATACCCCGCCATGCAAAAACGACAATGACGACCACAACCACGTGAAGTTTCTATCAAGAACAAATTAAATTCCGTATTTTCTGTAGTAATTACTGTTTTACCATTATATTTATCTAAATCTTTTACCCATTGACGAGATACTTTGCTTGGTACATCTTCTTGCGGAATAATCGCACAAAGCTCATTATTTTCATTATATTTATGTTCATAAAAACAAGGTACATATACCCCTGGTACTTGAGCTAATTTTAATAATAACTCCTTACGCGATAAATTTTCGGCAAAAGCTTGATTATATACATCTAAAAAATGATGAATTGTTTCTTCACCTTCACCAATAATAAAAGCATCTACAAATAAAGATAAAGGCTCTGGATTAAAAGTAGCACATGGCCCACCTGCAATAACAATAGGGTCTTTTTCTGTACGCTCACTAGCTAATAATTTTACTTTTCCCATAGATAGCATTTTTAAAATGTTAAAATAATCCATTTCAAAAGATATTGCAAAACCTATTAAAGCAAAATCATGTAAGGGAGTTTGCGTTTCCATACTCATAAGTGGTGTATGTGTTCTTTCATAATCATCTATTAATTCTCTTTCTGGTAGAAAGAAACGTTCACAAGCACAATCTGTACGATTATTTATCTGTTCATAAATAATATGAAAACCTAAATTAGACATTCCTACAAAATAAGAATTCGGATATGCCAAAGCAAAACGCTTACGAAATCCACCTGGAAATATTTTATATCCTTGTTCTTGTTTTAAAATTTCTTGTAAATGTTGTTTTAATTTCCAATTCAAAATAATTTTTTTCTCCTTATGTTTAGCTAATATACTTGTATTTTCCGTATAAGAAAAAAGCTCACTAAAGTGAGCTTTGTCATTTGTTATCTTGTGTTATCTTTATCCATAGAATTAAGGTTTTCTAGTTCTTGTTTAAAATTATCAATATCTGAGAATTTACGATAAACAGAAGCAAAGCGAATATATGCAACTTTATCAAAAGTTTTTAAATATTTCATTACTACTTCACCAATGATTTTACTAGGAATCTCATGTTTCATAGTATTTCTAACTTCTTTTTCAATATCATCTGCTAATTCAATAATTTTTTCTGCTGGAATATCCCTTTTATAGCAAGAACGAATTATCCCTTTTAATAATTTTTCTTTATCAAAAACAGCACGACTACCATCATTTTTAATAACCATCAATGGCATTTTTTCGATAGCTTCATAAGTGGTGAATCGTTTTCCGCAAACTGTACATTCACGGCGTCGTCTTATAGAATTACCATCATCAGTAGTTCGGGAATCTACCACTCGGCTATCAGGAGCTGCACAGAATGGGCATTTCATAATATCACCTCTATAATTAACAAATATTATTTATTATTAGTTGTTGTATTTTCTGTTGTTGACTGAGCTTGTTGATTTGGTGCTACAAATGATTTTGACACAACAGCACCAATATCTCCCAATTTGCCTGCTGGTTGATTATTAAAAGTAACATCTACTGCTCCAGCATTACCTACTGTTACATCAACTTGTTTATCACCTTTCCAAGTTAAAGTGTTACCTTTTTTTACAGTTTCGGAAAGTACTACTTTACCATCAACCTTTACTTCAGTCCAACAGTCTTCATTAAATACCGCTTTTACTTCAGCACCGCTGACTATAGGTTCTGGTTCTTTTGCTTGATTTTCTGTTACCGTTACAGTTTCTGTTGTTGTAGTTGTTTTTGTATCAGAACTTCCTTGACTAGAAATAAAAACTACTACTGCCCCGATAATTACTATTAAAATAGCAACTACAAGCAAAATATTGCGTTTACTATTATTTTTATGTGATTGTAAATATTCTTGATTAGCACTAAAAGAATCAATTTTAGGTATATTATTTTCTTTTTTTTGTTGAATATTTAGTATTTTTGTTGAAGAATTTTTTTCTTGCTGCTTATTTTCTTCAGTAGGAGAAGGAGCAACTTCCTCTTTTTTAGTTTCTATATTTATTTCTTCAGCAGGATTTGGAGTATTTTTTTCTTGTTTATATTGTTCTATTAGTTTTTGACTATCTAAGCCTAAAAATTTACCATAAGTTTTTATAAAACCTTTAAGAAAAACTTCTCCCGGAAGCTTTTCATAATTACCTTCTTCAATGGATTTTATATATAATTTGCGGATATTCGTACCTTTTTCCACATCATCTAATGATAAATTTTTTTGTTCACGTGTTTCACGTAGTAAATCTCCTAACATTGCCGGTCTCCTTCGATAATTTTAATTTATTTATAAACAATTATACAATAAGCTTGTTTATAAATAAAGTTCTTCTTTACGAATATATTGTTGAACTTGTTCTGTTGTAATATATTGGATAGAATATCCTTTTTTTATTCTTTGTCTAATATCTGTAGATGAGATTTCAAGCTCTGGTGTTTGCAATAATGTAATATTTAAATTATTTAATTGTGGTTGAATTGTTTGTAAATCTAGTTTATAACTAGGTCTTTTTGTGGCAATAAATTTACAAATAGATAATAACTCATCAATTTTATACCAAGTAGGTAACTCATTTATACAGTCTGCTCCAACAATAAAGAAAAACTCTGTATCCTCACCATAAATTTTTTTCAATTCTTTTATTGTATCTATCGTATATGATGGACCAGAACGTTCCATTTCTATTGACGATACTTCAAAATGAGGATTTGAACAAGTGGCAAGTAATGTCATATTAAATCGATGTCTAGCCGATGTTGTTACACTATGTTTATGCGGAGGATTAGCCGCTGGGATGAATAAAACTTTATCTAATTTATATTCATCCCATACTGCTTCAGCTATCATTAAATGTCCGACATGAATTGGATCAAATGTACCACCCATAATACCGATTTTTTTCATGTTTATCTCTCCATTTAATCAACTTAATCAATAAAATACATTAAAACAATCGAAATGACTATAGATATTGTGATTATTAATAATATTGCACGGGCATAATCAATAATATCATGATGTCCTTTCGGGGTAGCAAAGTATTGTTTTAATAGTTTTAAATTATCTAATAATCGAGAAAAAATCAACGTACTTGACCTTCACCATAGATAAGATATTTCATCGTAGTAAGTGCTTCTAATCCCATTGGCCCACGAGCATGCAATTTTTGCGTACTAATTCCTATTTCTGCACCGAAACCAAATTCATTTCCATCTGTAAAACGTGTAGATGCATTTACATATACCGCAGCTGCATCTACTAATTGTTGAAAATATAGTGCATTATTATAATTAGTAGTAATAATCGCTTCTGAATGACCACTACCATACATATTTATATGTTCAATAGCTTCATCTAAATTTTCTACTATTTTTATAGATAAAATTAAATCTCCATATTCAGTAGACCAATCTTCTTCACTGGCAGATTTTAATTCAGGACAAATTGCTAAGCATTTTTCACAGCCTCGAATTTCTACTTTTACAGCTTTTAATTCTTGACATAATTTCGGTAAATATTTTGGGGCAATAGCTTGGTCTATTAAAACAGTTTCTATAGCATTACATACTGCTGGACGAGATGTTTTCGCATTTATGATAATTTTTGTAGCTAAATCTACATCTGCAAATTCATTAACATAAACATGACATAATCCTACACCTGTTTCAATTACAGGCACAATGCTATGCTCTACAACATGTTTTATTAATCCTGCTCCACCACGAGGAATAATTACATCAATATATTTATTTAAGCTCATCATCACATCAACAGCACTATGTTCTGTAATTGCAATAAATTGAATTGCACCTTTTGGAATACCTGCACTATATGCAGCTTCAGCTAAAATAGATGCTAATATTTTGTTTGAATGAATAGCTTCTGAACCACCACGTAAAATCACTGCATTACCTGATTTTAGACAAAGTCCTATTGCATCAGCTGTAACATTTGGACGAGCTTCATAAATTATACCTACTAATCCTAATGGTACTCTTACACAACGAATATCTAATCCATTTGGACGACGTCTTGACATTATTCCATTTCCAATAGGGTCATCTAAATTTGCAATCTGACGAAGGCCATCAGCCATTTGTTTGATTCTATCTGTAGTCAATAATAATCTATCAAGTAAAGCAGAAGATAAGCCTTTTTGACGACCATTCTCCATATCTAAACTATTTTCTTCAATAATCATATGAGCTTTAGTTTCTAAAGCATATGCCATAGCAAGTAAAGCTTTATTTTTGTCTAGTGAAGAAAAAGTCGCTAATTTATTTGCTGCTTTTTTCGCTATAATTGCTTGATTTGTAATTATTTCATTTATATCCAATTGATTATCTAAACTCATAAAATCACCTTTTACTACACCATAATAACCATGTTATCACGATGAATAACTTCATCTGGTTTTGGTGAATTATTTTTCAAAACAGATGGAAATTCAGTTGAGTGTAATCCTTTTAATTTTGCTAAAATATCTGCATTATAATTTACACTACCTCTTGCTATTTCACGCCCTGATTTAGACAAAATCCTTACTGTATTACCTTGTTGAAATTCTCCTGCAACATGCGTAATTCCTACAGCTAATAGACTAGAGCCTGCTAGTACTGCCTGTTCACAGCCTTCATCAACTACAATATCACCTGCTAATTGTTTACCAAATGCTAACCATGATTTACGCTGTTTTAAATGACTTTCTTTTGCTGGAAAAATAGTGCCCATATCTTCACCAGATAATAAACGACGTAATACATTTTGCTCTGAACCTGAAGCTATCACCATTGTAGTTCCTGAATTAATCGCAATTTTAGCAGCTTTTATTTTTGTACTCATTCCACCTGTTCCCATAGAACTTCCTGCTCCACCTGCAATTTGTTCTACTTCGGGGGTGATTTGTTTTACTTCTGAAATCAATTTTGCATTTTTATCTTTTGCTGGATTTGCAGTATACAAACCATCAATATCTGACAAAATAATTAATACATCTGCATCAATAAGCGTAGCTACTGTAGCAGATAAAGTGTCATTATCACCTATTTTTAATTCATCAACAGCTACTGCATCATTTTCATTAATAATCGGAATAACGCCCATTGATAATAATGCCATTAACGCATTACGTGAATTTATATATTGTGAATACTGACGAGAATTTTCTTTTGTCAATAATACTTGAGCTACAACTTGGTCATATTCTGCAAATAATTTTTCATAAATATGCATCAAAATACCTTGACCTACAGCAGCTAATGCTTGTTTTTCTGGTATACTATTTGGTCTTTGAGTCTTTTTCATTCGTTCAAGACCTGCACCTACTGCACCTGAAGAAACTAATATTATTTCTTTACCCTGATTAGCTAAATCAGAAAGCTCACGTACTAGATGTTCAATTCGAGAAATATTTAATTTACCCGTATCATAGTTTAAAGTGCTAGTACCCACTTTGACAACTATGCGTTGGGCTTTTGTTAATTCTTGACGAGATATCATAGTATTTGCTCACTTTATATTATAATGTTATTTATTACTTATATAATTTATATTTATCTCTATTATTTAGGAAACTCAATTCTTGGTTTTTTGAAATTACGACGCCATAATAAACCATTTCTACCAATAACCTGTACTAAATCACAATTTGTTCTCTCTGCTAATGTAGAAATAGCAAGCTCTATATCTTCTGGACAATTTTGTAAAACACGAACTTTTATTAATTCACGTTTTTCTACAGCCTCATCAGCACTAGCTACTACAGAAGGTGTTATACCTTCTTTACCAATTGGTACGATTGGTTCCATTGTCATACCTAAAGAACGAAGATAACGTTTTTGTTTACCTGTAAGTGTATTTTTTATCAAAAGAAAACCTCCTAATATTTCTATATTCTATACTTTATACTTATTTATTAAAGACGATATTCAAATTCCATTTCACCGATATATACAGTGTCGCCTTCTTTTATACCTTTTTCACGAAGCTTTTCATCAATACCTTTCATTCTCCAAATATATTGGAAACGGCGAATAGCTTCATCATTACCAAAGTTTGTCATTGCAACAAGTTTTTCTAAAGCTTTACCAGAAACAATGAATCCTTTACCTGTCATATCACGTTTAATTGTTATTTCTTCAGTATCATCTTCTTTGGCATTATAAACTTTTTCTGCATCATCATCTTCTACTTCTTCTACATAGTCTTGAAGCATTTGATATACATAACGCATTAAATCTTGTAAACCTTCTTTAGTTGCTGCTGAAACAGGAAATACTTTTAAACCTTCTTTTTCAGCCATTTCTTGAATTCTTGCAAGATTTTCACTAGCTTGTGGTAAATCTAATTTATTTGCTGCAATAACCTGAGAACGTTTCGCAAGTTTTGGACTATATAAAGCCAATTCTTTATTAATTTTATAAAAGTCTTCTACTGGGTCACGACCTTCAATACCAGAAGCATCTAATACGTGTACAATAACTTTTGTACGTTCAATATGACGCAAGAAATCATGTCCAAGCCCTATACCTTCAGACGCACCTTCGATAAGACCTGGAATATCTGCCATTACAAAATTTTGTGTATCACCTAAACTAACAACCCCCAAAACAGGTGTAATCGTCGTAAAATGATAATCTGCAATTTCTGGTCTAGCTGCAGATACACTAGCAATAATACTAGATTTACCTACACTTGGATAACCTACTAAACCAACATCTGCTAATAATTTTAACTCTAAAAGTAATGTTTTCCCTTCACCTGGTTCTCCAAGTTCTGCAAAAGTAGGAGCACGATTAGCACTATTGGCAAATTTGGCATTACCACGACCGCCACGACCACCTTTAGCTACTACAGCTTCATCACCGTCATTTATAAGGTCTGCTAAAACTTCTCCTGTCTCTGCATCTTTTACTAAAGTACCTGCTGGAACTTTAATCAAACAAGTTGGTGCATTTTTACCATATTGATTTTTTATATCACCATTTCCACCATTTTTACCTACGAATTTACGATGAAAACGAAAATCTAATAATGTATTCATATTACGGTCAACTTTTAAAACTACATCTGCACCACGACCGCCATCTCCGCCACTTGGGCCACCTTTTGGTATAAATTTTTCACGACGAAAAGCGGATTTTCCGTGTCCACCATCGCCAGCTTTTACGATAATTTTTGTTCTGTCAATAAATTGCATTTTTTCCTACCTTATTAAATAAATATTAATCTAAAAATAAAATACTCTATGGGTCTAAACATACCAAAAAAACTATAATTTGTAAAGAGTATAGTAAAACTGTAGTATAATATAAATAACATGATTTTGGCAAGTATATTTAATCACATATTTGAATTGATGAATATATTGCTTTATGTTAAAATATATATTTGTTAATTATGAACTTAATCAATGCAATAAAGTATAATGTAAAAGGAGAGTTTGTCTTGAAGTTTCGTAAAGTAGACATATTGGGTGTGAACGTTTCTTCACTTACAATGGATGAAGCTGTTCTTGCTGCAGAAGCTTTCATGGATAGCAACAAGCCCCATTTAATTGCTACAGCTAATGCAGAAATGATTATGCGTGCAACACAAGATGCTGAATTAAAAGAAATTTTAAATACTGCTGATTTAGTTGTTCCCGATGGAGCTGGAACAGTATGGGCATCTAATTATTTAGGTGTAGAAATGCCTGAACGTGTTGCTGGCTTTGATTTAGCTCAAGCGATTTTTGCTAATGCTCCAGCTAAAAATCGTCGCATATTCTTTTTTGGTTCTGCACCAGGTGTTGCCGAAAAAGCCAAGCAAAAAGCAGAAAAAGACTATCCTGGTATTCAAATTGTAGGTACAAGAGATGGCTTTTTTACTGCTGAAGATGAACCAGCTATTATTAATCAAATCAAAGAGGCTAAACCTGATTTATTATTAGCAGCTTTAGGTGTACCCAAACAAGAAAAATGGTTAAAAGCTCATATGGAAGAATTAAATTGTCCATTATGTATTGGCGTCGGTGGTACTTTTGATGTTATGGCAGGAGTTATGAAAAGAGCTCCACTTTGGATGCAAAAAGCCAAATTAGAGTGGTTATTTAGAGGAATGCTTCAACCAAAACGTATCGGTCGATTAATGGCATTACCTCGTTTTGTCTTTGCTGTAAAAGCATATAAAAAATAATAATTAAAAGATACAGTTGCATAGACAAACAATTAGGTATAGAATATAATGTTTTTAAGGGTTTTATAATATTTTATGGGAGGGGTCGGAGTGTTGAGATTACCCATTGTTAAAGAAGGGTTTCCTTTTATTGGGATTGGGATTGTTATTACCTTTCTTTTAGGGTATTTTGTACATCCAGTAATTGCTGTTTTACCTGCAGTATTAACAGTATTTTTCATGTATTTTTTCCGTAATCCAAAACGTAATATACCTCAAGGAAAAGATATATTAGTATCTCCTGCAGACGGAACAGTAATGGAAGTTTCAGATGTTGAAAATGATGAGTTTATTAAAGCTCCAGGAAAAAAGGTAGTAATTTTCTTATCAGTATTCAATGTACATGTAAATCGTAGCCCTATTGCTGGTGAAATAAAATGTCAACAATATAGTTGTGGCAGATTTTCTCCTGCATATAAAAAAGATGTTGGTTTTGAAAATGAACGTCATATGATTGGTATCGAAAACGATGAGTTACGTATTACAGTAACTCAAATTGCGGGTATTTTAGCTCGTAGAATTGTATCTTGGGTTACATTAAATGATGGCTTAACAAAAGGTGAATTGTACGGTATGATTCGCTTTGGTTCTTGTACAGAAGTTGTAGTACCGAAGAATGTAGAACTACTGGTGAAAAAAGGAGATAAAGTTATTGGTGGGGAAACAATTATCGGGAGGATTAAAAAATAATGAATTTTAGAGGAGTCATACCAAATTTATTAACATCAGCTAATTTAGTTTTTGGCATGTGTTCGATTATTTCTACATTTAATGGAAATATTACTTGGGGTGCTATTTTCATCTTATTAGCTTTGGTTGCTGATGGTTTAGACGGCAGATCCGCTCGTTTCTTTGGCGTAAGCAGTGAAATGGGTAAAGAAATGGATTCTTTATGTGATTGTGTTTCTTTTGGTGCTGCACCTGGGTTTTTAGCCTATGTATTTGTTATGCACAATTTTGATCTTTTGGGCTGCATTGCTGTTATTTTTTATGCAGTATGTGGTATGTGGAGATTAGCTCGTTTTAATGTCAATGCATCTGTAATTCACGGTTATTTCATGGGTGTACCTATCCCTGCTGGTGGTTGCTTGATTGCTACATGGATTTTATTATCTACAAATATCGGTATTACGCCAGCTATCCAAATTGATACTTTAGGTTATCTCTTGCCTATTTTAATCATGTTTGTGGGATATTTATTAGTAAGTACCTTTAAATATCCTGATTTCAAAGGTAAAGGTGAAAAAATTAGTAAATTAGCTCTAATTGTTGTAGCATTTTTTGCTATTAGTGTATTATACTTTGGTCGCGACGCAATAGGTTATGCTATCTTGTTTGATATTTTCATATCTTATGCTTTACTTGGCATATTAAACACGGTATTTTCTATCGGCCATAATTAAAATAAAAAGCTAAAGGGGATTTACATGTATATTCTCGATTGGATTATGGTGCCAATACAAATAGTGATTTTTCTCTTTACTGTTTATTATTTTTTAATAGGGATAAATGGCTTGTGGCGCCGTAAAGAAAAGAAAATATTAACACCACAAAAGACATTTGCAGTCATCGTAGCTGCACACAATGAATCAGCAGTAATTGGTCAATTAGTAGATAATTTAAAAGCATTAGATTATCCTAAAGAACTTTATGATATCTTTGTAATTGCCGACAATTGTACAGATAACACTGCTGAAATAGCTCGAAATGGTGGAGCTATTGTTCACGAGCGTTTTAATGACAAAGAACGTGGTAAAGGTTTTGCTATGGAGTGGATGTTTGCTAGATTATTCGAAATGAAACGTACTTATGATGCTGTCGCTATTTTTGATGCTGATAATTTAGTAGATAAACGCTTTTTACTTGAAATGAATAATCGCTTATGTAAAGGCGATAAATTAATCCAAGGATATTTAGATGCAAAAAACCCTTATGACACTTGGGTTTCTGGTACTTTTGCCATTGCCTTTTGGGTTATTGACCATATTTGGCATCTAGCTAAAACAAATATTGGTTTATCTTCAGTATTGGGTGGTACTGGTATGTGTATCACTACTGATATATTAAAAAAACATGGCTGGGGTGCTACTTGTTTAGTTGAAGATATGGAATTCACTATGAAATCTTTAGTTGAAGGTATCAAAACAACGTGGGCTCATGATGCGATTGTTTATGATGAAAAACCTCTTACTTTTAAACAATCTTGGAATCAGCGTAAACGTTGGGCACAAGGTCAATTTGATGTAGCTCATCGCTTTATTCCCAAAATGCTCAAAGAAGGTATTCGCCGTCGTGATATTCGTATTTTAGACGGTTGTTTACATTTGTTACAGCCACATTTCTTATTGATTTCTACTTTCTTTGTTATCTTATCTTATGTACAAATGGCTATTGGTCAGCCTTTATTTACTAATATTTATCAATTCATGCCATCTAGCCTACTTACAGTAATCACTATGGGGCAATATATTTTACCAATTATTATATTGGCTAAAATTCATGTAAAATGGAAAGCATGGTTTTACTTAATTTTATATCCAGTATTTATTTATAGTTGGATACCAATTGTATTTTTAGGATTCTTAGATCGTAATAAACATGAATGGTCACATACAAAACATACTCGTGCAGTTAGTTATGATGAAT
>Garnier_p2__coassemble_920_pt1 | contig 69006 bp, 59 predicted proteins | sample Garnier_p2__metabat2_low_PE_022 | metagenome-assembled genome bin Garnier_p2
TTATCATTGCTCCCATATATTATATCCAGCTAAAATTTAAAGATTTGGCATTATTAAATAAATTTTTTATAAAAATTTTATTATAATTTAAAATAAAAAGGCTAAAATACAGAAATTATAGGTTATATTTCTCTATCCTAGCCTTTTATTAGTTGCTATTTATTATTCACTTCATAGATTTTTGCCAATTAATTAAATCCGCCAAAGTGACATTATCTACGACATCACTTATAGCATCATATAATTTTTGCCAAAGAATCACTGTAGGACATTTATCCGTTCTTGGACAACGATTTACATCATCATCAAGGCAAGCAACCGGTGCTAAACTTCCTTCAATTAAACGTAAAATCATACCAACAGTATATTCTTCAGGTTGTTTAGTTAAGCGATATCCGCCCTGTGGCCCACGTAAACTCTTTACAAATCCCGCTTTATTTAGACTTGAAACTATTTGTTCTAAATATTTATCCGAAATTTGTTGCCTATTTGCAATATCTTTTATACGAACAGGCGCATCTTTATCATTTAATGCTATATCCAACATTAATCTTAAAGCATATCTTCCTTTGGTTGATATTTTCATCGAGCTTCAATCCCACCTTACTATCAAATTATACAAATACATTATTATAAAATTATATAACCGTATTAATGATTTATAATTCTATAAATCCCATATATTCAATAGTAATTATAGCACAAATTCACGAAAAAAAACATTCAGCTAAAAATTAGTCCTGGCTTGCATTTTCACCAGCTACAAACCCCATAGAGAATGCTGCTTGAAGATTGTATCCCCCAGTAAAAGCGTCGACATCAACGACTTCACCAACACAATATAAATCTTTTATAAGTTTAGACTCCATTGTTTTAGGATTAATTTCTTTTGTTGAAATACCACCAGCAGTAACAATAGCTTCACTAAGTGGTCTAGTTTTGGTAACAGTCATTACTAAATTTTGTAATAAATCTACTAAACGTTCACGTTCTTCTTTACTGATTTGATTTACATATTTATTTTCATCAATAAACGCTAAATCGATAATATTACTAATCATTTTACTAGGTAATAAATCCCCTAAAGCGTTTTTTATTTGTTTACGATTATATTTTTCAAAATCACGACAAATACGTTTATCTAATTGTTCTCTAGTCAAAGCAGGTTTTAAATTCAAAGATAATTCTACTGTTTTACCAGCTTTTAAATATTTGGCAATATCACGGCTTAAACTTAAAATAATTGGTCCACTTACACCAAAATGTGTAAATAACATTTCGCCAAACATTTCTTGAGTATTTTTACCATCAACCAATACACTAAGATTGATGTTTCTTAAAGATAAACCTTGAAATTCTCTTACCCAATCCTCTTCACACTCTAAAGGTACAAGTGCAGGAAATAAAGGCTCTACTGTATGGCCAATTTGTCTAGCCATACGATAGCCATCACCTGTTGAACCTGTTCCAGGAAATGATGAACCACCTGTAGCCAAAATTATAGCATCAGCTTCATAATATTTATCTTCTTCAGTGATTACACCTACAACTTTATTATCTTCTACCTTTAAAAAGCGTACAGCTTCATCTAATTTTATTTGTACAGCCAATTTACGTAAGATTCTTTCAAAAGCATTCACGATATCTATTGCTTTATCACTTACAGGAAAAACTCTACCACCACGTTCTTCTTTAAGTGGTACATCTAATTCTTCAAAAAAACTACGTACGTCCCAATTAAAGAACTTACTAAACACGCTATATAAAAACTTCCCATTACCAGGAATATTTTTTACAAAATCTTGTAATTGAGCCGTATTTGTTACATTACAACGACCTTTTCCTGTAATTAATAGCTTTTTACCTAAACGATTATTTTTTTCTAATAAAACAACTTCTGCACCACTTTGTGCGGCACTTACAGCTGCCATTAAGCCTGCAGCACCGCCACCAACTACGATAACTTTACGCATTATTTATCACCTATCTTTTTACGTAAACGCAATAATTCATTATCTGTTAATTTACGATATTCTCCACGTTTTAATTTATTCAAAGTAAGACCTGCAAACGCAATACGTTTTAAAGCTTTTACTTCATAACCTAAAGCTTTAAACATACGACGTACTTGACGATTTTTACCTTCATAAATAGTAATTTCAACACGAGATTCTTTTAATGTTTTATTGATAGAATCTAAATATACATCAGCTGGAGCAGTTTTACCATCTTCTAATTTTACCCCATCAGCTAATTTGTGCAAATCATCTAAATTGATAATACCGTCAATTTTAGCTACATAAGTTTTACCAATTTCATATTTTGGATGTAAAAGTTTATTCATAAAATCACCATCATTAGTGAGTAATAATAAACCTTCTGTATTGTAATCTAGTCGACCAATCGGGAAAATTCTTTCTTCTACATCAGACAAAATATCTACAACAGTTTTTCTACCTTTATCATCTTTTACTGTAGAAATATACCCTTTAGGTTTATTTAACATATAATATACTTTTTTTCGTTCAAGTTTTACCATCTTTCCATTATAGGAAATTTTATCTTTGAATGGGTCTACTTTTGTACCCAATTCTTTAATAATTACACCATTTACTCTGATTTTACCTTCAGTAATCAACTTTTCAGCACTACGACGTGAAGCTACACCAGCACGAGCTAAAAATTTCTGTAATCTTTCTTCCAAGTGAAATTCTCCTTTAATCACAAAATCTAAATAAAATAACTCTAACAAAATAAAAAAAGAAGCTATCTTCACGGACAGCCTCTTTTGATTATCAATGACATACTCAAAATCAGTATAAATACCAATTCTAAGCACATTTATTATACTATAGCTACAAAAATAAAGCAAATTGTTTTATTCTTGAGTTGTATTTTCTGTTCTTCTATTATCTTGGAAAGAATTTTTTAATGGTTGAGCAGGACTAATAGTAGAAATAGCGTGTTTATATACCATCATTTGTTTTCCCATAGAATCTAAAATTACTGTGAAATTATCAAAACCTTTTACATTGCCACGTAATTGAAATCCATTTGTTAAATGAATGATTACTCCTACGTTTTCTTTACGTACTTGATTTAAAAAAACATCTTGTAAATTTATATTTTTATTGTTCGGCATTATAATGTCCCCTATCTGTATTAAAACATTAAATGTGTTTCTTATAGATTTTATCTAACTCTTTTATTATCTCAATTATATTGACAGTTGTCAATTAAATATTAAAATATTTCCTGCAATCTAAAGTTACGTTTTTTAATAAATCTTCACTTGAAATATTATCAATATCATACCATGTAATATAAGGCATTTTTCGATACCAAGTAAATTGTCTTTTGGCAAAATGACGAGTAGCTTTCTTCATTTCATATACAGCTGTATCTAAATCCATATTGCCTTGCAAATAACTTGCAATTTCACGATAACCAATAGCTTTCATCGATTGCCAGTTAGTATCTGCACCATTTTCAAGTAAAGATTTCACCTCATCAACAAAGCCCATTTGCATCATCAAATCAACACGTTTATTGATACGATTATATAAAATCTCACGGTCACGTCTAAGACCTATGATATATGTATCATAAATCAATTCACCTGTTGTTTCATAATGATTTTTTTGTGAAATTTGTTCTTTACCTAAATGATATACTTCTAATGCACGAATTATGCGATTGAAATTATTAATATGCAATCTATCAGCTGTTTCTTTATCCACATCTTGAAGCATTTTATAAACGTATTCTTTACCATGTTCTTCAGCCAAATTTTCTAAATGCTGACGGTACTCATTATCTCCAGATGTTTGATTAAATACATAGCCTTCTACTAAAGATTTTACATATAAACCCGTACCACCTGCTAAAATAGGTATTTTCCCTTGAGCATTAAGCTCACTAATCAATGGCTTTACTTTAGCTTGAAAATCTGTAACATTAAAGCTTTCCCATGGCTCTAAAATATCAATAATATGATGTTTTATACCTGCCATTTCTTCAAAAGTAGGCTTTGCTGTACCGATATTAAAGTTTTTATAAACAAGCATACTATCGCCAGAAATAATTTCTGTAGATAAATTTTGTGCCAATTCAATGCTTAACTGAGTCTTTCCTACCGCTGTAGGGCCTAAAATAATAATTAATTTTTCACGTTGTGTAGTCATTTTATTTTACTAAATCCAATGTTTCACCAGAATTTACAATGAAAACTTTCCCTTGAGCAATACTTTCAGCATAAGCTTTGAAAGTTTCTGGTTTTTCAGCAATTACTGGCCAAGTATTATAATGAATAGGAATTGCATTTTTAGCATTTAAAAGTTGCATTGCTTTTGCAGCATCTTTTGCACCCATTGTATAGTTATCGCCAATAGGTAAAATAGCATAATCTATTTTTTGTTTTTCACCAATAAGTTTCATATCACTAAATAATGCTGTATCACCAGCAAAATAAATTACTGTATCATATTCATCATTGAATTGCACTACAAAACCACATGGTATACCACCAGCTGCACCTGCACTATGTAAAGCAGGCACCATAGTTACTCGACCAAAAGGAAAATTAAATGAACCGCCTAAATTCATACCATGAACATGATTATATCCTTCAGGTAATTTTCCTAATACTTCTGGGGTAGAAATAACCATTGCTCCTGTTTTTTGTGCAATTTCTGAAGTATCGCCATAATGGTCATCATGTGCATGACTCACCAAAATATAATCGCACTGTATTTCATCTATTGCAATTTTTGCCAAAGGGTTATATGTTATAAAAGGGTCAAATAATAATTTTTCTTTGCCAGTATCTAACATAAAACAAGAATGTCCATAATAATTAAATTTTATCATAGCAAATACTTCCTTTCTTTAATCATCTTTAATCGCTTTTATTAGATTAATTTTCACGCAATAATTCTTTACGTCGTCTAGCATTAGTGAGCATTTCTTCTGCATTATCTAAAGATGCTTGTGATAATTCTATACCTGATGACATTCTAGCAATTTCTGCTAGTCTTGCATCATAATCAATATATTTTATATTACTGAAAGTTTTATTATCACGTGTTTCTTTAGAAATATAAAAATGAGCGTCCGCCATTGAGGCAATTTGTGGCAAATGAGTAATACATATAACTTGTCTAAATAAAGCAATACGTGCTATTTTTTCAGCCATCATTTGGGCAGTTTTACCACCTACACCGATATCTACTTCATCAAATACCATTAAATCTATATCATCTTTTTGTGCCGTAATCGTTTTTAAAGCCAAGGCAATACGTGATAATTCCCCACCAGATACGATTTTGGATAAAGGTTTTAGTTCTTCACCCACATTTGCTGAAAATAAAATTTCAATTTCATCAGCACCTTGATTGGTAAAATTTTCACTAAAATTCAAATCAATTTTGATTTTGGCTTCAGCCATAGATAAAGAAACAAGTTCTGTCATGATATTTTTAGCTAAAATATTTGCACTATGCACACGTAAATCATGTAACTTTTGGGCTTCATCTTTTAATATCACTGTCATTTGGGCTAATTCTTGCTCTAATTGCGTAATATTACTATCATAATTTTCAATATAAGCTAATTCATCTTTAGCTTTTTCGCCATAGGCTAAAATATCTTCAATAGTATTACCATATTTTTTTCGCAATTTATCAATATCGTCCATGCGTGATTGTAACATATCTAATTTTTGAGGACTATAATCAATACTTTCACCATAATCACGAATTTCTTCGGCACTATCTTGAATTTGTAAATATGCTTCATCAATCACTTGATACACTTTCGCCATTTGTTCATCATATTTAGATAAAGTTTCTAGGTTTTTACGCACTTGTCCTAATGAGCTAAGCACCGCATATTTACCATTTTCACCATTATATAATAAATTATATGCTTCTTGTGTAAGTAGCGAGATTTTTTCAGCATTAGCCAATACTTTAAATTCCGCATCTAATTTTTCATCTTCGTCAACATTTAATTTTGCATTTTCAATTTCGTTGATTTGCCATTTGAGCATATCTAAGCGTTGCGCTATTTCTTGCGTATTTACTTTACTATTAGCTAATTTTTGCTTGAGTTCCAACCATTCTTGATATTTTGCTAAATAAATTTGTTTTTGCTTATCAATAATATCATTTTCATACATATCTACTAATGCTAATTGTTTTAATGGCTTTAATAATGCTTGATTAGCATGTTGTCCATGAATATCAACGATTAATTCGCCTAACTGACGTAAAACTGCTGTAGTAATATGACAATTATTGACTTGAATAGTATTTCTACCACTATGACTAATTTGTCTAGTGATAATCAAAATATCATCTTCTAATAAAATATTATATGTTGCCAAAAAATTTTTTATCGCCAAATTTTTTTCAATGGTAAATACTGCTTCTACACGCATAAAATCACAACCAGTACGAATAGCATCTGTATTTGTACGGCGACCAATGACCATGCCGAGAGCCCCGAGCAAAATAGATTTACCTGCTCCAGTTTCACCTGTGAGAATATTTAATCCTTGGTCAAAATCTATTTGTATATGTTCAATCAAGGCAAAATTCCAAATCGACAGTGTCTTTAACATAAATAAAATTAGCCTCCAATTAGTTAAGCATATCTTGTAATTTTTTCATAATGCCATCTACAGCAGATATTGGTTTTACCACGATGAAAATATTGTCATCGCCAGCTACTGTACCAATTATTTCAGGCCATTTTGCATAATCTAAAGTAGAGGCAACTGCATTGGCAGCCCCTGGAAGGGTTTTAACTACTACAATATTTTCACTAAAATTGATACCTACTACAGAATCTTTGAATAAATTCAATAAACGATTTTTAGAGTAAATCAATTCATTATCTGTAGGATAAGCATAACGATATCTACCATCACCTGTTGGGACTTTTACTAACATTAATTCTTTGATATCTCTAGATACAGTTGCTTGCGTTACTACAATATGTTGTTTGCGTAACGCATTGGCCAATTCTTCTTGTGTTTCAATTACGCTATGTTCAATAATCTCTTTAATTCGTGCATGTCTTGTTGATTTCATGCCCTTCACCAACTTTCTCTATCCAACATAATGTCGGAGCATTTATATTATGATTTATCATTTTATACCAACCAACAGTAAATGATTTTTTTTCTAAAACCTTCACCATTTTTTCGATAGCTTGATATTCACAAAAGCCTTCTTCATGACCAGGATACATCACGATAGCAATATGACCATGTACATTCAATTTAGCAATAAATTTTTCAATAGCTTTCAACGTAGTAGATGTTTGAGTTGTAATTTCATGATTACCACCAGGTAAATATCCCAAATTAAAAATAACTAAATCTATATTTTCATTAATATATTTATCAAATTCATCATGAGACCTATGGATATATTTTATATTTTCTAATGGTAAATTTATCTCATCTTTGACTTCATTCATCGCCTTTTTGGCATTTTCTAATGCTTTATCTTGAATATCAAAAGCATAGATACGAGCATTTTCTTGGGCATTTTTCGCTAAAAAAATAGTATCAAAGCCATTTCCTGTCGTAGCGTCTACTATCACCTTAGCAGATATCAATACCTCTTTTAATAAACAATGCACTATTTGAATAGAATTACTAAGTATCTGCATAAAGTCCTCCAATCTTTGGTCAAGCAAAAACTTTTGATTTTCTTTGAGATTTCTCCATCACTAGTATAATCGTATTTTTATACATCTAAAAATAAATTCTTCTCGTAAAAGATTATTACTTAAATTCATCTTATAAAACTAATAAATTGTAAATCTTATTAGCTTTTCATTTCTATTTATAAAAATACTTTTGTGTATATTATATCATATAAATGCACTTTTATTAACATTAGTAAGATTATTTTTACTACACCAAAGAAAATAAAATATGATATAATATAATTAATGATAGAGGTTCTTTGAGGTGGACAATTTCGTGGTATCCACACGCCGAAGGTCAGACAGGAGAAATCCGAGAGATGCAGGGGCACGCCACGCCTGCCAAAGAACCTCTTATTAGTTTAATAAAATATAGTTTATAAACCACTTACAAAGTTGTAGGTGGTTTTTTTATACCCTTTTTTAGGAGGTGAGTGAATGGATATTTGGCATATACTGGTAATAATTTTATTTACAACGCAGGTTATTGCTAGCCTCTGTTTGTATGGAAAAGCTACAAAAATAAGTTTTTGGACAAAAGTATTCTGGGTGACTGTTTGGAATATAATTTTATATAATGGTGGCTTTTGGACTTAGAAAGATGGTGAATTATGTATAAATGGCTAAAAGAATATTTTTACGGCTTGTATATAACAAAGCCCCATGAAAGTATATGAACTCCATGGGGCTTTTCGTTATAATGTTTTTATACTATTTTTTCAAAGCGATATTTTTGAGTTACCTCTGGGTATTTTTCGTGGTCTACTTCGCTCATAAACATTTCTAAAGGACGAGCATAATCTTTGAATGTGCCATATAGTGCTTTATAAATTACAAATTTTTCTTGAGTTTCTGAGTGAATAGCGATAGTGACAATTAGATATTTTTTATCAGTACCTTTAAAATGTTGCCAAATTTCACCTGGTTGGGGAAGTGAACGCATGGTATCATCTCCTAGATTAGTATAGTTTTTGTTTTAAATTAAAATCTTTATTACATTAAATTACCAGCTAATTCACGTAAATATGGTAAATTAGCATAAAGATTTTCACCGGGACAAGCTGTCGCATTAAAATCGCGATGTCCAAAGATAGTATATTCATCAGGACTTAGGCTATACATTTGACAAAGTAAACCAATTAATTTACTAGCAGAGGTAATTTGCATATCGGTAGGCATTTCATCATTAAAATTACCTGATAAACAAATACCAATACTATTACGATTATGTTGATAAGTATGTGCTCCCATATCTTCAAGCGGACGACCTGTTTCGATTAAACCACTTTTACGAATAAACATATGATAACCAATACCTGACCAGCCATTTTGTAAATGCATACGATGAATATCTGCAGCAGAGATATCATCACCACTAGTCGCTGAATGATGAACAATTATTTGATTAGTAACCGAACGAGCTGCAAGCGATGTAAAACTGAAATAATTTTCTACAATAGGTAAATCAGAAGCATATAAAGTATAATCTGCTGCATGTGCTATATTTTTAGACTCTAAATTCAATAAAGAATTGGCTAAAAATTCAATACTATTTCCAGCTAATAACATACCACTCATTTTTAATGTTTTAATAATAAAATCACGTCTGTTCAAATTCTCATGTCCTTTGGTTTTAATTTACTGAAAACAGATATTTAACAATATTTATTTTTAGTGAAAAGAAAATATATCCGTATAATATAATAATTGTATTGAAAAGTATTTTCAAGTAGCTACTAAATAAATAGCAGAAAATATTAATGATAATACGAATTTATTGAAAAAAATCGCATGAAATATAGAAGCTTTGAAATTTATATTCGCTTATGCTAAAATAAGAGAAAGCTTGCTTTAAGCCGTATCTACTAGGCTTTAGTTAGTTTTTGTTATTTAATTTCAGACTTTGATTTTTTTTTAATAATTTATAATTTTTTAGGAGGAATTGTTTTTATGGCACATCGCAAAACGAAACAACATACAGTAAATGTTGTTAAAGCTAATTTTTGTGCATCAGAAAATTTATCATATATAGACCTATTTGATGGCTTTAATGAATTATATACAATTAATGTAGCTACTAATTTTAAATTTTTAGCAGATATTTTAGATTTATTTGTAAAAGTAGAATTTATTTTAGGTAATCCAGCACTTATTCCTTCTACTATGGAAAACACTTTTGCTATGCAAAGAAATACACTTCAAGAATTATATAAATCTGAAGATTATCCCAAATTTGTAGAAAAATATAATAAACAGGAATTAGCTATATATTTGGCAGATGCACCTCTTTATCCTGAAAGTTTATTTTGTTTGAGAAATAGTGAAACAGGTGCTACTAGAGTAATTTTAGGAGCAAATAATTTTGACCAATTAGCTTCTAATAGTGAACGAAATAATACTTTAGTTTATTTTGATGATGAAAATGCCTTTATGTATTATTGGCATTTATATAGCGAATTCAAGCAGATGAATACGCATATTTTAGAAAAAGAAGCTTTGGCGGTAACTTTTGATGACGAAAAAATATTAGAAAATTTACCAATTGTACATAAAGCAAAGCTAGATAGTGAGCATATCTATTCTGTTGTAGCCAAATCCACTATTGTAAAAACAGCTACATATATGAATGATATTGAAAGATTAGCTAAAGATTTTGTCGATATGCCTAAAGCGGATAGAAAAGGTCAAGTGAAACTTACTGATGACAAAATGGCCACAATGAAGCTTAAAACACTAGAGAATATTCAACTTCGTCGAGCAAAATTTGAAAAATTCATGCCACAATTAGTCATTGAACCAGAATATAATCGTGCTTTTTATAATGGTAGAGAATTCAATTTTAGACCATATCGAGGCGATGTAAAACGCGACGCCCAAACATATCTTAAATATATGAATGGATTCGATACAGCTGTTCCTGCGAAAAATATTGAACCATTGAAATTTGAGTATTTTAAATTAATGTCATGGTGCTTTTTATCTCCATTTTTAGCACGTATACGTACTACTATTCGTGAAGCTACGGTAACTGACGAAGTATTTACTTATCCAATAGTAGCTCTTTTATGTGGTCAATCTAATGCAGGTAAAACAATTTATGTATCTTTATTAATGAAAATGATGACAGATTCTGCTTTATATAAAGCATTCGGTCAAAATAACTTCACCAAAACTCGTGTAGATGGTTTACTTTGTGATATCAAAGGTTTACCTATTTTAATTGATGATATTACTCAAACACAATTTACTAATAATAGTGGTAATATTATTAAGCAAGAAGAACGTATCATTCGTGAAACTAAACCGGAAAATTTAAATTATTATCCAGCAATGTTACTTACTGCGAATAAAGATTTAAATAGCTTAAAAAATGAGCTTACTAAACGTATGGTGGTATTTCATGTAAATGCTAGTTGGAATAATGAATTTACTCGTCAACAAAAAAGTCCTTGCTCTGAATTAATTAAAAAAATGCGTAATGATTTTTATAGTGAATATTTAAATAAAATCATACCACATATAAATACGTATTTAAGTCAAATGCAAGATTTAGGCTCAAGCAATATGGACTTATATAATATTAGCTCTGAAATAATTATTTCTATATTTAAAGAATGTGGTCTAGATATTCCTGATTATATGCGCCCACTTACGATGAAAGATTATTTTGATAGTCGAGCTGTAAATGAAATAATGATAAAATTTTTCCAAAAACAATATCGTTTAAATCGTGATTTCTTTGAAGTAATTAAAAAGAATAATCAATTGATTTTTGAAGATAAGAGTGCCTCTTCTGTAGGAAAAATGACACCTATGAGAATTGCTGAATCTTTACCGCCGGAATTAGAAGCTGACGTCATCGGTGATAAAGTAATTATGCGACTCGATAGTGCTATAAGATTTTTTGGTATAGAATTTAAAGAACAAGGTATATTTAATAAGTTATTTGGCAGATAATACTTGTTAACTAGGTATTTATATAGCGCACTACTTGCATATAGTTTGTATTGTGTTATATAATGAATTTGTAGCGAAATTTATATACGTATTTTAGGAGACGCTGTTTAGCGTCTCTTTTAGTTTAATTAGTAAAGGAGTTTTATAAGATAATTATGAATGCTCGAGAAGTTGCTTTAAATATTTTAAATGAAGTTTATAATAAACAAGCTTATGCTAATATTGCTTTATCATATTATTTACAAAAACAATCATTATCCGACCAAGACCGCCGTTTTGTTACAGAATTAGTTTATGGTACGGTAAAAGCTGGAGATACTTTACTTTGGATTTTGAAAAAATTTGTTAATCGTCCATTAAATAAAATTGAGCCAACAATTATAAATATTTTACGTTTAGGGATTTATCAGATTGCATTTATGGATAAAATTCCTGTTTCAGCGGCTTGTAATGAGTCTGTAAAGCTTGCGAAAAAATATTCTAATTTAGGTTCAAGTAAATTTGTAAATGGTGTACTTAGAAATTTAATTCGTCAACCAGAAAAATACACTATGCCTACAGGCAATAAAGCCAGTGAATTAGCTATTCGTGAACAACACCCATTATGGCTAGTAAAAAAATTTATTCATACTTTTGGCAGTGAGGCCGCAATAAAATTATGTCAATTTAATAATACAAATGCTCCTTTGGTATTGAGAACAAATACATTAAAAACATCACGCCAAGAGCTTATAGGGGAACTTATAAAAAATAATTGTGAAGTAATGCCGTCAAATATTGCACCAGAAGGAATTATTTGTAAAACACATATGGCACTTAATAGTTTAAAACCTTTACAAGAAGGACTCGCACAAGTACAAGATGAAAGTTCTATGTTGGTAGCTCATGTACTTAGTCCACAAAAAGGCGAATTTATCATCGATACTTGTAGTGCTCCAGGTGGTAAGACTACACATATTGCAACATTAATGCAAAATCAAGGAAAAATTATTGCTGGTGATATCTATGAACATAAATTAAAACTTATTCAAGAAAACAGTGCTCGATTGGGTATAGATATCATTGAAACGCAATTAATTGACGCACAAAAAATAGGTGATATGTATCCTGAAAAAGCTGATAGAGTATTAGTTGATGCACCTTGTTCTGGTATGGGGGTACTTCGTAGAAAACCGGATTCTCGCTGGAATAAAACAGAAGAAATTTTCGAGCAGTTACCACCACTACAATTAGCAATCTTAGAATCTGCAAGTAAAGCCGTAAAACCTGGCGGTGTATTAGTATATAGTACATGTACGATTATGCCTGAAGAAAATACTCAGATTGTTAACCAATTTTTAGCAAGTAATAATGACTTTGTTTTGGAAGATATCCACAAATATTTGCCATTTAAAATGAAAACAAAGCAAAAAACTAAAACATTGCAATTAATGCCATATGAAGATAATACAGATGGATTTTTTATTGCACGTATGTTAAAAAAGCAAAAATAGTAGATATAAAATAATTATAAGATAATATAGGAGTTAAATAGTTAAATATGATTAATTTATTTGGTTTGAATTTAGTAAAATTAACGCAAGTAATTACTGAATTAAATTTACCTAAATTTCGGGCAAAGCAGATTGCCGAATGGATGTATTTAAAACATGCATCTTCTTTTGCAGAGATGACTAATTTATCTAAAGATTTACGTGAAAAATTAGAAGAAAAATTTATCATTGAACGAGCAAAATCTTGTGATAGATTGGATTCTCAAGACGGTAAAACTACTAAATTTTTATTAGAATTTGGCGATGGAATCGGTGTAGAAACTGTACTTATGCGTCAACCATATGGAAATAGTATTTGTGTATCTTCACAAGCTGGTTGTAATATGGGTTGTAGTTTTTGTGCCTCAACATTGCACGGTATGGCGAGAAACCTTACTGCAGGGGAAATCTTAGCCCAAGCAATGTTTATTCAAGAATTATTGAATAAAACAGGTGAACAAGTTAATAATATAGTAATTATGGGTTCTGGTGAGCCAATGTTAAATTATGATAATGTATTAGAATTTATCCGTCTTGTACATGAGCCGTATTGCTTGAATTTAGGATATAGAAATATCACCATATCTACATCAGGCATTGTTCCTGGTATGGAAAAATTAGCTAAAGAAAATTTACCTATAACATTATCCATTTCCTTACATGCACCGAATAATGAACTTCGTACCGAACTTATGCCGATAAATAAACGTTATCCTATTGAAGAAGTAATTAAAGCCGCCAAAAATTATGCAGAAATGACTAAAAGACGTATTACGTATGAATATATTTTAATCGATAAATTCAATGATAATATGACTGAGGCGGTAGAACTTTGTAAATTGCTAAAAAATCAATTAGCTAATGTAAATTTAATACCAATTAATCCCGTAAAAGAACGAAATTATAATCGCCCTTCCATTGCTAGAATAAAAGCATTTGCCAAATACCTAAATGACCACCATGTAGTAGCCACAGTTCGTCAAGAAATGGGTGTAGACATTCAAGCAGCTTGTGGACAATTACGTAATAAACATTTAGCCGATAAGTAAATAAAATCAAACTCTAGGAGTTGAGAGTATGTTTTTTTCTCGTGTAGAAAATTTCTTAGAAAAAAATATTGAGGGATTTTTTAATCGCAAATTTTCCAGTAGTCTTCAAATGGCAGAAATAGAAAAAATATTAGACCGTATTTTAATTCGTCAAAAAAAGCGAGTAAATCGTGCTATTTTTGTACCCAATCAATTCAAAATAACAATGAATAATGAAGATTTTGCACGATTAAATAATAATGCGACTAAAGACCATTTAAAATTGTTTTTGTATAAATCTCTTATCGAAAAAGATTATTTCATGGAAACATTACCCGTAATAAATATTTTGAAATCACCCGATTTTAAATTAGGCGTTTGTGAAATACAAGCTTTTTTTGCCAATCAAGATATGGATATTTCAGGCACTGATAAACATAACGATTTAGAACAAGGTACAATCATTGTGCCTAATATTGATTTAACAGAGATTAGCAAATCTACAACAAATCAAGAATTAAAATTTGCCTCACTCAAAATTATCGATGGCCCAGACAAAGATTCATATATAGAAATGGGCACAAAGACGGTTCATTTGGGCAGACGAGATAAAAATGAATTTATTCTTACAGATGTGAATGTATCTAGATTACATGCGTATATAACCTTTGAACATGGTAGACATATCTTACATGATGCGAATAGTTTAAATGGTACTATGGTAAATGATAAACCTATTACCAATTTTTGCTTATGCTTAGGCGACACAATTCGTATAGGTAATAGTGTTATTGTTTATGATCTTATCTGATAAAATACAAGCTCTATATCGATAAAAATATTTTTATCTAGATATAGAGCTTTATTTATTTTTTCATTAGATAAAAAATTAAAATTTACCAGCCAAAATCTTTCCCCAAAGCTCTCAAATACTATAAAATCAACAATCCTAAGCAATTTTGCTTTAAATTTAATAAACTAAAAAATCGCTGGTAAAATTTCATAAGACCTTGATTTTATAAAGATTATCATCTATAATAATAGATAGTGATATTGATATCACAAGCGATAAACCTCAACAAGTATTGTACGGAAACATATGGTGCTGGCAATATGTACGAACTTTACACGGAGATAAACCTCAACAAGTATTGTACGGAAACTTTTTTACCGCTTCCATTATTGAAATTTCGCGGTATGATAAACCTCAACAAGTATTGTACGGAAACAATTTATACTTAGCAACTATTATTATTTTCTTTTCTAGATAAACCTCAACAAGTATTGTACGGAAACCCAACTTTGAAATTTCGGTCATTTTCCCTAATTTCAGATAAACCTCAACAAGTATTGTACGGAAACATAGTGCAAAAGATAGATAGATACTATCCAAGTTCGCGATAAACCTCAACAAGTATTGTACGGAAACTAGAAAATTACTACTCTTTGGGTAGTGGATAGTTGGATAAACCTCAACAAGTATTGTACGGAAACTGTAATAACACAGGTGAATACAATTGCCATAAAGCGATAAACCTCAACAAGTATTTGTATGATTATAGACAAGAAAAAAGCACTTACTTTTTTAGTAAGTGCTTTTTTGATGTATATTTTTAACTATGGAAAAAGGCGAAGGTGATGATACCGACACAACTGATGATGATTCCGGAACAATAGGGCATAAAATATTTCGTTTTTATCAAGCAGTACAATAATCCAATTGTGAATATCGGTATGAAAATAAATGGTATCAATAAGCCCAAAATCATAGCGATATTATTACTAGCTATACCGATTATCACAAGCGGTAGAATATTCAATAAATGTCTAATTTTACGAAGTTTTATACTATATTTATATAATAAAAATATACCTAGCGGATAAAATAATACCCATGTAACTAAGATAAACCAATCTTTTTTAAAAAATGTATCTTGTTTCATATTAGCATAGTGAATATCTGCCTGCTTTTGATGTGCACTACCAAAGCTAGATACCTGTTTTATAATAGAACTTGGTTCACGTTGAGATTTTACTTGTTGTCTTGCCATAATCTGTCATCTCTTTTCTTAATTTTTAGATGTAAATTAAAACCCTTAGGATATAGTTTTCCTAAGGGTTTTTAGTTGGTACTAAATATATCCGTAAGCAAAAATATAAATTATAAACAAAGTTTTTTCATAAAAGTTTGATAGAAATTTTTATCTTCAAAACGCACAATTTGTGCTGGGAACTCTGCCTTTTTGATAATAATCTCATCATTTGGCTCAATATCAATACTTTCTTGTCCATCTAAAGTCAAATTTACACTACGTTTGGTCATACTAATGATATTAATGATTTTTAGACGTACACATTCACTTTCATCTATTAGCATTGGTCGAATAAAACAAGAATGTGGACAAATTGGTGTAAGAATAATCCCTTTTACTTTTGGATTTACAATTGGGCCACCAGCAGAAAGTGAATACGCTGTAGAGCCAGTTGGCGTCGAGATAATCAATCCATCAGCTTTATAATCAGTGAATGTATATTCATTGATAGCCACACCAAAATGGAGCATTCTTGATACACCGCATTTACTTACTACAATATCATTAACTGCACTACCAATATAATTTAGTTTGTCATTACGTTTTATATATGCCGAAAGCATTAATCGTTCTTCTATTTTATATTGATTATTGATTATCTTTAATAATTTTGCTTCAATTTCACCAGGTTCAATATCTGCTAAAAATCCTAAATGACCAATATTTATACCACAGACAGGTACACCATCTTTAGCTAATCTTCGACAAAGCCCCAATAAAGTGCCATCGCCACCAATACTGATAGCTACATCTACTTTGATAGATTCAATATTTTCTACGATTAATTCTTCATGATAAAAGAATTTTCCTTCCATCGGTGGCAAGCATAATTTTATATCATATTTATTGGCAAATTTTATCAATCTTTCTAAAATCTCGCCTGCTCCTGATTTTGTGATATTAGGATAAATAGCTATATTCATCAAGAAAGAACCTCCTATTTATCTAATTGAGCATGTGCTTGTTTTACAATATCTTTGATTACTGCTTCATCAATATTGCTTTCATGCACATTATCCAAATCTAATAAAATTAAATATTCGATATTACCTTCAGGGCCTTTTACTGGTGAAAATGTTAATTCTCTAGGAACAAAACCAAGTTCATTGCTCAAATCTACAATTTTTTGAATTACTTCTTCATGAACACTAGGTTCACGTACTACACCTTTTTTACCTACTTTTTCTTTACCTGCTTCAAATTGTGGTTTTATCAATGCTACGATTTTCCCATCAGCACTGAGTAAAGTTTTGGCTACAGGTAAAACTTTATCCAAAGAGATAAAAGCTACATCGATTGAGGCAAAATTGATAGGTTCGCCAATATCTTCAGGTGTTACATGACGAATATTCGTTCTTTCCATATTCACTACACGTTCATCAGTACGTAAAGACCATGCCAACTGACCATAACCTACATCAATAGCAAAGACTTTTTTTGCTCCATTTTGTAAAGAACAATCTGTAAATCCGCCAGTAGACGCCCCAATATCTGCTACTACTAAATCTGTTAAATCTAAATTAAATTCTTTAATAGCTTTCGCTAATTTTAATCCACCACGACTTACATAGCCGATACTATCGCCTAATACACGAAGAACAGCGTCTTCTTTTACCATTGTCCCTGGTTTATCTATTTTTTGCCCATTAACCAAGACTAAACCTGCCATAATTGTTGTTTTTGCACGTTCACGACTAGATACTAAATTTTGTTCAGTCAACATCACATCTAAACGTTTTTTTGCCATTAATGCCACACCTGTTTCTTTATTTATGTTTCATTTAGAATTTTTATCAAAATCTTTAATTTTATTTTTGATATTATTTACAATATCTTCATGAGTCAATTTACAATCTTTGAGTAATTCATCACGTGTACCTTGTTCAATAAATTTATCCTCAATACCCATGCGAATTACTGGTATATATATACCTTCATCATTTAATAATTCTAAAACGCTAGAACCAAAACCACCTGCTAAAACGCCTTCTTCTACCGTTACGATGAATTTTACTTTTTTCGCTATGGCTAAAATCAATTCTTTATCCAACGGCTTAATAAATCTACCATTAACGATAATCGAATTAATATTATCCTTTGTTAATTCTTCACCCGCTAAAAGTGCTTCTTTTACCATAGAACCTACAGCAATAATCGCTACATTTGCATTTTCTTGTTCTTTTAAGATTTCGGCTTTACCTAATGGAAGTAATTTTACATTTTCTTCAATAAGTACACCACAAGCTTTTCCACGTGGATAACGAATACTACAAGGACAATTATAATCTACCGCACTAAATAACATTTGACGAAGTTCATTTTCATCTTTTGGTGCCATTACTACCATATTCGGAATTTGACGCATATATGCAATATCAAATACACCATGATGAGTTGGTCCATCTTCACCTACTAAACCTGCCCTATCTAAACAAAATATTACAGGCAATTTTTGTAAGCAAATATCATGTATCACTTGGTCGTATGCACGCTGAGCAAAAGTAGAATAAATTGCTACAATAGGATGTTTGCCCATACAAGCTTGACCGCCTGCAAAGGTAACAGCGTGTTCTTCCGCTATCCCTACATCAAAAAATCTTTCAGGAAATCTATCACCAAATTTTTGTAATCCCGTACCGGAAGGCATTGCCGCAGTGATCGCTGTTACTTCTGAATTTTTTTCGGCTAAATCAACTAATGCTTGACTAAATACATTGGTATAATTAGGCACAATACTCGTAGAAACAGGCGTTTTCCCTGTTAAAATATCAAATTTGCCAATACCATGAAATTTAGACGGCTCTTTTTCTGCTGGTAAATAGCCATTACCTTTTTTCGTCTGCACATGAATTAACACTGGGCCATTCATATTTAATTTTACTTTTTCCAAAACATTAATTAAATCATCTATATTTTGCCCATCAATTGGCCCAATATAGCTAAATCCCAAAGATTCAAAAATACTACCTGGTACAATGGCATTACGAACGCCATCTTTTACATAATTTGCTGTTTTTAAGACAGATTCACCAATTTTAGGAATACTACCCAAAATTCGTTGAATATCTTTTTTAGCTTTAGCATATTTTTCATCAATACGAATTAAAGATAAATATTCAGATAAAGCACCTACATTAGGAGCTATAGACATTTCATTATCATTTAAAATTACAATCATTTTGCGTTTAGAGATACCAGCATTATTTAGTCCTTCAAATGCTTCTCCACCTGTCATTGCACCATCACCGATTACAGCAATAACATTATAATCATCATGATTTAAATCACGAGCAACCGCCATACCAAAAGCCGCGGAAATAGATGTACTAGCATGACCTACACCAAATGCATCGTATTCACTTTCAAAACGATTTGGAAAACCTGTTATCCCATCTTTTTGACGCAAAGTCGCAAATTTTTTTAATCTGCCTGTCAAAATTTTATGAGCATATGCTTGATGACCTACGTCCCAAACTATCTTATCTCTAGGGCAAGAAAAAACTTTATGCAAAGCCAAAGTAAGCTCCACTACACCCAAACAAGGAGCTAAATGACCACCATTTTGCGAAACAGTTTTGATAATTAATTCGCGAATTTGAGTGGCTAATAATTCTAATTGTGTATTTGATAAATACTTTAACTCTGCGGGAGAATTTATCTGCTCTAAAATATTCATATACAACACACTTTCTTATAATTATTTGTTTCGTGTAATTAAATAATCTACTAAACTTCTTAAAAAGTCAGCATTATCATCAAACTCATTTAATGCTTCTTTTGCTCTATCTACAGCTTCTTTGGCTAATTTTTGTGCACTTTCAAGTGAGCCTAATGTTACATAAGTAGATTTATGATTTTTTTCATCACTGCCCACAGGTTTACCAATAGTCGCTTCATCACCTGTAACATCTAAAATATCATCTGTAATCTGAAAAGCTAAACCAAATTGACGAGCATACTGTGTTAAATCGGCTAATTGTTTATCATTTGCACCAGCCAAAATTGCTCCCATACGAATTGCGGCACAGAATAAAGCACCTGTTTTCGCTGCGTGCATTTTCTTTAATGTAGCCATATCGATAGCTTTATTTTCAGATTGCATATCAATTACTTGACCGCCTACCATACCTTCAGCACCACTAGCAATGCTAAGTTCTGTAATAAGTTTTACTTTTGTTTTATCGTCAATATCTTTATCAGTAGCAATTATTTCAAAAGCCATAGTAAGTAAAGCATCACCTGCTAAAATGGCTAAATCTTCACCAAAAACTTTATGATTAGTAAGTTTACCTCTACGATAATCATCATTATCCATAGCAGGTAAATCATCATGAATTAATGAATAGGTATGGATAAATTCTATAGATGTTGCTACACGTAAAAATTTTTCGCCATCAACACCTAAAGCATCAGCTGCCGCCATTATCAAAATTGGACGAAGTCTTTTTCCGCCAGCCATTAAACTATAATTCATAGATTGAGCCAAAGCGGTATTTAACGCCTGATTTTCCGGATACATCTTCGTTAATTGTTCATTAATTAAATCCATTTTTCTTTGCATATATGCCTTCATCATTTAAGCATCACCCTCTATATCTAATTGCTTTTCTATAATTTTATTATCTTTAATATCTACTTGTACATTCATGATTTCTTCTGCTTTGGTCAATTCAGCCAAACAAAAAGCAGACATTTTCATACCTTCATTGTATTTATCTATTAAGTCATTTAATGGAATATCTCCAGATTCTAATTGATTTACAATTTCTTCTAAAGATTCCATAGCATTTTCAAAAGTCATTTTTTTTCGAGCCATAAAAAAAACTCCATTTATTTTTTTATTTCATATTCATATATCAAAATCTATTTAAATCAACTACTATTTTATTACTTTTGCACGAATTTTCCCATTACTAAATATAATCTCCATATCTTTGGTCGAATCTACATCAAAAGCACTTTTTATATATTTATCTTCTTGCTTTACCACGCTAAAACCTCTATTTAATACATTTAAAGGATTTAATATTTTTAGTTTTTCTATTAAAATCTCATTTTGATGTAATTTTTTCAGATATTTTTGTTGACTAATATTTATCAATCGTTCATGTAATAAATCTAATTGTTGTTGTTTTGGTTGTAATAATTTTTCTTTATTTTGTAATATACTATGTTTTAATAATAAATCTAATTTATTTTGCTTATTTTTTAATTCATTACAACTATTCATACGTAATTGTTGTACTAAATTTTCTATATAATTAATTAACGATACTCTTTCTACCACTGCAAGCTCTGCCGCTTGTGACGGTGTAGCTGCTCGTACATCACTTACCATATCAGATAAAGTATAATCTGTTTCATGTCCTACCGCCGAAATTATCGGTATTTTGGAATTAAATATAGCACGAACTACATTTTCTTCATTGAAAGCCCATAAATCTTCTAAAGAGCCCCCACCTCTGCCTACGATAATTATATCTACAGGACATTTTTTATTAAAAAACTCAATACCCTTCACTATATCTTGACTTGCATTTTCACCTTGTACCAAAACTGAATACAGCATTATTTTCACTAAAGGATTACGCCTTTTACTTACATGACAAATATCCTTGATTACTGCTCCAGTTTTTGCAGTTACTACCCCTATTTTTCGAGCATAAAATGGTAATTCTTGCTTATGTTCAGGGTCAAATAAGCCTTCAAGAGCCAATTTATTTTTTAATTGTTCAAAAGCTACAGCTAAATCGCCAATTCCTTCCGGAGATAAAGTCTGTACATACAATTGATAAGCACCATCACGTTCATATACAGAAAGATAACCACTAGCAATTATTTTCATACCATTTTGTGGGCAAAAACGAAATCTCATGGCATTTGAACGAAAAGCCACACATTTTATACTAGCTAAATTATCTTTTAACGTAAAATAACAATGCCCTGAAGAATGCAATTTAAAATTAGAAATTTCGCCCTTTATCATGATATTTTGCAAAACAACATCATCTTCAAAACGTTGTTTTAAATAACGATTTACTTGATTTACTGTATATATTTTATCCGCCATAATGCCCCCTAATAAATAAAAAAGCCAGGCTGTTACTAGCCTGGCAAATAAACATTGTTATTTAATCATTGAGCCTAAAATACCATTAACAAAACGGGCAGAATCATCTGTACCAAATTTCTTTGCCAATTCGACAGCCTCATTGATTGCTATATTAGGCACCAGTTTTTTTGAATTAAACATCATTTCAAATATAGCTAGACGAACAATATTTCTGTCGATACCCGACATACGCTCGATTTTCCAGTCTTTAGACTTTTCTGTTATCAATTTATCAATAGACTCTAAATTTTCTCTAGTACCGTAAACTAATACTTTTACAAAATCACAATCACTTTCATGAAGTTTTTGCTGTGATAAAGAACTTTCTATAGCAGTATCTATTTCATTTTCATTAAAATCTAATTGAAATAAAGACTGTAATGCTACTTCTCTCGCTTGTCTGCGACTCATAAGTTAAAACTGTCTCCTTTTACCAACGACGTGAATATGGTGGTAATAATTTTTGTAATCTATATAAGATATCATCTGAAAATCCATCTTCTTTATCGATTTTATTACCTACATAAAAACCTATTGCCATACAAATAACAACAAATAATGTAGTAAATATCCCAAAGATAAGTACCGATAAAGCTATCAAAAACCCTAAGATAATACCTACAGTTCTACCACAATGTTCTTGTAATTGATATTTAATAAAATTTAAAATATCTTCTTTCATTGTGCACCTCAGCTAAAACTTTATACAACACGCTTTTTATTATTAGCAGTACTATTATTAGAAATACTTTCTACTTCTATATTTATAATAGCCTGTTCAATGCCAATATATTTTGCTAAATAAGCATTCAACATCATTTTTAACTCATCGCTAATAGCAACAATATTATGATCTTCGCCAACAATTAATCTAAGCTTAAAATTCGGTAATAAAGTTTTGTCTTTGGTTTGTGCCTTAGTCATTTTTAATTTTACTTTGACATCACGAACACCCTGAATAGAACGGGCAATCTTATCAGCCATATTCTTTAATGCTATTAAAGAAATGCGAACATCTCCCATTTTCCCTTGTATAATAGCAGCTTCATTTGCAGATACATCTTTACTATGTGTAGAAAGACTTTGAATAACCAAATATAAACTGCAAATAAAAATGACTGTGGCAACTAATACAGTTTCCCATCTACTACAAAGATATAAGAATTCATTCCAAATTTGCGCATCAGGAATAAATCTAGCAAATAATACTAAAGTAAGTAGCGAAACTGCACCAAATGCTAAAGCGTAAAAGAACAGGATGATTCGATTTATAACGCTCATACTAATCCTCTTTCTTATTATTAGCGAACGCGTACTTCTTCATCTTTTACATCTTCAGGGAAACCTACACCTTGAACATGTACATTTACTTCAACAGTGCTAAGACCTGTCATATTTTCAATAGCAGCTTTTACAGCTTCTTGTACGCTTAAAGCTATATCAGGAATACGAACTCCATATTTCACAATAATATAAAGATCAATAGCAGCTTCTTTTTCGCCAACTTCAACTTTTACACCTTTAGAAAAGTTTTTTCTACCTAGTATTTCAGCAATGCCACCAGCGATACCACCGCTCATACCTGCTACGCCTTCAACTTCTGTAGCTGCAAGACCAGCAATGATGCTAACAACCTCATCAGCAATACGAATAGTACCTAAAGCATTATTAATTCCTTTTTTATCTTCCATCATAAATCCTCCTTTTAAACTAAAACAGAGTATTTGGTCTTAGTTTTTTTATTAAACTAATTATAACAAAAAATTCATAAATATACAATAAAATGATTTAATCTAAACTTTTAAGTATTGTTGATTGATTAAAATAGGCGCAAAAAAAGAGCTAGATAAAATCTAACTCTTTTCTTTTACTATTAGACATGTTATTAAGCACGTTCAATATAGTTACCAGTACGAGTATCAATTCTGAGTACATCGCCTTCATTAACGAAAAGTGGTACACGAACTTCATAACCAGTTTCAACTTTAGCCATTTTTGTAGCACCAGTTGCAGTATCACCTTTAACGCTTGGTTCACATTCAACAACTTCAAGGTTTACAGAGTTTGGTAATGTAATACCAATGATTGTACCTTTGAAAGATTGTAAGCTAATGTCCATGTTTTCTTTTAAGAAGTTTAAAGCACTACCTAATTGATCTTTTGTAAGTTCAATCTGGTCATAAGTTTCATTATCCATGAAAGTATACATGCCATCTGCTTCATATAAATATTGCATAGCTCTAGTTTCTACATGAGCTGCTGGTAATTTTTCATTTGGGTTAAAAGTACGTTCTACAACTGCACCAGTTTGTACGTTTTTAATTTTTGTACGAACGAAAGCTGCACCTTTACCTGGTTTTACGTGTTGGAAATCAACAATCTGCCATACACCATTATCAATTTCAAGTGTAAGACCTGTACGGAAATCACTGCTGGAAATCATTAAAACATTCCTCCAAAATATTAATATCAAAATTTATTTATATAATGTAAACTATATTTTAAATTAATCTAAAACATATTTACATTATTTCAATAAGCCGTTTATCACTTTGAGTAAGTGCTTGGCATCCATTTGCAGTAACTAAAACGGTATCTTCAATACGAATACCGCCAAAGTCAGGCATATAAATTCCCGGCTCATCAGTAACTAACATATTCTCCTGTAATGCTTTAGTCGGACTAAATGGTGATAATCTTGGCAATTCATGAATCTCAAGACCTACGCCATGACCTAAACCATGCCCAAAAAATTTGCCATAACCAGCATTTTCAATATATTTTCTTACAGAAGTATCTACATCTTTGCCACTTTTACCTGGCATAATTTCTTTTAAGCCAATTAATTGCGCACCTAGCACAATATCATATAATTCATGCTGCTTATCATTTGCTTTTCCTACACAAAAAGTACGTGTAATATCAGAATGATATCCTTTGTAGACAGCACCAAAATCTATTGTAACAAATTCGCCATCATTTATCAACTTATCTGTAGCTACTCCATGCGGTAAAGCCCCACGAAGTCCTGATGCTACAATTGTAGTAAATGCTGGTCGTTCACTACCAAGTTTTCGCATAATATGTTCAAGTTGAGCTGCTACTTGAATTTCACTCATGCCAACTTTTACGAATTTTAGAATTTCACTATAAGCCTCATCACTAATGGCAATAGCTTTTTTCATTAAAGCCAATTCTTCTTCGTCTTTTATAATACGAAGTTCAGTCAAATCTAATGCTGTAGAAAAATCAATATCTAATGCGTTTAATTCACTTTGAAGTTTATTATATATATTAAAAATCAACGCATTACCTTCAAAAGCTAAACTTTGTACACCTAATTTTTGCACAAGCTCAATAGTTTTTGCGATTATCCCTGTTTTATGCTCAATAACTTCAAATTCTGTTTGCTCTTTTGCTTGCTGAGTATAGCGAGAATCTGTGATTAAAAAACATTTATCTAAAGTAATGATTAAAAAAGTATCATCGCCACGAAATCCACTAAAATAATGTAAATTTTCTTCTTTATTGATTAATATTGCATCACAAATTTTTGCTTTCAATAATGCTCTTAATTTATTTAATCTATTTATCTGTTTCATTTTTAAACTTCTTTCTGTAATTTACAAGCAACAATATATAATGCAGATTTATAACTTTCCAAACCAAAGCCACAAATCTGACCTTCTACAACTGGTGCAATCACTGAATGATGTCTAAATTCTTCACGTTTATGAATATTAGATAAATGAACTTCAATTGTAGGTATTTCAATGCCCGCTAAAGCATCACGAATAGCAATACTGTAATGAGTAAACGCTCCTGCATTTAAAATAATATAATCATATTCGCCACGGGAATTATGCAAAGTATCTATAATTGCCCCTTCATGATTACTTTGGAAAAAATCTATAGCAAAACCATACGTTTCTGCTTGTTTTGCTAATTCATTATTAATATCTTGCATTGTCATACTACCATAAATTTCTGGTTCACGTGTTCCTAATAAGTTTAAATTAGGTCCATGAATGACTAAAACTTTATGTTTTTTGATCATATTTGTTTCGTTCATTACTATCACTATCCTTGAAATAATATAGCTAATTTAATTATAGTCAAAAAATGCTGATTTCGTCAACAATATAAGATATTTATCTTGCAATTAATTTTAAATATTTTTATCGTTGTTTTACTGCATTATTTCCTAATAAATTTTTTAAATCTTTTATAGCAGATGTAGTACCATCAATCCAATATTCATGATTGCCTTTCACCATTTTTTTTGTACTCACAAAATACATATATACAGGACAATTACCTGAATGTTCTTGTAAAGTATCTTTTACCTTACTAAAAAAAGCCTCTGATTCATGGTCTTTACTTAACATAATAAAAAATTCTGGTGTATATTCTTCAAGATTAAATACTTTATCAGCAATAACTTTGATTTCATCATCACTTTTATCTAATTTTCCACGAATAACCACTGGCATATCAGGTACTAAATTATTAATATTATCATAAAAAGTTTTTGGGAAAACGATAACTTCTATTACATTTAAGAAATCTTCTAATTCAAGAAAGCACATCATATCGCCTTTTTTGGTAGTTACACGTTTGGCTTTACGAATAATTCCCGCAATAGAGATATATTTGCCATCTTTTTCTTTGATTAAGCTTTCAATTGTCGCTAAAGAATGAATTTTAGGCTTATATTCTTCTAGGGGATGACCTGTAATATAAAAACCTGTGATTTCTTTTTCCATATTCAATAATTCTATTTTCGGAAATTCATCTACTTTAGGCATGGTGATTTTATCCATAGACGTATCTTCGTCCATAAATTCACTGAATAAATCCATTTGTCCACTGGCTATATCTTTTTGTTTTCTTGCTCCTAATTCCACAACTTGATCTAATACCGACATGAATTGTGCTCGATTATAACCTAAAGAGTCAAATGCTCCACATTTTATCAGATTTTCTAAAGCTCGTTTATTAATACATCTACTACTTACTCGTGAACAAAAATCTTCTATCGAAGTAAATAATCCATCTTTTTCACGAATTTCTACAATCATTTTTAAAGCTGCTTCACCTACATTTTTTACCGCTGCTAAACCAAAACGAATACTATTTTTATCTACAGTAAAACTATCTCGACTAGCATTTATATCTGGCGGTAAAATATCAATTCCCATATGTTTACATTGTTCGATATATTCACCAATTTTATTACTTGTCATCAAGCTGGTTAAAATAGCCGCCATAAATTCTTGTGGATAATGAGCCTTTAAATATGCTGTTCGCCAAGAAACAAGAGCATAAGCCGCACTATGCGATTTATTAAAACCATAATCAGCAAAATGTAATAATAAATCAAAAATTTCTTGTGCTAATTTATCATCAACACCATTATTTTTAGCACCTTTTAAGAAATTTTCTTTCTGTGACATCAAGACATCATGTTTTTTCTTACCCATAGCACGACGCAAAATATCAGCTTGTCCCAAAGTAAATCCAGCTAATACCTGTACTATCTGCATTACCTGTTCTTGATATAAAATCACACCAAAAGTTTCTTTTAAAATTGGCTCTAAAGCAGGATGAGCATACGTTACTTTTTTTCTACCATGACGACCATTGATAAAATCAGCCACCATGCCACTTCCTAATGGCCCTGGACGATAAAGTGCCATAACCGGGATTAAATCCGCAAATCCTGTTGGTACTAGGTCTTTTACTAAAGTAGTCATTCCTGATGACTCTAATTGGAAAACCGCACCCGTTTCGCCTCGACAAAGCATTTTTGAAGTTTCTTCATCTTCTAATGGAATTTTATCTAAATCAACTTCAATACCACGATTATTTTTTATATTAGTCAAAGCGTCAGCAATGACAGTCAATGTTCGTAGTCCCAAAAAGTCCATTTTCAATAAGCCCAATTCTTCAACACAATCTTTATCATATTGCGTTACAAAAGTACCTTCTGATACTTGAATTGGCACATAATCTGTTACTGGGTCTCTAGCAATAACGACACCTGCTGCATGCGTAGATGAATGACGTGGCATACCTTCGACATCTTTGGCAAAATCAATTAATTTTCGTACTTCCAAATTCTCTTGATATAGACTTAATAATTCTGAGGAGTCTTTTAAAGCTTTATCCAAAGTCATACCCAATTCTTGCGGTACTAATTTTGCTATTTTGTCTACATCATTGTATGGCATATTCATTACACGCCCTACATCACGAATTGCACCTTTAGCCGCCATTGTACCAAAAGTAATAATCTGAGCTACATGGTCATCGCCATATCTACGTTTTACATATTCAATGACTTCATCACGGCGAATATAGCAAAAGTCAATATCAATATCTGGCATAGTTACACGTTCAGGATTTAAAAAACGCTCAAAAAGTAAATTATACTTTAATGGGTCAATATCTGTTATTCCTAAAATATAAGCTACAATACTACCTGCCGCTGAACCACGACCAGGGCCTACAGCAATATTTTGACTACGAGCAAAATTGATAAAATCCCAAACAATCAAGAAATAACTATCATAACCCATACGATGAATAATGGATAATTCATATTCCAAACGTTTGTTTATCTCATCAGTAACTACAGGATAGCGATTAGTAATTTTTTCATCACATAACTTCCTTAAATATTGTTCATCAGTCATATTTTCTGGTAAAGGAAAGTTCGGTAAATGTAAATGACCAAATTCAAAATCCACATTACAACGCTCTGCTATTTCTAAAGTATTGGTAATTGCATCCGGTACTTCTTTAAATAAATCAAACATTTCTTGACCAGATTTTAAATAAAAATCGTCATTATAAAACTTCATACGGTCTTTTTCATCTAAAGTTCTACCTGTTTGAATACATAATAATACATCATGAAAAGCACTATCTTCTTTTTTTATATAGTGCATATCATTTGTTGCTACCAATTTTACATCAAATTTTCTAGCTAATTCAATTAAACCTTTATTAGCTTTTGCCTCTTCTGGTATTTGATGATTTTGAATTTCTAAATAAAAATTATCTTTACCAAAAATATCAATATATTCTGCTACTAAATTTTCAGCTCGCTCCATATTATCACGAATAATTGCCTGTGGTATTTCCCCAGCAATACAACTACTTAAACAAATAATACCTTCATGATAAGTTCTTAATAAATCTTTATCAATACGAGGTTTATAATACATACCTTCAATATTAGCAAGTGATACTAATTTTATAAGATTTTGATAACCTTGTTGATTCTCTGCAAGCAAAATCAAATGATAATATCTTGTACCTTCTACTTCAAAATTATCAAATCGAGATTTTGGCGCAAGATACACTTCACAACCAATAATCGGCTTTATACCTTGTTTTAAAGCCTCTTTATAAAAAGCTATCGTACCATACATCGTACCATGGTCAGTAATAGCTATAGATTTCATATTTAATTCTTTTGCTCGAGCGAGTAATTTTTTTACACGACTAGCTCCATCTAATAAGCTATATTCCGTATGTACATGTAAATGTACAAAATCTATATTAGTTTCAACTTTATTTTCAATTATATTTTTATCTGTATTTGCGTCCATCAGTACCTCACTTTCTTAAATAAAAAATTAACCTCAAATATTATTCTATTAATTATTTATTTCAAAAAATTTTATTTTAAAGCTGATACGACCAATTTTATTTATTTTATCATTATATAATTTAAAAATATAGATTGTAAAGAGTGTTATTATCCCACTTTTTTCTTTTCATAAATAACTAATAAATTTATTATAAATCATATAAACTAGGGTATTAGTGGATTTATTTTTATAAAAATTGTATAATAAACAGTATATGTTTTGATGAATTAAAAAATTTTTAAATGGAGGGTTATTTTTTAATAAATGGACAGGTTTGATGAGCAATATATTTTGCTTGAAGAATTATACGAGGACAGTTTTTATCCAGATTTTCTCATTGATAAAATAAAGTATCTTTTGGAGGATTTCATTACTTATTTGGCACAACAACCAACCGACTTGATAGAAATTGGTGATAAAATTTACGAGTTGGCACGCAGTGCCAATAGTTTACAGGAAGAATTTCTCGATAATGATAGCGAATATGATAATATCGCTCGTGAATGTCTTATTCATGATTTAGAATATATTATACAATGGTTTCATCTGCCACTTAATTTAGAAGAAGTTTTAGCTGAACGAGAATGGGATTAAGCTATTATTATAAATTATATTAATTCTAAAGAATAAAAAATTATGTTATACTTATACTAATATATTTGTTTTGGAGGATTGTTGAATGTTATTAGATAAAAAATCGGTAGAATTATTAGCTCCAGCTGGTAACTGGGATACTCTAGTTGCTGCCATTGATGCTGGAGCTGATGCTGTTTATTTAGGCGGAAAGCATTTTAATATGCGTATGTTAAAATCAGACGCTAACTTTGATAATGAAATGCTCAAAAAAGCTGTAGATTATGCTCATACTCATGGCGTAATGCTATATATAACTATAAATAATCTCATTAGTGATGAAGAAATTCCTGAACTTGAAGAATATCTTACTTATTTAAACGAAATTCAACCAGATGCAATTTTAATTCAAGATTTAGCAACTGCTCAACTCGTAAAAAAACTTGGTTTGAATTTGACTATGCACGCATCTATTATGATGAACTCTCATAATAATGCAGCTATTAAAAAATTAAAAGAATATGGTATTCGTCGTGTAGTTGTTAGCCGTGAAATGTCCTTAAAAGAACTTAGCGAATTAAAAGCTGTAGATAGTGATTTTGAACTTGAATATTTCATTCATGGTGATATGTGTATCTCCGAAAGTGGTCAATGTATCCATTCTGGTGTATTATTTGCAAATAGTAGTAACCGTGGTCGTTGTATGAAAGCTTGTCGTTGGCCTTATAAAATCATGGACGAAGCTGATGGTAAAATCCAAGAAACTACTACAGACGGAGATTATCGCTTAGCATTAAAAGATATGTGCATGTATAGAAATATTCCTGATTTAATCCAAGCAGGTGTATATTCTTTCAAAATCGAAGGTCGTATGCGTAGTGCAGATTTCGTATCTAATATCGTCAGCATTTATCGTCGTGCTATTGATAATTATGTAGCTGACCCAGCAGGTTATCATATTAATGAAGAAGATTGGCAAAAATTATTTGACGGTAGAGTTCGTGATTATTCTACTTGTTTTGCTATGGATAAACCAGATAGTCGTGCTATTGGTTATACTGGAAAACGTGAACCAAGATTTTTCAGCTATGCCGCTAAAGAGGCTGATTTAAATTGTGAATGGTTAAATGACTTAGCTGATATTAATGCTAAAAATACAACTAAACCAAATCTTGCAGTAAAAGCCACTACTATCGCTCATGCTCGTGAAGCTTTAGTAAATGGTGCAAATATCATCTATGTAGGTGGCGAAGTATATCGTCCACATAATCCATGGACTATTGAAGAAATAAAAACTATTTTAGACGAAGCTCACCAAGTTGGAGCAAAAGTAATCGTAAATACACCAAGGACTACATTAAAAGACCAATGTGGTGAACTTGAACAATTATGTCGTGATTTAAATGAAATTAAACCAGATGGTATCATGGCTGGAAATTTGGGTTCTGCTACAATTATTCGTGAACTTACTGATTTACCAATTTATGCTGACCATAGCTTTAATATTTTTAACCACGTAGCTACAGAATTTTTAAGTGAAAATGGTATTGTAGAAGCAACAGCTTCCTATGAATTACCATATGCACAAGTAAAAACTTTAATAGAAACTAGCAAATTACCAATGACTATCACAGTTCATGGTAATATTGAAGCTATGATTTCTGATACAAATATTCCTGCATTAAATTTAAAATTCGACCCACTTACTAATCCAGATTTCAATGATAAGCATTTTGCTTTAGTAGATACTTTGGGTGGCAAACATTCTATGCGTATGGACCAATTTGGCAGACTTCACATTTTATTTACTAATGATTTATGCTTATTACCATACCTTCATAAATTAAAAGGCGTAAATACATTCCGTATTGAAGCACAAGACTATACACCAGAATTTACTGGTAAATTAACTAAAATTTATCGTGAAGCTATTGATAATACTTTAGCTGACGAAGCAGACGCTTTAGCTAAATTACAAGAAATTAGTCCTCGTCCTTTAGGTATCGGTGCATATCGTCATAAAAAATCTTATTAATTTTATAAAGTGAATTAATTAATAATAATTAATAATTTAGGAGAATTGTCATTGATTTTAAGTTGGCTAATTTATTTTAGATACTTAGATATTAATGACAATTCTTGCTAATATGTATAAATTTATATACATATTGTTGTTAGCGAAAGGAAGAATATCATGTCAGAATATTTAGGCCCTGAAAAATGTCTTGAAAAAAAGAAAAAATACATCATGCCATGTCTTGGTCATTTTTACGAACGTCCTGTACAATTTGTAAAAGGTAATATGCAGTATTTATACGACCATACAGGTAAAAAATATTTAGATTGTTTTGCTGGTGTTTCCGTTATAAATTGTGGTCATTGTAATCCAGAAATCACCAAAAAAGTAGCCAATCAAGTAGAAACATTACAACACGTATGTAACATTTATTTGACTGAAAATATCTATAACCTTGCTGAAAAATTAGCTCATGTAACACCAGGCAGATTACAAAAATCTTTCTTCTGCTCTACTGGTACAGAAGCCAATGAAGGTGCTGTATTATTAGCTAATATTTATAATCAAAAAAGTGAATTACTCGCACTTCGTAATGGTCTACATGGTAGAACAAAACTTACTATGAATTTAACTGGTATTGGTATGTGGCGTACTGACCCAAATCCTGTAGGCGGTATTCATTTTGCTCCAAATCCTTATTGCTATCGTTGCCCAATGGGTAAAAAATTCCCTGAATGCGATTATGCTTGTGCTAATGCCGTAGAAGATATTATCAGCTATGCAACTTCTGGTAATGTATCTGCAATGATTTGTGAAGCCATTCAAGGTAATGCAGGTATCATCGTACCACCAAAAGGATATTTTAAACGTTTAAAAGAAATTTTAGCTAAACATGATATTTTACTTATTGTCGACGAAGTACAAACAGGCTTTGCTCGCACTGGAAAAATGTTCGCTATCGAAAACTTTGATGTAGAACCAGATATCATGACTATGGCTAAAGCTTTAGGTAATGGTGCGCCAATTAGTTGCTTTATCTCTCGCCCTGAAATCGCTGACAAATATACTCGTCCTGGTGCTTCTACACTTGGCGGAAATCCTGTTTCTTCTACAGCAGGTATTGCCGTATTAGATTATATTGAAGAACACAATTTAATGGAAAAAGCACGTATTCGTGGCGAACAATTAAAAAATGGTTTACTTCGCTTACAAGAAAAATATCCATTCATTGGCGATGTACGTGGTCTTGGTTTAATGATTGGTGCAGAACTTGTAAACCCAGACAAATCTCCAGCGTCTGATAAATTAGAATATATCGTAGAAACCATGAAAGATAGAGGTTTCATTATCGGTAAAAACGGTATCAGCAGAAATGTACTCGCATTCCAGCCACCACTTATAATCACCGAAGAAAATATCAACGATTTATTAAATAATTTAGATGATGTAATGGCCAATGTAAAATAATAACATATACAAAAAAGCTCCCCTAGGGGAGCTTTTTTATTTATTAATATGAATTAGAAACTATAATTTATATTTGCAAACCATTTATTATCTTGTTCGTTGCTACCTTTTTGATAACTGTAACCAATACCAAAGCTTAAATTATCTTTAGCAGCTTCAATACCTACAGAACCAATCCAGCTACCGCTATCCATAATATCATAATTTAATACGGACGCACCTGAACCAGCATTTACAGTAAGGTCACTATCAGTATCACCAAATGCCCATACATAAGCTAAATCAGCTTGTGGAGTTACTCTCCAGGCACTATTAGTAGTAGTTTCATTACGTAAACTTACACCGATAGGTAAAGTCCAAACATTTTGAGTTTCTCCAGAATTTCTAAATGCAGCTTTTCCATCATAATAAGTTGTATAATCATCAGAATTAATATTCATATATCTTAGACCAGCATAAGGTACGATTTGAGTATTGCCTTGAGTATAAAGTTTTTCAGCTCTAATACCAGCAGAAATAACACTTAAATCTCTATCAGCTGTCATATTTTTACCGTTTACATAGCCTGTTAAATCATTGCTACCTTGGCTAAATCCTAAATCAGCAATATAATTCATATCACCTTGTTTCATATTGCCATAAATATTTAAGCCCCACATATCGAAGTCATTATTTACACCTAAACCATTACCATCGCCATCAAAATAGCTAAATGCTATACCTGTTTGAATATCACCTGTTTTATTGAAATCATAACCTACAGTAATACCATCATAGCTACTATCAGAATGAAGATCACCTAAGCTAGAGCCTAAACCATCTACTTTATGTTTATTATGAGCATATTTTGCCCAAATAGCACCATTTTCATCAATAGGTTCAGCATTAATAGTATCTTGAGTTAAAGAAAGTCTTAAGAATGCATTTTCGGCCATATCTTGTGCCATAGAAATAGTATTACTTGTTACACCAGCAACTTCACCAAATAAAGTACCAGCTACTAAAGCTTGATTATTCAAATTATCACTAGTAGTAATATCTTGGAAGAAGTCTTTTGCACCTTCAAAAGTATTGTCTTTATTAGTAATAAGACCGCTTACAATACCTTGTAAAGCTTCACCATTTTGACCTAAGCTATCTACAAAATCTTCAATTGCTGCATTTTGTTCATCTTTATTTAATTGAGATAAATCTTTATAAGTAATAGTATATTGACCTTCTTTATCTGTAGCTGTAGCATAGCTTTCTGTTCTATCATAAGCTAAATCACTATTTTCCCAAAGCTTGCTATTTTCATTATAATCATTAGCTATCAAATATCTATCTTCGGATTTATCTAATTTAGAAATATTTAGACGAGCACCATCTTCTACGTTAATTGTTGTATTCAATCCATCTATTAATGCAACATCATTTCCGGCTTTAATACCACTAACAGTAGTTGTAGTACCTGCTTTAAAGTTTACATTATCAAATTGTGTGATTTTGCTAACTGGTTTACTATCTTTATCGATTGCATTTAATTCTACATCACCGTTAATATTTAAAATACTATTATCCTTAACATCTGCTGTATCACTGCCGATACCAGAACCATTAAGTTGACCTTCTACAATACCACCATTCCAATTAATAGTACTATTATCTACAGTAGATTTACCATTATCTGCAGCAAGACCACCAGCTACGATATCACCTTTGATATTTGCTCCAGTATTAATATTAATAATAGAATTTGCTACATGACTTACAGCACCTTGACCTGCTGCAACACCGCCACCCATGATAGCAACATCTTTTGCATTAGTTTTTACAGCTTCAAATTGGTCGCCAAACATACCATTTAATGGAGCATTTTTACCAAATACACCATTTAATTGATCATAATTTAATTTATTTACTTCACCATTAACATTAATTGTACTTGTACCTGTTGTTTCAACAGTAGCATTATCTTTATTGTTAGTACCAGTAGTTACAGCAAGACCACCACCAAATACTCCATCTGCACTACCTGCATTAATATTAATATTAGTATTTTTTGCTGTAGTTTTAGCAAAACCATGACCAGAAATACCATCTTTCATACCAGCAACACCATTACCAAATACGCCAATGGCTTCTGCTCCATTTAAGTTTACAGTAATATCACCTGTTGTTTCTACTGTAGAATGAGCTGTTCTATTACTTAATGCTACACCGCCGCCAAAAGTACCTACTGCATAACCATTATTTAAATTAATTTCAGCACCTTCATTTATAGCAGTAGCATTTGCACCTTTACTTAATTCAGTATTTTCGGCTAAACCAGCATTATTTCCACTATAACCAACAGCTACACCACCGCCAATTACACCAATTACTGCACCTTTATCTTGAAGTTTTGTAGTGGCATCTTTTAGTGCTTCAATTTTATCTTTTGTTGTTAAAGCTTGAGCTATACCTTTTAATCCACTTATTAATTCGCCTTTATCTGCAGGTGTTAAATCTTCTCCTGTTTTACTTTGTACATTTACATCGATATGAGTAACACCTGTCTGAACATTAGCATTCGACTGTCCTAAAATTTGACCTTGATTTACTCCATCTGGACGTTGACCATGTTCATCTCCTCTAGCTACAAAATCATGAACTGCTCCAGCTACACCGCCACCGATTACACCAACTGCTGTAGTTGTACCCGTTAATTTAATATTTGTATCTTTTGTTATAGCAGTAGCTGTACCACCATCATAAACACCATGAAGTTTAATTGTACTATCTGGTATACCACCATTCATTCCCAATAATTTTTCTAATTGTTCATCGGTAATATCTGTAAAGTTTCCATTATTACCAATTTGGTCACCAACTACTTTACTACCAACCCAAGTAGCATCAACAGCGCCTGCCATACCTCCACCAACAAGACCTGCTGTTAAACCATTATTTACATTAATAGTAGTATTGCCATTTACTGTACTTTTTGCAGTACTTCCTAATGTACTAACTGCAAGTCCACCACCAGCAACGCCAACAGATAAACCTTCAAGATTTTGTCCATCAACTTTTGCATTAATATTTACATTACTATTCCCATTTACTATAGATTCTGCTTTACCACCAATAGCTACAGCAGCACCCCCATTAAGATATCCTGCAATATTAGCACCATTATTTACATTATTAGTTACATTACCATTAATTATAGTTTTGGTATCACCATTAGTAACATAATCTAATTTCAAAATTTTTCCTAGATTAACTTGAGCATCAATATTTCCCACAGAAATTGCTGCACTAGCACCAACACCGCCTAATAAATTGCCACTATTAGTATTGATATTTACATCACCAAATCTAGTTAATACAGTTTGATCTTCTATTTTTTTATTATCCATATTGGAGTTAAATGAAAAATCTCCACCAATAAGACCAATAACTACTGGCTCACTATTTTCACCACCGATATTGATATTAATATCTTTTCGTTCATTTTCACTACCAAAAGTATTTTCTAATTGCTTATTATGGTTAGTATCTAAAGTATCTGTTTTGATAATTTTATTAACACCATTAACTATACTATCAGGTAATGTACCTGGTTTAATTTGATTAACAATATTTACTATACCTAAAGAACCAGAAGTTCCTGCATCTATTTTAGCTTCGCCACCGATAACGCCTACAAGTGGAGCATATTTAAAACCATTTCCGTCAGGATTTGATTCCGGAGCTAATGCACCTAAAATATCACCATTTGGTAATTTAGCCAAAATATTACCAACGCTTGCTGTAGTTTGAATATCAAGATTTCCTTGACCTACAATCAATTTACAACTACCAATATCACTTTGAATATTATCATTAGTGATTTGATGATTGTCATTATTTACTGTTGCAGCATACATAGTTGAAGTATAACCAAAACCAATTGCATTGGCTGCCAAGATAGAGCAAAGGATTTTTTACGTAATTGTTTACTATTCACTAAAATCATTCCTCCTAAAATAAAACTATTAAATAAAATATGTAAAGTATACTTGTTTTATTTACCATTATTATAGCACTCCTTTTCTTCTAAAAAAAGCAAATTTTTTGATTTTTTTTTTTGAAAACATCATTTGGCAACTCAATGTATTTTAATGTCTATTTTTAAGTATTATTTATATTGGATTAATAGGTTTTAAAATATATTCCAATTAATATATTATGCTTTTTATTATTTAAATATTTCAAAATTACTACTAAACTAATATACTTTAAAATGTATTTTAATTTAATAAATTTTTATAAAAAAATATAGCTATCATAATTTAATTATTACAATAGCTATAAAAATTTAGTCTAAATATCTAAATGATGACATTTTACATAACGATTATGGATTTGTTGCATAATAGGCATTTTTTGTCGACAAATATCACTTGCTTTTGGGCAACAAGTGGCAAATGGACAGCCTTGTGGTAAATTGATAGGACTTGGCAAATCGCCTTTGAGAATAATTCGCTTTTTGGTTCGTTCAAGCTTGGGGTTAGGTAGAGGAATAGAAGATAATAAAGCCTTCGTGTATGGATGTAATGGATTTTCGTATAATTCTTCTGTCGGTGCTAATTCTACTATCTGCCCTAAATAGATTACGGCTACTTGATTACTGATATAACGTACCATTGCTAAATCATGAGCGATAAATAAATAAGTAAGTCCTAATTCTTTCTGCAATTTTTCTAAAAGATTGACTACTTGTGCTTGAATAGATACATCTAATGCCGAAATTGGTTCATCACAAATAATAAGTTTTGGTTCACAAGCAAGGGCTCTTGCTATACCAATACGTTGACGTTGTCCGCCACTAAATTCATGCGGAAAGCGATTGGCTTGTTCTTTACTTAGTCCCACTAAATCCAGTAATTCATAAATACGTTCTTGTCGTGCTGTTTTATTGGGATATAATTTATGCACTATCAAAGGTTCTTCAATGATATCATTTACCGTCATACGTGGATTTAATGAGGCATACGGGTCTTGAAATATCATTTGAATATCTTTGGTAGGTTTTGTTCTATCGGTTATATCTTTACCTTGAAAGATGATTTTTCCTGTAGTTGGTGTATATAAGCCAATGATAGTTTTACCTGTAGTAGATTTTCCACAACCTGATTCACCTACTAAACCTAATGTTTCACCTTGTTTAATAGTAAAACTAACATTATTTACTGCTTTTAATTTTTGTAATGGATTGCCCCAAAAAGAACGTTGGATAATAAATTCTTTGGATAGATTATTAATTTCTAATAAATTTGCAGTCATAATCAAATCTCCTATCGTACATTTTGGGCAAATGGGTGTTCAAGCCAACATTTTAAACTGTGATTTTCATTTAAGATAGTTTCTTCTGGCATAGCTTGTATACAAATTTTCATAGTATGTGGACAACGATTAGCAAATGGACAAAAATCTAATTTTGCTTTTAAATCTGGCGGTTGACCGTCAATTACATATAAAGTTTTAGCTTTATCTAAATTCAAATGCGGTAAAGATTTTAATAAACCTTGTGTATATGGATGATGAGCATGATAAAATAATTCTTCCACGCTTGCTTTTTCGACAATTTGTCCTGCATACATAACAGCTACTTTATCACAAATATTTGCTATAACACCTAAATCATGTGAAATAATAATAATCGCCATATTTAGTTTATTTTTTAATTCCGTTAATAAATCTAAAATTTGAGCTTGTACTGTTACATCAAGAGCAGTTGTTGGCTCATCAGCAATCAATAATTCAGGCTCGCAAGCAAGTGCCATAGCAATCATTACACGTTGTCGCATACCGCCACTAAATTCATGAGGATAATCATTTAATCTTTTTTCTGCAAAAGGTATGCCTACTAAATTTAATAATTCAATAGCCCTTTTTGTAGCCTCACTATTCGTCATTTTCTTGTGTAAAAATAAAACTTCTTTTAATTGTGTACCAATTTTTAACACAGGATTTAACGACGTCATGGGGTCTTGGAAAATCATTGCAATTTTATTACCACGAAGTTGTGCCCATTCTTTTTCGGAAAAAGTAGTTAAATCTTGATTATGCCAAAATATTTTTCCTTGAGTAATTTTACTATTTTCTTTCGGCAATAATCCCATGATAGCATGAGCAGTAACAGATTTTCCGCAACCTGACTCCCCAACAATCCCCAAAGTTTCGCCTTTAGATACGCTAAAACTTACTTTACGTACAGCATTTACCGTTCCTCTATAAGTTTGAAAAGAAATCGCTAAATCTTGTATTTGTAAAATATTATCTATATTATCTTTCATAAAAACTCACTTTCTTTAGCCTAGCGACGCATTTTAGGGTCAAGTGCATCACGAAGACCGTCACCTAAAAAGTTAAAAGCTAACATTGTAACACTAATCGCTATAGCTGGGAAAAATAATTGAAATGGATATGCACGAATATTATTTACACCCTCTGAGGCAAGCACACCCCAACTAGCCATTGGTGCTGATACACCAAGACCAATAAAGCTCAAAAAAGCCTCAGTAAAAATAGCATCTGGTATAGCAAGTGTCATTGTTACGATAATTGCCCCCATAGCATTTGGTAACAAATGTCTACATAAAATTCTGGTTTTCGATAAACCAATAGTTTTCGCAGCCAAAATAAAATCTTGTTCTTTCATCGACAAAATCTGACCTCGGACAATTCTTGCCATTTGTAACCAATACCCAATACCTAAAGCAATAAAAATATTGATAAGACCAGGCTTTAAAATAACCATTAATAAAATCACATATAATAATGTAGGTACGCTATACAAAATATCTACAATATTCATCATTATACGGTCGATTTTGCCACCACAAAAACCTGCAATACCGCCATAAATAACGCCAATAAACAAATTTAATAAACTAGCAACAATACCAATAGCCAGTGAAATTCTTGCACCATACAATACACGAATAAAAATATCTCTACCTAAATTATCTGTACCAAACCAATGTTCTAAACTAGGTGAGGTGTTTGTCATCATTAAATTTTGTTCATCATAAGTATGACTAGATAACATTGGGCCAAAGATAGCTATAAGAATTAGCGAAATAATAATGATTAGACCTAGCCAAGCCGTTTTATTTCTACGAAGTCTAAAAAAAGCATCTTGCCAATAACCTAAACTTACTTCTTGTTTTTGTACTTGTAAAATCTCTTTCTCTAGCGGTACAAATAAATCTTTATTTATCATCATTAATCACTCTTTTCTTCGCCTAATTTTATACGTGGGTCTAACAATGGATAAATTAAATCGACAAGCATATTCAAAACAATCACGATAACACTATAAAAAATAGTTACACCTAAAATAACCGTATAATCACGATTATATATACTAGTTACGAAATATTGACCAAGACCTGGAATAGCAAAAATACTTTCAATAACGAAACTTCCTGTCAAAATTCCAGCCGTCATTGGCCCAATATAAGTAATAACAGGTATTAAAGAATTAGGTAATGCGTGTTTTACTAAAACTTTTGACCAAGATAAGCCTTTGGCTTTGGCTGTCTTGATATAATCCTGTGATAAAACATCAAGCATACTAGAACGCGTAAGTCGAGCAATAAATGACATTGGCATACCCGATAAAGCTAGTGCCGGCATAATTTCATAACGCCAACCATTCCACATAGCAGCAGGTAATAGATGAAATTTTGTCGATAAAACATAAATAAGTAACGCAGCTACAACAAAACTAGGCACAGCTACACCCAAAGTAGTAAAAAAATTAACAAATTTATCTTGCCATTTATCTTTATGCGTAGCAGCGATAACTCCTGACGGTATACCGATAATAATCGCAAGTAAAATAGCTTCCATACCCAATTTAAAAGATACAGGGAAACCATCTTTGATAATATCATTAACACTACGACCAGGATACTTAAAAGAAGGCCCTAAATCTCCTTGGATTAAATTTGTTAAATAATCACCATATTGTATATAAATCGGGTCATTTAATTTATAACGTTCTTCAATACTATGCAAAACATATGGCGGTAATGACTTTTCTGCGGTAAATGGACCACCAGGAATAGCATGCATCAAGAAAAAAGTGATTGTAATAACCACCCATAATACAACTAAGGCATTTAAAATTCTCTTTATTATATAACTCACGCTTTAACGCCTCCAATATCCAAACTAATTTTAATTATAAAGTGTCTAATGTCTATCTGTAAATAATATATTAGAAATTTACGAATCAAGTTACAATATGCTATAATAATTATTATAATTTCATTTGTCCAAAATCGTACTAAAATAGTCATTATTATAAAAAGGTGGTTAATTTAATATGGGTCAAATTTCTATTAATTTAACAGATAAAGATAAGCAAGCATTAAAACAAGAAGCCCAAAAACAAAAAAAATCATTATCTGAACTTTGTCGAGAACGCATTTTAAATACTAAAGAGATAGCAACAACTACTGTAACAACCAAAAATAACGATACAGAAGAAGTATCAAAAAAATTAACTACTATCAATAAAAATATCATGGTCTTATTTAATGAAATCAAAGCACTACAACAAAGCCATATAGAAATGAAAAAACAAGTATTCTATAATTCTTCATATTTATATTTTTTAACACATGAATTATTTGCTGATAATCCTGAAATAGCCAATGAAATCGACAAAAAAATCCAACAAGTAAAATTAAATAAAAACAAAGCATTATAAAAGCTAATCAAAAAATCCATACAAATCATCACTATAATCATCATTATAACTATAACGAAACAAATAAAAAGCACTGCTATAAGAGAAAATCTACTTATAACAGTGCTTTTTTACTTATTTTAGTTTCTTCATCTTTATAGAAAGCTATATTTTATTTTAAATATTCGATATGACTAGCATATGCATTGTGATTATGAATTGATTCGAAGTTTTCACATTCTACAGAGAAAAATGTAATATTATTTAATGTTCTAAGTGCTAATACACAATCACGTAAAATATCTTCAACGAATTTTGGATTTTCATATGCTTTTTCAGTTACATATTTTTCATCTTCACGTTTTAATAATGGATATAATGGGCAAGAGGCTTGTTCTTCAATCAAGCGTACAATATCTTCAATATTAATTGCTGTTTTTTGTCCATCATAATTTATTTTTACAGAAATAATACTACGTTGATTATGTGCTCCATAAGCAGAAATCTCTTTACTGCATGGGCAAAGTGAAGTTACTGGGATTTTTATCGATAATACAAATGGCATAGAAGTTTTATTTCTAGTTTTCACTGCACTTAATTTACAATCTAAATCCAATAAAGATTTTTTGCCACTAACAGGTGCTGTTTTTTCCATAAAATATTTAAAACTCAAAGATAAATGTGCTGAATTTGAATTTAATTTTGTTATAGCATCATCTAAAATATCACCAATTTCAGATTGACCGATTAGCTCTGTTTGCCAATCAGTCAAAATTTCTTGGAAACGGCTCATATGAGTACCTTTATATTCCATAGGTAAATCTACTGTAAATTTCAATTTAGCCATTATTGGTTGATGCTGTTGCTCTTGTTTTAGTTGTAATGGTAAATAAACATCACTAATGCCCACTCGTTGAATAGCAATACCACGTTTATCTACTCTATTTTGTACGTCTTGCAAGGTTTCACTCTCCGTTTTCAAAAGCAATATGATTCTTAGCTATATCATTTTGATTTTTTTCATAAGCAATAGGATCTTTGATACCAGCTGCGGCAAAACCACGTAAACGAAGTTTACAGCTATCACAAACACCACAAGCTTTTTCTTTACCATTATAACAACTACGTGTTAAATGATATGGTGCACCAAGTTTTGTTCCAAGTTGAATAATTTCTTTTTTCGATAAACTTTGTAATGGAGTTTTGATTTGAATTTGTTTACCATCAACAGCAGTGGCTTTGCAAGCATAATTAGCAAGCTCTTGGAATTTTTGAATGAATTCCGGGCGACAATCAGGATAACCAGAAAAATCAATAGCATTTACACCAATAAAAATAGCATCTGCTTTAACTACTTCAGCATAACCCAAAGCATAACTCAAAAAAATCAAATTTCTTGAAGGTACATACGTTACAGGTACATCATCATCTTTACGTTCCACATGACCTTCAGGTACTTGAATATGTTCATCTGTCAATGCTGAACCACCAATAGCATTCATATTTGTATCAATAATTAAATGGCGTTTTGCACCAAAAAATTTGGCAATTTCTTTAGCACTTTCTAATTCAATTTTATTACGTTGATGATAATCAAAACTGATTGGATATAAATCATATCCTTGCTCTTTGGCTACAGCCATACAAGTTGTCGAATCTAATCCACCAGATAATAAAATAACGGCATTCATTAAAAATCCTCCTTTAATTATAATTTTTAAAATTCAATTTATATAACAATATTGTAGATTTTATCTAATTAATCTTTTTGGCGATGAGGCACTTCTACTGCAGGTTTATTCGTATTTGTACTTGGCTCTACAGTATTTGTTTGTTCTTGCGTTTCTGTCTTATTATTTTCAGCCTTAGTAGTATGTCTATCTGCTGATGTATTAGATACAGTAATACTGATTACACTACCTGTATCAATTTGTGAATCAGAAGGAATACTTTGACTTACAACATTACCACTAGAACCATCTACTTTTACTTTGAAACCTTCAGCTTCTAATAAAGATTTTGCTTGTTCCATTGAAAGACCACTTACATCCGGAACAATAGCTTTTTTCACTTCTTTACCTTTACTTACTACAATATCTATAGTTGAGCCTTTTTTAATTTTATCATTTGGATTGATTGATTGTTGTAAAATAGTACCACTTGGTTTATCTGAATATTCACTGATAACTTTACCAATTGTGATTTTTAATTTAGCTAATTCTTTTTCGGCATCAGCTTGCTTTTTACCTACCAAATCAATCATGTTAATTTCTTCGCCACCTTTACTAATATAAATAGTAATTAAGCGATTTTCTTTAACAGTCTTGCCAGCTTCTGGTGTTTGTGAGGCAACTTTACCAACAGGTACAGATTCATCAAAAGTCTCGGCAATCTCTACACGAAGATTTTCAGCTTTTAATGTTTCTTCGGCTTGAGCTTGACTCATACCTACAACATTTGGTACAGTTACTGTCTTATTACTCCAAAAATCACCAAACGATAAAAATGCTCCTACACAAAAACCTAAAACTAAAATGGTAATTAGACTAATTGTGAATTTTTTCGTAAAAAATCCTGATTTTTGTTTTTTTACTGAATGAGGTCTATCTGCTACTGATGTTGTTTTTGCTTTTGTATATTCTGGTTTTTTACTAGAATCTTTTGGCTCAATATTTTGTATTTGTTCCATTTCCTCACTAGTAAGTACACGTGTAGCAAATGGGTCTTGAGCTGGCATATTGACTTTAGCAAAAGGTTTTTGTTTTGCTTGTTCAATTTCTTTGATTAATTCTGTACTAGAATAACGATTATCTGGATTTTTATCCATTGCTTTAAGCACGATTGCTTCAATAATCGGTGGAATATCTGGACGTAATTCATGTGGAGCTATTGGTGCTTCTTGCAAATGCTTTATAGCAATACTTACAGCAGTTTCGCCTGTAAATGGCACTTTACCTGTAAGCATTTCATACATTACAACACCTAATGAATAAATATCTGATTTGGGGCTTATTGTATGTCCTTTAGCCTGTTCAGGAGAGAAATAATGGACTGAGCCCACGATTGAACCTGTATATGTGATTGTCGATGAAGAAGTAGCACGAGCAATACCAAAGTCAGCTACTTTTACATGACCTTTTTCATTAATTAAAATATTATGCGGTTTTATATCACAATGTACAAGATGATTAGCATGGGCATTTTCCAATGCTTCTGCTATTTCTTGGACGATTTCTAATGTTGTATCTATAGGTAAAGGGCCTTCACGATTAATTTTATCTTTTAAAGTTTCCCCTTTGATATATTCCATTACAATATAATGTTTTCCATCACAAGAACCTACATCATAAATACTAACAATGTTTGGATGTGATAATTTAGCAGCCCCTTGTGCTTCACGACGAAATCTTGCTACAAATGATTCATCACTTGTAAATTGCGGATGTAAAATTTTAATAGCAACAAAACGGTCAAGCATTTTATCATGTGCACGATAAACCTCTGCCATTCCGCCATCGCCTATACGTTCAATTAATTCATATCGATTGTCTAAGAGCGTAGACATTTTACTTCCCTTCCTTTGCTAAAATACTTGTGAGTATATTTTTTATAATCGGTGCAGCCTCACTACCACCAAAGCCACTATTTTCAACAATAACAGCAAATGCAATATCTTCATTTGGCATATCTGCACAACCGATAAACCAAGCATGATCTTTACCTGCCGAGTTTTCAGCCGTACCAGTTTTACCTATCATTTCAATACCTGGAATATTAGCTCTAGTACCTGTACCATTTTTTATAACATTTTGCATATCACTATAAATAATCTGTGTTATTTCTGGTGAAGATACCTTTCGCCAAACAGTAGGTTCTTGATTTTCTAATTCACTATTATCTGGAGAAGTAATATTTTTTACAATAAATGGCTTCATCATAATACCTTCATTACCTATACTACCAGCTAACATAGCCATACGCAATGGTGTAACTAATAAAGTAGATTGTCCAATACCCACTTGTGCCAATTCACCATCGCTTAAATTATCAAAATCTGGTAATTGCGGTTTATTATTCACAAAATCAGTAGTAAGTTCTTGGTCATAACCAAAACGAGAAAAAGTTTCTTTTAGACCTTTACTCCCCAAACGAATACCCATCGTACCAAAATAGCTATTACAAGAATCTTCAATAGCTTTGGCTAGATTAACTATACCATGAGCTTCGCCACCACTATCTGATAAAGAATACCCACCATTTAATTTTAAAGAACCAGTACAATTTATTGTCGTATCTACCGTAGCTACATTATTTGTAAGCATACCATCACCAATCATTGGTTTTATTACAGAACCTGGTGGATACAAACCTTGACTAGCACGATTTAATAAAGGACTGTTTTCATCAACACGCAGATTATCCCAATCTTGGTCAATTGTATTAGGATTAAATGTTGGGCGACTAACTAAAGCGAGAATTTCCCCTGTTTTGCGATTTAAAATAACAACTGCACCTTTACGGTCACCTAAAGCATTATATGCTGCTTGTTGATAATTACTATCTATCGTTAAATGAACATCACTACCCACATTTTGTTCAAAAAGTTGAGCAAGTGGCCCTAATGAATGCAATATTAAATTATTACCAGCAAGATAAAGATTTTGTGTACTTTCAATACCTGCATAACCTAATTTTTCACTAACATAACCAATCGGCGAGGCGAATACTTCACCAAAAGGATATATTCTTTTCCATTCATTTGGATTTTCACTATCATGAGTTGTATCAGCAAGTACAATACCATGTTTATCTAATATCTTCCCACGTTGTACCTCTGAAGCTTTCTCAGTTACATGAGAATTATGTGGATTTTTGAGTAAATCTTCTGCTTGATATACTTGGATATATGCCAAATTCAGAAAAATTATCGCAAATAAACCAATAAAGATTTTTACGATTGTATATATATGTTTATCAATATTATTTTGTTTGGGCAAAACTATCTCTCCTTACTACTAAGTGCATATAACAGCCCTAGTGAAATGAAAGATGAAACCATTGAACTACCACCATAACTAATAAACGGTAAAGTAATACCCGTAAGAGGTAATAATTTGGTTACACCCGCTAAAATGATAAATGTCTGTAATAACATGGTAATAGCCAAACCAAAAGCCATTAATTTATACTTTTCATTAGTCGATGATAAAGCTATTTTCATACCACGCATAAACAACAATAAATAAGCCAGTAAAATAAAAGTTACCCCAATAAGACCAAATTCTTCACCAATAGCTGCAAAAATAAAATCAGTATGCACTTCTGGAATTAATTTGGGAAAGCCAAAGCTATAGCCTGTACCAAAAATACCACCATAACTAAAAGCAAATAAGGATTGTACTATTTGATATGCACTGCCCATAGGGTCTTCCCAAGGGTGTAACCAAATAGCGACACGTGTTTGCACATGACCAAATAAGAGATAACTAATATACGAGGCACATAAAAAGAAAAATAATGCTAAAAATACATATAGTTTTTTACCAGTAGCCACATAAGTCATAATGACTACAATACCAAAAAATAATAATGCCGAGCCTAAATCTTTCAAGCTAACAAACATTAAAATAGACGCACTCCAAATCAAAAGTAATGGAGCTAAAAATCTAAATGGCGGTAAATGAATAAATTTCCAACCACGACTAGGGAGTATCAACATATTTTTATTTTCAGATAGAAATGAAGATAAAAATGCAATGATGAATAATTTTGCAAATTCCGAAGGCTGTATTTGGATAGGTCCTAAAATAATCCAGTTACGATTACCATTGATATCTGTACCAAAAATAAGTACAGAACAGATGATAATCAAAGCTCCTAGTCCTAATACATAAGGGAAATCTAATAAATCTAGTAATTTATCAGCAAAAACAGTTATCACTAAAAATACTACCAAGCCAATACCAATCCACATTATCTGGTGCATATATAAATCAGGTTTTAAGCGTAAAATCATAATTGCACTAATACTTGATAAAAAAATAATTATCGATAATAAATAATTATCCGCACCTTTACGAATTTTGCTACATATAAACTGTATAACAATAAAAATCACAGACAATACACATACTGGTAAAAAATTCTCTTGTTGTAAATTATGATTTTTTAAACCAAATAAAGTGGTCGCCAAAAACAATAATAAAATTGGGAAAATCAATGTTTTATAACAACTTTTCGTCATTTTATTTCCACCACGATACATGTAATATTGTCTTTACCACCATAATTTATAGCAGAATTCACCAATGTTTGTGCTTTATTTTCTATACTATCATCATAACAAATTTGTTTTATCTCATCATTACTTACCATATTCGTAAGACCGTCAGAGCAAATCACAAATTTATCATTTTCTAAAATATCGCATGAACCAGTATCTACATTTAAATTTATAGACACACCCACAGCACGAGTCAATATATTTTTATGGGGATAATTTTCAGCCTCTTCAGCTGTAATTTTATTTTTTTGTAATAATTCATTTACTAACGAATGGTCATTGGTTAACTGATAAATCTCATTATTACGTAATAAATAAATTCTACTATCACCAACATGAGCCCATGTAGCATAACCATAATGTACATAAAATAGACTAATCGTTGTGCCCATGCCATTATAATCAGGATTATCCACAGAAGCCTTCATTATTTGTTGATTTGCTTCTAAAACAGTAGATTTCAAACATTCTTCTGTACATTCATCAGGATTTTTGTGTTCTAAATGAAATTTGACTGTATCAACCATTATACGACTAGCTATCTCGCCAGCTGCATGACCGCCCATGCCATCGGCAACCGCATAAAGATTGGGTTCAATACAAAGATAACTATCTTCATTTGTAGTACGTATACAACCAATGTCAGTAGCATGAGTAATTATCATAGCTATCACCTCTCAAAACGGAATGAAACGCAACCTATTTTGATAATATCGCCATTTTGCAAAAATTCCTTGCCGTTCAAGATATTACCATTTATATAGGTATGGTTCCTACTTTGTAAATCTTCAATCTGATAAAGATTGCGGACAGGGCTAATAACAGCATGATGATGTGATACATAGATATCATCAAGTACAATATCATTTTCGCTACCTCGACCAATAGTGATTTGTTCGCAAAAAGATATTTTCTTATTAGCCAAATTTGGGTCTGTTGCTTTCAAAACTACTAAAGCCACTTCATTTGGTGCAATTTCTTTTTTTTCGGAGGCTAACTGCGAATTACTTTTTAAATCTTTAAACATGGATTTCACCGTAAAAAACACGAATCCACAAAGACATAACAGCATTGCATATTGTAGTGCCACCAAAAAAGCTTTATTTGCCATTTGACCACCTCATCAAAGATATATCAATACTTTATTATAGGCATAAATTTTAGATAAAGCAACTTTTTACTACTATAATATTAATAAATTCATCATAAAAACTTCAAATTAAATAATAGAAAAATTACCATATAAATTAAGCTAGTTTTTCTAAAATCAAATAATATATATTAGCCAACAAATAAAATTGAATTTACCAGCAAACAAATTCATCAAAATCCCACTTCCCAATAAAATCAACTATTCACAGCACTTTTTAGTCTACAAGCCAAAATCTACATAATCGCTGGTAAAAAATAAAAAATCTTGATTTTATAAGCACTATTCAGTATAATAAAAAAGTAATCATTGATATTACAAGCGATAAACCTTAACAAATATTGTACGGAAACCTGCTATGTACTACCTTCACCAGAAGATAATATGATAAACCTTAACAAATATTGTACGGAAACAAATATGCAACTATTAGGAACTATTGCATTTAACGGATAAACCTTAACAAATATTGTACGGAAACTTTACAGACTTAGCCTACAAAACAGTTTTTGGAAGATAAACCTTAACAAATATTGTACGGAAACTTATTATCTACATGGTCATCTACGAATTTTTCTTTGATAAACCTTAACAAATATTGTACGGAAACCTCTCTACATCAAAAACCTTGTTGCGGATAGCAAGGGATAAACCTTAACAAATATTGTACGGAAACATTGTCCACATAATAAAAATCCTCCTTTATTTCGTGATAAACCTTAACAAATATTGTACGGAAACGAGTCGGTTGATATTCAACTTCGTTAGAAATAGTGTCGTTGAATTCAGCGGCAATGATAAACCTTAACAAATATTGTACGGAAACAAATATGCAACTATTAGGAACTATTGCATTTAACGGATAAACCTTAACAAATATTGTACGGAAACTTTACAGACTTAGCCTACAAAACAGTTTTTGGAAGATAAACCTTAACAAATATTGTACGGAAACTTATTATCTACATGGTCATCTACGAATTTTTCTTTGATAAACCTTAACAAATATTGTACGGAAACCGGAGGATTAGAAGCTAGGCAGGATAAGCGACCAATAAGATAAACCTTAACAAATATTGTACGGAAACCTCTCTACATCAAAAACCTTGTTGCGGATAGCAAGGGATAAACCTTAACAAATATTGTACGGAAACATTGTCCACATAATAAAAATCCTCCTTTATTTCGTGATAAACCTTAACAAATATTGTACGGAAACGAGTCGGTTGATATTCAACCTAACGCTGAAATACCTAAGATAAACCTTAACAAATATTGTACGGAAACGATCCTCCTACTTCTAATTCTAGTTTTACTGGTATCATGATAAACCTTAACAAATATTGTACGGAAACGTTTAAATGATTCTTATAAAAATGATGAAGGTAAGAGATAAACCTTAACAAATATTGTACGGAAACGGCACATCAGGAATGTCATATAGGTCAACATTAGTAGATAAACCTTAACAAATATTGTACGGAAACTTTAATAAATAATAAATAAAACTTGTTTACATAAGATAAACCTTAACAAATATTGTACGGAAACATTCTTAGGGCTTGCTTTAGAGGAACTAGGCGAAACGATAAACCTTAACAAATATTGTACGGAAACTTCCATTTTGTTTTTTTTCGTCAATTATTTTTTTGAGATAAACCTCAACAAGTGTTGTACGAAAATTAAAAAACATCTCCTTTATATAAAAATAAGGGGGGGAGATAAACCTCAACAAGTGTTGTACGAAAATTCCATTTTATTTCCATTGCAGAGTTTGTTTACGTCAGATAAACCTCAACAAGTGTTGTACGAAAATCTTGTATTTTAAAAATATGAGTGCCTTTTTATTATCGATAAACCTCAACAAGTGTTGTACGAAAATAAAATCCTTCTACAGTTTTAATTAAATTTACCTTTGATAAACCTCAACAAGTGTTGTACGAAAATCGGCAAAGTCAGATTTTTAAAAGTGAACTTCACTTTGATAAACCTCAACAAGTGTTGTACGAAAATAGATACATGGCAACTTTTTCTGGAACTTCTCCGAAGATAAACCTCAACAAGTGTTGTACGAAAATATAGGTATTCTTCCTGTTCCTTCAATTTCATTCAGATAAACCTCAACAAGTGTTGTACGAAATAAAAGGCACTTACTATTTATTTAGTAAGTGCCTTTTTGTTATTAATTTTATTTTAGATATAAAAACACCCCTAAATTTTTAGGGGTGTTTGTTGTTTATTAGAGTACAATTTTACCGAAATCTGCGATAGATTTGATAAGCGTATCAATATTTTTAAGAAGGGCAAGACGATTATTTTTGATATTTTCGTCTTTATCCATAACCATTACTTTATCAAAGAATGTATTAATTGGTGTAGCAAGTGTTTGGATTTTATCAATAGCTACTTTGTAATCTTTATTTGCTAATGCAGTTTCTAGTGTTTTAGCTACTTCTACATACGCACTGTAGAGAGCTTTTTCTTCATCTAAAGCAAATAAGCTTTCATCGATTGTAGTGATTTCTGCTTTTTTACTGATATTGCCTACACGTACAAATGCTTGAATTGCGTCATTTAATACGCCAGATGCGATTTCTTGAGCTGTTACACAAGCTTTTGCATAAGTACCAGCTATTTCATCAGCATTTTCAAGTACAGCGTCAATAATATCATAACGAACATTATTATCGCTAAGTACATTTTTTAGACGTAAAGTGAAGAATTCAGCAACGTTTTTCTGGATTTCATCACGTTTTGCACTATCTGTGATACCGAGTAAATCCATAGATTTATCAGCGATTTCACTAATGGAGATAGTGTAGTTTGCTTCGATAATTGTATGCACAATACCAAGAGCTTGACGACGAAGAGCAAATGGGTCTTGAGAACCTGTTGGTACAAGTCCACGGCTGAATGTAGCCACGATATTGTCGATTTTATCAGCAAGCGAAACAAGACGACCAGCAACACTTGCAGGTTCTTTGTCGCCAGCAAAACGTGGCATATAATGTTCATAGATAGCAGTAGCAACAGCTTCTCCTTCGCCATCTAAAAGTGCATATTCACGACCCATGATTCCTTGAAGTTCTGTGAATTCACAAACCATAGCAGATACAAGGTCAGCTTTTGCTAAGAGTGCTGCACGTTTTGTAGTAGTGATTTCTTCAGGTGTAGCATTTACTTTTTCGCCGATAAAGCCAGCAAGTTCAGCTAAACGATTTGCTTTATCATAGATAGTGCCAAGACCTTCTTGGAATACTACAGTTTTTAATTTTTCTACATAATCGCTTAATTTATGTTTTCTATCTTCATCAAAGAAGAATTGAGCGTCAGCAAGTCTTGCACGAAGTACACGTTCGTTACCATGCTGTACTTTTTCTAAGCAATAATCGCTACCATTACGAACTGTGATGAATAATGGTAATAAATTATTGTTTTCATCTAATACAGGGAAATAACGTTGGTGGTCACGCATTGGAGTAATTACTGCTTCTTTTGGTAATTTTAGATATTTTTCTTCAAATGTACCGCATAAAGCTGTAGGATATTCTACTAAGTAAGTTACTTCTTCTAATAAATCTTCTGTGATTTCAGCATGACCATGATGAGCTTTGGCAAGTTCTTCAATCTGTGCTTTAATCATATCACGACGTTTTTCTTGGTCAACGATAATGAAAGCATCTTTACAAGCTTGTTCATATTCACTTGCTTTATTAATAGTGAAATCGCCTTCACTTAAAAAACGATGACCACGAGATACATTACCAGATTTTACATTAGCTACTGTAAAATCAATGATTTCAGTATCATATAAAGCTACGAGCCAACGAAGTGGACGTACAAAGCGGAAATCTAAATTACCCCAACGCATATTTTTAGGGAAGTTTAAACCTTCAACTAATTCTTTTAATAAGCTTGGTAAAAGTGTATCAGTTGCTTTTCCTTCTTCACTAGAAACAGCATATACATAGCCGTCTTTTACTACAAGGTCAGCTACATTTACTTTTTTACCACGAGCAAAACCCATAGCAGCTTTTGTAGGGTTACCATCTTTATCAAAAGCAATAGCAGTAGATGGGCCTTTATATTCACTAGATGCACCTTGTTGAGTTTCTGCAAGATTTTTTACTAAAAGTGCAGTTCTTCGAGGTGTACCAAGTGTTGTTATTTCAGCAAAATCAAGACGCATTTCTTGAAGTTTTGCAGTTGTTTTTTCTTTTAATTGAGCTAAAATCCCTGGCATAAAATGAGCAGGAACTTCTTCTGTACCAATTTCCAATAATAAATCTTTAGCCATTATTATTTTGCTCCTTTCTTTAAGAGCGGATAGCCGAGTTCTTCACGCTGTTTTAAATAACATTGAGCACAAAGACGAGCAAGATTACGTACACGAGAAATAAATGCTGTACGTTCAGAAACACTGATTGCTCCACGAGAATCAAGTAAGTTAAATGTATGTGAACATTTTAATACATAGTCATAAGCAGGATGAACAAAGCCAAGTTCAATAACACGAATTGCTTCTTTTTCATATTTATCGAATAAATCGAATAAAAGATTTGTGTCAGCAAGTTCAAAGTTATATGTGGATTGTTCAAATTCATTTTGATGGAATACGTCGCCATAAGTATATGTGCCGTTCCAATCGATATCATAAACATTTTCTTTTTCTTGAATATACATAGCAATACGTTCAAGACCATAAGTAATTTCAGATGCTACAGGTTTTACATCAACACTACCTACTTGTTGGAAATAAGTAAACTGTGTGATTTCCATACCGTCAAGCCATACTTCCCAGCCAAGACCCCAAGCACCGAGTGTTGGAGATTCCCAGTTATCTTCAACAAAACGAATATCATGTTCTTTTTCATTGATACCAAGTTTTGCTAAACTTTGTAAATAAAGTTCCTGAATATTATCAGGAGATGGTTTCATAATTACTTGGAATTGATGATGTTGGAATAAACGGTTTGGATTTTCACCATAACGTCCATCAGCTGGACGACGAGATGGTTCTACATAAGCCACATGCCAAGGTTCTGGGCCAAGTACACGTAAAAATGTAGAAGGGTTCATAGTACCTGCACCTTTTTCCACGTCATAAGGCTGAGCTAAGATACAACCTTGTTTAGACCAAAATTCCTGCAAAGTCAGGATAATTTCCTGAAAAGTCATAAATATACCTCCTTGATATTCATGGGCGATAAAATAAAAAAATCCCGCCCATGTAACAAAATAAATGTTACAGGGACGAGATATTATATTCCCGCGGTTCCACCCTGATTGACTTAAAAAATTAAGCCCTCTTTAGAACGTATTAATTTAAAAAGCTCCCTAGTGCCATTCACTTTATGTAGTCTTGCACCCTCACTACTCGCTAAAAAAAGCTACTTTTCTAGTTCATCGCTGTATAATAAAGTCTAGCAAAAGAAAAAATCATTGTCAATAGATTTTATATTAAATTCTAAGATAGACTTGTAACTTGCTTGATAAAAGCTAATGATTTAAAAGGTTTTCCAATCAAAGATTGAATATAGTTTAATAAAATAGTTTCTGCATTAGTTAAATCAATACCTTTTACTTGAAATTTTTGGGGATTATCCCAATTTAAATTTAGTAAATTATTAATAAACAATCTAAGAGAATTTGGATAATTGGGAGCTTTATGCCCACTACATTTTGCACAAAGTACACCGCCATGTTGGGTATCAAAATAACTATCTTCGGTTATATCCACACCACAAAGTGAACAATTATTATAATGAAGTTGACAGCCTGTATATTCAAATAGCTGATACGCACTAGCTAAAGCACAAATTCTAGGATTAAACTTCGTCATACAAGGCAATATCTTCAATAATTTTTGATAAATTTTCTCTTGTGGCTCATCTTCACTACATAATTCTTTTGTAAGTTCTGCGACAAAAGACGCATAAGCCATTGCTGTTAAATCTTCATAAATAGCAGAAAAAAATCCTTTGTGCTCACATTGACGAACAGTATCCATTTTTTCCCCTTTTGTCAGCTGTATATCGAGCCATGAAAATGGTTGCATAGCAGAAGACAAAGGACTTTTTGGTCTACGACAACCATAGGCTGCAGCTATTATTTTTCCATATTCAGGAGATAAAAGGGTAACGATTTTATCAGCGTTACCCCAATTTTTTACTCCCAAAACCAATACTTCTGTGGAATAAATAGCCATATTAATTATTAGATTCCTTAGATTTAGTATTTTGTTCTTGTTGTTTTAATTTATTTTTATTATTTACTTCTTGAATTTTAGCTAAGTCCTCTTTGATATTAGCCCCTGGCATAACTCCACCAGCAGTTAAAATATATTGGAAAGCGTCTTCTACGGAAATATCTACATAAATAATATCTTTTTTCGGTACGAATACATTAAATCCTGAAGTCATATTCAAGCTCCAAGGTAAAAATACAGATTCATATTCTTCTTCTTTACTCAAATATGGTGCAAGTACATTAGAAGGTTTTGGCATTAAAAAGCCGATAGTTTTTACACCAGGATGTGGATACGGAATCAATACTACTTGACTAAACATAGTTTTAGATTCAAATAGCATCGTAGAAACACGTTTTACACTGCTATAAATGAATTTTACTACAGGAATTTTATCCACGATTGTTTCAAAATAACTAATTATTCGCTGTGATATCCATGTCCATGTAGATGTTATCCAGCCCGCAAGTAGAATAATTATGATAAGTAAAGCAACTCCAGAGCCTGGAATTTTTAGTGGAATATAACTTTCAACAATTCCTTCTACAATAGCGAAAACAGTGGCAATTACAAAATAAGTTATAACAATAGGGACTAATACTATTAGCCCATTAATAAAATAATGTGATAATTTATTCATAGTGCATCTCTCTTTTAATCTTTAAAACCTAATTCACGAAGAACATTACTGCGGTCACGCCAATCTTTTTTTACTTTTACCCACAAATCTAAATAAACTCTAGAGCCAAGCATAATCTCTATATCTTTACGTGCAAGTGCCCCAATTTCTTTTAATAATGAACCACGTTTACCAATAACGATACCTTTTTGAGAATCACGTTCTACATAGATAGTAGCACGAATATATACTTTTTCATCAGAACGAGTTTTCATTTCTTCAATATCTACAGCAATAGCATGAGGAATCTCATCACGAGTTAAATGAAGAACTTTTTCACGTATCATTTCAGCAGCAATCAATCTTTCTGGTTGGTCAGTAACTGTATCTGCTGGATAATACTGTGGCCCTTTTGGTAAATATTTATTTAATTCACCAAGTAAACTATCTAAATTTAATTTTTCTTTGGCAGAAATAGGTACTACACCTGCAAATTTATATTCTTTAGTGTATTTTTTGATAATCGGTAATACTTCTCGTTTATCAATTAAATCTAATTTATTTACGATTAAAATTACAGGCTTTCTAGTAGCTTGTAAGCGTTCCATAATATAACGTTCACCGCCACCTAAATCTTCTGTAGCATCAACTACAAACAAAATAGCATCCACTTCTTTTAAAGTATCTTCTGCCGCTTTTACCATGTATTCACCTAATTTGTGTAATGGTTTATGAATACCTGGTGTATCTAAAAATATTACTTGTTCTGAATCGGTAGTTAATACACACATAATACGATTACGTGTGGTCTGTGGTTTATCTGACATAATGGCAATTTTTTGTCCTATAAGACTATTAATTAATGTAGATTTTCCTACATTAGGTCTACCGATAACTGCTACAAATCCTGATTTAAAATTATTGTTTTCCAAAAAATAAACTCCTTTTTACATATAAAATTCTATATTAATTATAATAAATTAAATATCTTCTCTACTAATACCAAGTTTTTCCATAACGAAATCTTCTTCTTTACGCATTTCTACGCGGTCAGCTTCTTCAATATGGTCATAACCTAATAAATGTAACATACCATGAACTGTCAAAAAAGCAATTTCACGACGAACACTATGACCATAATCTTTTGCCTGTTCTACTGCTTTTTCTACAGAAATAATAATATCTCCTAGCATATTAACAGGAATTTCACCTTCAATAGTAGGTTCTTCACCTTCATTCAATGCAAAAGAGATTACATCTGTAGGTCTGTCTACTTTACGATATTCACGATTAATTTCATGAATATGCTCATTATCTGTGAGTGTAATACTTACTTCAGCATTTTCTAAAGCATATAATTGCCCTACTTTAGTTACAGCCTCTTTTACTGTTTCACTTAAAACGCTATCAACTTCAAGTTCTTCTGGTAAATTACTTAAAATTATTTCCATAACAAAAAACTCCTATATAAAATATTTTATTTATTAAAATGTTTTTCTTTATGCTCAATCGGTGGATTTTGGGATTCATACGCATCATATGCTCTAATAATACGTGCTACCACATCATGACGAATAACATCTCTATCATCAAATTGAATTACAGAAATCCCCTCTAAACCGTCAAGAATTCTCGTAGCTTGCGTAAGACCAGAACTACTGCCTCGAGGAAGGTCAATTTGACTTAAATCTCCATTTACTACCATTTTTGAGCCAAAACCTAAACGAGTCAAAAACATCTTCATTTGTCGAGGTGTAGTATTTTGTGCTTCATCTAAGATAACAAAAGCTCTTTCTAAAGTACGTCCACGCATATAAGCAAGAGGTGCAATTTCGATAATATTGCGAGCTAATAATTTTTGATAAGCTTCTAATCCTAATACATCTTGCAAAGCATCATATAATGGTCTTAAATATGGGTCGATTTTTTCTTGCATATCACCAGGCAAAAAGCCAAGACGTTCGCCAGCTTCTACAGCCGGACGAGTCAAAATTAATTTATCTACTTCATTATTGCGAAGTGCCAAAACTGCCATAACTACAGCAAGATACGTTTTACCTGTACCCGCAGGACCAATACCAAAAGTGATACTATGACGACGAATCGCGTCAATATATATTTTTTGACCAATTGTTTTGGGACGAACACATTTTCCTCTTGAAGTAACAGTCAAAACATCAGTAAATAAGGATTTTAATGCATTAGATTGCCCTGCTTTTACAAGTTTAATACTATAGCGTACTTCATGCATAGTAAGTTTTGTACCTTGTCGATATAAAAGTAACAAAGCTTCAATTACTTGATTGGCAGCATTTACCTCGCCTTCTTCACCATTAATTGATAAATCAGTACCTCTACCAACTATACGACAAGCAAAACTGTCATTTAGCACACGTAAAAATTCATCATTTTCCCCAAGAATACCCATGGTTTCTGTTCTATCTTGAAAAGGTATTTTTATTTCTGCAAAATTTGGCAAAAGTATTCGCCCTCCATTTATTTTGATAATATCGTTATTCATATTATAGCATAATAAAATTATACTGCTAATTTTTTTACAAAAATTTCTTATATAATTTGGGTGTTTACAAAAACGATTTTAATAGATATTATATAAGATATATAAATATTAATAATTGCACAAATTATTAATACAAATTCGGAGGTTAATTATGGGAAAAATTATTTTAACTGGTGATAGACCTACTGGTCGTTTACATATTGGTCATTACGTAGGTTCTTTACGTAGACGTGTAGAATTACAAAATTCTGGTGAATTTGACAAAATTTTCATTATGATTGCCGACACTCAAGCTCTTACTGATAATGCGGATAATCCTGAAAAAGTACGTCAAAATGTACTAGAAGTAGCACTTGACTATTTAGCTTGCGGTATTGACCAAAAAAAAGTTACTATTTTCGTACAATCTCAAATCCCACAACTTTGTGAACTTACTTGTTATTATATGAATTTAGTTACAGTATCTCGTTTACAGCGAAATCCTACTGTAAAATCTGAAATTCAACTTCGTAATTTTGAAGCAAGTATTCCTGTTGGCTTTTTAGCATATCCTGTAAGCCAAGCATCAGATATCACTGCATTCAAAGCTACAACTGTTCCTGTTGGTGAAGACCAAGAACCAATGATTGAACAAACAAGAGAAATTGTACGTCGTTTTAATATGCTTTATAATACTGAAACATTAGTTGAACCAGATATCTTACTTCCAGATAACAAAGCTTGCTTACGTCTTCCAGGCATTGACGGCAAAGCAAAAATGAGTAAATCTCTTGGTAACTGCATTTATTTATCTGATGAAGCTGATGTTATCAAACAAAAAGTAATGAGCATGTATACTGACCCTGATCATATCAAAGTTTCCGACCCAGGAAAAATCGAAGGAAATACAGTATTTACTTATTTAGATGCTTTCTGTAAACCAGAAGATTTCGCTAAATATTTACCTGATTATAAAAACTTAGATGAATTAAAAGCACATTATCAACGTGGTGGCTTAGGTGATGTAAAAGTAAAAAAATTCTTGAATGCTATTTTACAAGAAGAATTTGAACCAATCAGAAATCGTCGTAAAGAATATCAAAAAGATATCGCTTCTGTATATCAAATGTTAAAAGACGGCTCTGAAGAAGCTCGAAAAGTAGCTCAACAAACATTACATGAAGTAAAAGACGCTATGCGAATCAATTATTTCGATGATGTAGAATTATTAAATCAACAAATCAATAAATACAAAGCTGAATAAAAGCTAAATAAAAACTCTCTAACTTAAAGCAACTTAAAATTTTGTAGCTTTATCGTTAGAGAGTTCTTTATTTTATCTAATTTGATTCAAAATAAATGGGTCTTTTATAGTTTTATCTTCAGCAAAAAATAATACTTTAGTTATAATTTCTGCTGTTTTCGGATCATCATCAACAAATGGCAAAAATAAACGACCACGATGTTGTGAAGGCACTACTGACAACGCTATTTGAGCCCCATTTATTTGATGTACATTACCACTACCTAAATGAATAGAATAATTTGCTAATTGACCTTTAACTATTGCAAAATTACCATTGAATGATACATTCGTTAACTTAAATAATGGTAAAGTAAATTCTAAAATAGCTTGACGCATTTGGATAGTAGAATGACTAGTTTCAGGGTCAACGCCACCTACATGAGCTATACTTACTGCTAAATCAACATCACGCATAGTTTCCGAAAAAATAATATCGGGAATATCTTTTATCAACATTGGTTTAAATGTTTTGCGGTCATAAAATGCCACATACTCTAATGTAGGTGCTTCAATATCCGCCGGTGTAAACCAATCAGCAACAGCATAAATATTGGCTATGATATTTTCTTGATAATAAATTTTTTCTAGACCTTCATCATAATCAGCTAACCAATTACGATTTTTTAAAGTGGCATAGGCTTTTTGCGGTTGAATTTGGTGTCCTTCATAACGACGAGACTTAGTTAAATTAATTTCATCATCAATTTTTAAATATAATTCACGAAATACTTGTTTAAATGGTTGCTTTATTTGACGTGTAAATAAATCCTGTTGATAATCCTGCCATACACCAGATTGATATAAATCTACTACATGAGCAATACGCACTTTTGCTGTATCTTCTAATGGGAACTTTTCTCCAAATATATCAATTAATGAATTATTAGCAAAATAGCCTATATTTTTTTCATGAATAAATACTATATTTTCTAATAATGGTTTTAATACTGGATTTTGCTGAAGCATAGTAAGTTCACTAGCCAAAAATACTGTAGAATTCTCCATAGCCTGCTCAAACATGATACGTGAACGACGATATTGGTCTGTAAATTCTATTTTGGCTTCTTTCAATATTAAATAATACGGCTCTTTTTTTAATTTTGTAGGTAATGATTTTAATTTTTTACCTTGTTTTTCACAAATTATAGAGCTTTTACCCAACTTATCAACAATTAAATATAATACATAATCTCCTACAGTTTTTGGCAAAAATAAAGTCTGTTGATTATGAATTAATCGTGTTTCCATATTTAACGTAAACCGAAAACTATCATCAAATCTCGCATTTCTAGCCAAGTTTTCTAAAGCTATTTTACAAGCCAAACCTTCGCTAGCACGACGTTGAACACCGAATTGTTTACTTTCTTTTAAAAATTGTTGAATAAATTTATATCGGTTAAGCATTTCTTTTTGTGCGGATTTCGTGATTTTGCCACTTTTCGATAAAGGAATCAATCCATATGCCATCAGTAATTCTTTATTACGCTTTTGAATAATCGTAGATTTTACCTCATCTGCATTCAACACGCCATTCACTGCATCAGCATATTTTCGTGCCCGCGTATGCACATTACCTTCAGCGATATATTTTGCTGCATCATATAATAAAGCAAAATGTTTCGCACCAAGTTGTTTATAACAAGATTTAAACCAATCCAAATCAAAAGCACCATCACGTAAATTCTCTATCGAAATAGGTGTATATTTAGCAAATGTTACAGCTAATTTTTTATCTGCCTCACGCATATGTGCTAAGAAATAATAACAACCACTAATGAATCCTTTCCATTTTAAAATTTTATCAACTATCGGTATCCATATAGGATTTAACATACAAGCTTCAACTAAACGATTTGCTGAAATATCTTTATCTTTTAGATATTTTTTCAAATCTTTCGCTGTTTCATCTACTCGCGGTTCACAAATACTTAATAAATACGAAAAAATACTTTCACGATTGGTAACTTCCGACCATAAATAAGTAGTGTTTTTTAATTTACTTTTTCCTAAGGATAATAAAATATCTACAAAATATTTAGTCCCACGAATACATTTTAGGCTATTAATTACTTTAGTATATTTTGTTGGCAAATCACCGCGAGTTAATTCTATTGATAAAATTTGCTCTATAACTATATCTGCAAAATTTTGGGCGAATTTCCATAAATCTTGATGCATATTTTGTTTTGCTACAGAAAAATCCATTAAAGCTAATGTAGTAAATTTTTCTTCATATAGCGACGAAAGTTGTTGTAGTTTAGATTCTAAATAGCCATTATTTCGTTGAAAAATATCAATATATAATTCATCTATAGCTATCATATTTAAATAGTTTGCACGTAAAAAATTATAAATCGGTAAATAAATTTCATATTTATATTGCGTATACAAATTATATAACAAACTAAAGCTATCACGAAATTCATCATCATTTTCATAATTTGCTAATAACGGATTCAAAATAAAAGTTCGTCCTACTAAATCTTGATGATAACTATATGAATCTAAAAAATTATTACTTAAATGCGTTTTTTTATCTTTTTTCACCGATTGAGCCAAATTAAAAGTAGCTAAATGACGCAAAGCCCAAAATTTAGCAACTGCGAAACAATATGTTTTCGGTACATAATATTCATAAAGATTTTTTATAATAGTAACTAATATCGGTAATCGCTCAAGATTTTGAAGTTTTTCTATATGTTCTTTAGCATATAATCGATATTTATCATTACCACTATCATTATCATTAAAAACAGAATTTATCGTTTGGGCAAAATATAATTTTTCTAATTTGTGGTGTAGACAAATATACAAATACATTTGATACAAAATCTCTGGTGTTTTTATATATTTTTGATAAAATTCTTGCCATAATTGAGGGTAAGGATATTTGTATAAAGAGATTTTTTCGTCCCATGTCACTACCGCAAATCCATTATCTAATAATTGTTCATCACCATAAGCAGGTTGATAAGCAAACATTTTATGACTTTCATAAAAATTAGTTAAATCTATTATTTTTTGATGTATTTCCTCTACTGAAAGTACATATATTTTCGCAAAACTCAATTCATTATGGATAGTATCCAAAGATAACTTCGTAACTAAAGTAGTATTATAATCTAAATTATTAGTAGTAGGATTATTCGTAAAATCCTCATGAATTTGTGCAATCAGTATTTGTTCATTAGCTGTTGGTTTTGCTAATAACTCTGTATACATTTTTCCCTGCTCAAATAAAGCTTTTAACCTAGAATTTTTTTGTATTTGCAATAAAATATCTAACCCTGCCAAACGCAGTAATTGCTGTTTATTACTTAATAACATTTGAATACTAGCTAATAGTTGAGTATTCGTCTGTTTCAAGAGTAATTTGATAATATTTTGACGTAAATCACTATATTTATATTTTAATAAACTCATTAAAAATTCATATTCTTCATTAGTCAAAATTAATTTATTAATAATTTTATAACATTCTTGGCGAACATCTACACTTTTATCTTTAAGCAATTGAAATAAAAATTCACGTTGTATAGCAGTTTGTGGTGAATTATATAATCTTTTTAGATATGAATAACGTTCAAAACTATCAAGTTTAGGATATTCTATACAAAAATCATCTAATAATTCTGGACTATTTAAATACTTCGCAATATCCGCCATTTCTTTCACAATAGTACTCAAAGATAATTTTTCTATATGCCAAGGAAATATACATGGCGAATAAATTTTTTCTTTAGGTAATTTTTGCACAAGTATTTTTAAGCTATAATAATATTTTGTTAATTGCTCAGTTGTAAAATTTTGTTTTATATACGATATAGTTTCCAATTGACTAAAATTACAATGAAATAACGTAGCAATTAATTGGCAATCTTGTTCTGTTAATTGTGCTTTAGTAATTAATTCATATCGTAATTTAAAAATTAACTCTTGGTCATTACTGGCATTAAGAAAATAAGCTGCTACCAATTGTTGATGTTTTTTACCATGGTTAAATAAATCTAAAACAAACGGTATTGTAGTGTCTACATCATAAAAAGCATACGACCATAAAGCGATATAGACTTCTATAGGATTTTGAGAGGTTAAAGCTTCATGTCGTTTATTTTCATTTGTTAAAAAATACGTGAATAAATTCAATTCTTGTTTACTGATTTTATCTGAATTATCCATATCAATAAGACTTGTCCATGTCGCAATAGCTCTTTTTATTGAAGAATATCGTAGCATATTATTTTCTTTAATAATATTTAATAAATACAAAAAAGCTTCTTTAGAGCCATTATCCATATTTTCTGTAATTGCTTGTCGTAGACCTTCTTGCAATCTACCTGCCAATAACAAATCACCTAAAAGTTTATGCAAATATAGATTATGACTTTTTACGATAGCATTGATTAAATTATATGATAAAAATGCTGTTTGATTATCTCCTAAAATAATATCTTCAATAAATTTAATTAATAAAGTATTATTCGCATCAATTTCAGCTGTTAATGTATAAATGCTACTAGATTGAATATATATATAATCTTCTTTGGCAAAATCAGTATCTTTCTTTTTTTGTCTAGATAACTTCAATTTATCAATTGGTGTTAATTTCGTTTGACTATAAATGATAAAGTCATCTAATACCTCGAAAATACGATGAAGATACAAATTTAATTTATGACTACGCAAAGTACGACGATACCAACCTATTTGATAAGGATAATCTAAAAGATTATCTAATGCTTGAAAAAATACTTTTGCCTTTTCTTTTCCCAATAATGTCTCTATAACCATTTTTTCATCAAAAGATAAATATGTTGATAGTGGCTCTTTAATAATCATCGGAAAAACATTTTGCCAATGTTGCCATAAAGGATGTTTCATCTCAATTTTTTTATCAGATGAATTATTATAATAACTATATAATGGTTCTTCTTTTAATTGTAATTCAGCTAAATAAATATCAAATATTTTTTGTTGAGTCGGAGATAGGATATGCTTTAAATTTGTAAACTGTTTAATTTTATACTGTTTATAATCTTTATCATAGTGAAACCAAGCAGTTAAATACATAAGAAGTCTCCTTCCAAAAATAAATTAATATATTACCAAATTCTTCCAGCTAACATAACCAAACGAATAAATGTAAGATAATCACCTTCTTGAATATTTATATTTTCATCTAATGAAGATAATTCATTGTCATTCAAAAAGATACGAAACAAACCATCATTAAATGCCGAAAATACATTTTCTAAAGCTATATTAATATCTTGATGTTGCTTACGATAATCTAAATTAAAGTTTATTTTTCCCGTAAGTGCTTGTTTATCAATTTCTTGTGTAGATAAATACTTTATTAAATCAAAATTTAAATCTTCTATATCTCCTGCAGGACGTTGATTAAATTGATTTACTTGGAAACTAACTATTTCACTAAGTAAATCTCGAACAATAGATATTTGTTTAGAAATAATGAATGGTTGCGATACTACTTGGGGTCTTCTTTTGCCTAATTGTTTTACTTGAATATAAATTTGCACAAAATCCCTCTTTTCTAACTTCTAAATTTTAAATATCTAAATATAATTAACAAACAATTACCCAAAATGAAATAACCTATTATTAACTAAAATTTCTTAATATATAATTCGTTGCTTATAAAATATTTTCCTTTACTCTAAATCTTAAAGATTGATAAATTTTTATAAAAATCTACAAAGAAATATTAACAAATTAACTTATGTTTTATATTCATTGTTTTGGTTGTTAAATATAACAAATTCTTTTATAATTATTAATAAAGACATGTATTTTTAGGGAGCCAAAAACTATGAGCTTTGATTATAAAAATTCAATTATACAACATGAAATTTTTAAAAAATGTTATCATGAAATCGAAAAAGAAGAATTAAATCGTGTATTTTGTCGTCATGATATGAGTCATTTTTTAGATGTGGCTAGATTGATGATGATATTAAATATTAAAGAAAAATTACATATTAGTGAAGAAATTATTTATGCTACGGCACTACTACATGATATTGGTCGTCATGTACAATATCGACAAGGTATAGGTCATGAAATTTCTAGTGCTCAAATTGCTCCTCAAATTTTAGATGATTGTCCTTTTAGTAATGCAGAAAAACAGCAAATAATTCAAGCTATTTTAAAACATAGAGATAAAAAAACTTCTACTGAACAAAATCTAAATGGTTTATTATACCGTGCTGATAAAATGAGTAGAGCTTGTTTTTGTTGTAAAGTCGAACCAATTTGTAATTGGCCAAAAAATAAAAAAAATTTAAGATTAAACTATTGAATCGAGGGATAAATATTTTATGCAAATAGGTAATAAAAATTTTGAATTTGGAAAACATACTTATATTATGGGGATTTTAAATGTAACACCAGATTCTTTTTCTGATGGTGGAAAATTTAATTCTTTAGATAAAGCTTTATTTCATGCTCAAGAAATGATTAATGAAGGTGTAGATATCATCGATGTTGGTGGTGAATCTACTCGTCCTGGATATACATTACTTAGTGATGAAGAAGAAATTTCTCGTGTAGTTCCTATCATTGAACGATTGAAAAAAGAATTTGATATACCGATTTCTTTAGATACTTATAAAGGTAATGTCGCTAAAGCAGGTATTAAAGCAGGTGCTGATTTAATCAATGATATTTGGGGCTTAAAATACGATGATATCTTGGCTAATGTAATTGCTGAACATAATGTCGCTTGCTGTTTAATGCACAATCGCAATAACACAGATTATCAAGATTTTCTACCTGATATGATGAATGATTTACAAGAAACCCTAAATATCGCACATCGTGCTGGGATTAAAGATGATAAAATCATTTTAGACCCAGGTATTGGCTTTGGTAAAACATATGAACATAATCTAATAATGTTAAATAATTTGGCATTATTAAATAAATTTAACTATCCTGTTTTATTAGGTGCATCTCGAAAATCTGTAATTGGTCTTACTTTAGATTTACCAGCTACTGAACGTGTAGAAGGCACTGTTACAACTTCTGTTTTAGCAGTATTAGCTAATTATGCATTTGTACGTGTCCATGATATAAAAGAAAATTTACGTGCTATAAAAATGGCAGAAGCTATTAAATATAGTGGAGGTAAAATTTAATGGATATTATAAAAATTGAAGGACTCGAAATCTATGCCTATCATGGCGTATTTCCTGAAGAAAAAGAAAAAGGGCAATATTTTTATGTAAATGCGGATCTATATACTAATACTAGGAATGCGGGTATGAATGATGATTTAACAAAGTCCACCAATTATGCAGAAGTTTGTGAGTTCATTTATAAATTTATGTGTGATCATACGTATAATTTATTAGAAACAATAGCTGAACAATTAGCTCAAGAAATTTTATTGAAATTCAAATTAGTGCATAATATCATATTAAAAATAGATAAACCTCATGCTCCAATAGATAAAGTTTTTGAATCAGTATCTGTGACAATTGAACGTGGTTGGCATGAAGCCTATATTGCTTTTGGTTCAAATTTGGGCGACAAAGAAAAATATATTGATGATGCCATCACTACATTAAAAACTTTACCACAAATAGAGATTTTAGCTATATCTGACAAAATAGAAACTGCACCATATGGCAATCTCAATCAAGATAATTTTTTAAATGGTGTTATGAAAATAAAAACTTTATTACCTATAGATGAATTATTACAGATTTTACAAAAAATAGAAGAACACGCAGGCAGACAACGTATTGAACATTGGGGCCCTAGAACTTTAGATTTAGATATTTTATTTTATGATGAAGAGATAATTGCTACTGATAAATTAGTAGTACCTCATCCAGATATGAAAAATCGTGATTTTGTATTAAAACCATTAATGCAAATAGCACCATATAAAATGCATCCAGTTTATCATACAACTATTACAGATATGTATAACCATTTACATCAACAAGAACAATAAAAAAAGGTTCTATAATAAATGTTGGGGTAAGAGAAAATTCTCTTGCTTCAACAT
>Garnier_p2__coassemble_921_pt1 | contig 68648 bp, 65 predicted proteins | sample Garnier_p2__metabat2_low_PE_022 | metagenome-assembled genome bin Garnier_p2
AAAAGAAACCTCTGGTATAAATACATAAGTACTAAGTATGCTTTATTCCCAAGAAGCTTTCACTTCTTAAGTGGGGGTAGTTCACTAAATATTGTAGAAGCTTTTTTTGTCTACATTGTAATTCTTTCATTTCAAGCTCCTCCTGTCTTGCTCTGGTATTATAGTAACATTTATAAAATTATTCTAAAATACCAAAATGTTTCCACAATTATATATTTATTTAGTATACTAAACTTACTAGATTTGATTCTAGAAAATATTATACAGTGAAAATAAAAACACTTTATATCTTATTTGTATTAATATAAAGTGTTTTTATTTATTAGATTGTTTATTTTTATTTAAACATTAAATTCTATTTTTCCACTTTTTCTTGCTTGTTCTAAAATTTTCATTACATTTAAACTATGGTCTAAATTTTCATAACAAGTAATAAAATCTTGTTTATTAAACATTTCACTAAAAGCTACAAATTCATTAACCATACGATGATTATATTTCTCTTTATTTACAAGTTCTTTATTATTTCCTTTTATCTCTAATTCTACTAAACCACAAATATTAGTAGCACCAACTAATTTTATATATCCTTTTTCCCCCTGAAAAATTATACCACTTTCACTTTCAGAGTCTTTAGCTGCACTGCAAACTACTGTAAATCCTTTATAATCTAATAGCATTGTTCCCGATGTATCAATGCCATTAAATCCAAAATTAGCACGATAAATTACTTCTCTTGGTATACCTAATATTCCCATAACAAAATGTAAATTATAAATATTTAAATCATATAATGCACCCCCTGCGTGTTCTGGACTAAAAGCAGGCGCTACATCTTTGTTTAAATATTTATCATATCGACTAGAATATTGAGCATAATTTGCTTGTACATAACGAAGTTGACCGATTTTGGCTAAATTTTCTTTAATATATTGATAATTTGGCGCATATAAAATAGTAATAGCCTCAAATAAAAATAGTTTTTTTGCTTTGGCTAATTCTACTAATTCTCTAGTTTCTTCTGCAGTAATGGTAAATGGTTTTTCACAGATAACATTTTTCCCTGCAAAAAGTGCTTTTTTTGTGTATATATAATGTACATTATTTGTAACTGCTACATAGATAAAATTAATTTCTTTATCTTGTAACATTTCATCATAATCTGTATATACTTTAGCAATATCATAATTTTGAGCTATTTTTTCAGCCTTAGCTTTACTTTGTGGTCTACTACAAATAGCTATTATATCTAAGCCTTGAATTTCTTTTGTAGCGTCTATCATTTCTGTTACAATTTTGCCATTTCCAGCAATACCTATTTTCATAAAAACTCCCCCTATTCATTTTTAGTGATATTATATATTATTTGTAAGCCTACATTTATTTCAGCTAAAGATAGCATTGCAAAACTCAATCTTAATTGTTTATCCGGGGCATTACGCACAAAAAATGGATTACCATCACAGATAACTACCCCTTCTTGTTTGGCCTTTTGTATTACCTCACTTGCATTTAATCTATCGGGTAAATTTAGCCAAAGTGACAATCCCCCTACTGGTTTAATATATTTTATATCACTAGCTAAATATTTTTTGGCTTTAGCTAAAGCAAATTCAAATTGTGTTTTATACACACTACGTATAGAATTTACATGTTCATACCATAATCCTTCACGTAAATAATAATCAAATACTCGTTGCGTAAGCCCTGATGTTGCAATATCTGAAATATGTTTTACATTCAATAAACTTTGAGCTATATTTTTCGGCATAATTAAATAAGCAAGTCGAAGTCCTGGAATAAAAATCTTTGATAGACTCCGAATGTAAATTACTCTATCATCTGTATCATACGCTTTTAAAGGTATTGGTCTTTTTTCTAGATAAGATAAACCGCTAATATAATCATCTTCTAATACATATGCATTATAAAAACGAGCAAGTCCCATCAAGCGACGACAATTTGCCTTAGTATAGGAAATCCCTGTCGGATTTTGAATATTAGGCATTACATAAATTAATTTTGGGCGAAATTTTCTTAGTTTCACTTCTAAATCAGCTAAATCAATGCCATCTTTCGTTAAATTTATATCTATAATTTTAGCTCCACAAGAACGAAAAGCCGCTATTGCTCCTGGATAAGTAGGATTTTCTACAAATACAATATCGCCATGATTTAATAAAGCACGTGCTACAATATCTATCCCTTGTTGTGCTCCGGAAATTATTTGAATATACTCCGCTGTTGTATCTATTCTTTTTTTATTAAGTTCTTTCGCTATAGATTCACGAAGTGGTAAATACCCTTGACTATCTTGATAGGTAAAGGCTCTACCTTTATCACGTTCCAAAATTTTATTCACGACTTGTTTAAATGTTTCAATAGATATCATATCTGGATTTAACGAAATACTACTCATATTAATAATATTTTCACTCCCCCTGAGAGCTGTTAAATCATCTGTTAAATCTATTGGCATATAATTATTTTCTTCTAATTCATCAACTGTATTTACTCTTTGTTCAGCAACATAACTGCCACTACCTCGTTTACTAAAAATAAAGCCATTTTTTTCTAATTCTTTATACGCATTTACTACAGTACTAGGATTTATTTGTAAATAAGTAGCCAAAGTTCTAACAGGTGGCAATTTATATCCAGGTGATAATAAATGTTGTTTTATCATTAAATTTATTTGCTCATATAATTGTACATATAGTGGTTCTTTATTGTTTTTTACTAATTGTATCGATACAAAATCTATTAAGTTATCATTCATTATTGCTTTTTTTCCACCTTTTAACTATAATTGGTAAAATTTAATTTGCAAATTTAAATATTGTATTAATACAATTTTATCATTTACCATACAAATACACAATAAAGAGGTTTTATCATGGAAAATCGTTATACTTTAAATAAAAATCTTGCTCAAATGCTCAAAGGCGGAGTTATTATGGACGTTACTAATGTAGAGCAAGCAAAAATTGCTCAAGAAGCTGGTGCTGTCGCTGTTATGGCTCTTGAACGTGTACCTGCTGATATCCGCCGTGAAGGCGGTGTTGCTCGTATGTCCGACCCTAAAATGATTCGCGAAATTAAAAAAGCTGTGTCTATTCCTGTTATGGCTAAAGCTCGTATCGGTCATTTTGTCGAAGCACAAATTCTTCAAGCTATTGGTATTGATTATATCGATGAATCAGAAGTTTTAACTCCTGCTGATGAGGAAAATCACATCTACAAAAAAGATTTTGCTATTCCTTTTGTTTGTGGTGCTAGAAATCTTGGTGAAGCACTTCGCAGAATTAGTGAAGGTGCTAGCATGATACGTACAAAAGGTGAAGCAGGTACAGGTAATGTAGTCGAAGCTGTTCGTCATTTTCGCACTATGCAACGTGATATGCAAAAAGTACAATCTGCCTCACCTGCAGAATTAATGCGTATAGCTCGTGACTTTGGAGCTCCTTTTGATTTAATTATGTATGTACATGAACACGGTAAACTTCCTGTAGTTAATTTTGCTGCTGGTGGTATTGCCACTCCTGCTGATGCAGCTTTAATGATGCAACTTGGCGTAGATGGTGTATTTGTCGGTTCTGGTATTTTCAAATCCGGCGACCCACAAAAACGTGCTAAAGCTATTGTCGAAGCTACAACTTTTTATAATGACCCTGAAAAACTTGCCAAAATCTCCGAAGACCTTGGCGAAGCTATGGTCGGCATTGAAATAGATACTATCCCTGAAAACCAACAAATGGCTAAACGTGGTTGGTAAGGATATATCATGAATAAAACAATCGGTATTTTAGCTATGCAAGGAGCAATCAAAGAACATCAAGATATAATTTCAAAACTTCCTAATACTCAAAATATCCTTGTAAAAACAGTCGAAGATTTGGATAATATTGATGGCTTAATCTTACCAGGTGGCGAATCTACTGCTATGGGCAAATTACTTGATTATTTTTCACTAAAAGTTCCTTTACGGGAAAAAATACTATCTGGCTTACCAGTTTTTGGTACTTGTGCTGGGCTAATCTTATTAGCTAAACAAATTGAAAATGAACAAACTACTCATTTAGCTACAATGAATATTACTGTTAAACGTAATGCTTATGGTAGTCAATTGGATAGTTTTACTACAGATTTATTAATTCCTGAAATTGATAAATCTTCCCCTTTGCCATTAGTATTTATTCGTGCTCCATATATTACAGATGTTAAATCTAGCATAAAAATTTTAGCAAAATTAGATGGTCATATTATTGCTGCTAAAGAAAACAATATGCTTGTTAGTTCATTTCACCCTGAATTAACTTGTGATTTAAGATTTCATCAATATTTTCGTTCTATGCTATAAATTCATCTAAAAAAAATGCACTTCAATAGTTAATTTAAGACTTTGAAGTGCATTTTTATGTTATAATTTTTATCTTCTTATTTCAAAATTTATCTTTTTAGCCCATCACAGAAATATCTAATTGGTCAAAACCACTTAATAATTCTTTCATCATTGCTGTAATTTTTGCACAATCACCTTCGCCATTACCTTCTACATTAAGTGGCATATTAGGGTCATGTAAAGATTGACGAAGTAACGCCCAACCATTGGCTTTGCCTTTAAAGCTAATTCTTACACCTTCATAGTTTGGAGATACTATATGATATCCTTTTTCTTTTGCACGTGTTGTAAATTCTGCTAAAACTTTCGCCCCATAAGCTTTGAAATCTTCACCTTTTAATTTTAAACGATATTCTGCGGTTTCAAATTGTGGTTCAAGTTTTTCAATTAAGCTATTTAAAGTCTTACCTTCTGCTTTTGTTTTTGCTGCTGCAATCAAAAGTTTTACTGCCATATATGCACCATCATCAAGATAATAATTTTCTTTTAGTGCACCATGACCACTAGTTTCAATAGCTAATGGAGATACTACGCCTTCTTCATTTAAACGTTTGCATTCATTAATTACATTTTTGTAACCACGTTGAAAACGATGATGTTTTAAGTTTAATTCATCTTCTAAGAATGTAGTTAGCTTATCTGAAGTAACAGAATCTGTAACAATTGTAGAATTTGGATAATCTTTTACCAAAATAGCTGCCATCATCGCAATAAGTGCATCACGATTTACTTCTTGTCCATCACTAAATACAGCTGACATTCTATCTACATCAGTATCAAAAATCAATCCCAAATCTGCTTTATTTTGTAATACTGCCCCACGAATAGCATCCATTGCTTGTTTATTTTCTGGATTTGGAATATGATTTGGAAAATGCCCATCAGGATTTAAATATAAACTTCCTGTCGTATTTGCACCTAATTTTTCTAATACTTTTTCAGCAAAAAATCCACCTGCACCATTTCCAGCATCAACTACAATATGATTACCAATTAAAGGTTTCGCAAAATTGGTTTTACTATTTATACCTTCACGAATTTTAATACATAAATTTTCCGCATATAAAGAAACTAAATCGAATTTTTCTACATTTGCAATATCTGCTGTTTTGGCTGGTAATTCACAAGCAATTTTTAACATATCTGTAAGGTCTGCTTTTTCCATACCGCCATTTACAGGTTCAAAAAATTTAATACCATTACGATTGAATGGTAGATGACTTGCGGTAATCATCATTGAGCCATCATATTTTGTTTCTGGAAAAACTAAAGACATAAACATCGCTGGGGTAGTTGCCATTGCACAATCAACAGCTGTTGCACCTTGGGCTACAATCGCCATTAATGCTTGCTCTTTAAGCATATCTGCAGAAATACGAGAATCATGTCCTACTGCAATTTTTAAATCACTTGGTTGTTTACCACTTTTTTTACTAAGCCATACTACAAAAGCCTGTACAATACGATTTGCATATTCTGGTGTTAAAGTAACAGGTTCATCTATTACACCTTCTACTGCTACACCTCTTACATCACTACCATTTTGCAATTTCAAAATTGGATTCATAATTTTACCCCTTTTTCTCTTTTCTCTTAATATATACTAAATATCTTTAAGATATATAGTTTCTTATTTATCTCTATTTTCTTGAATTACCTCAATAAATAATGCTCCATATTTAGCTAATTTAAATTCACCAACCCCGCGAATTTGTTTTAAAGAATCCATATTTACAGGTTTTTCTGTAGCCATTTGCATTAATGTACTATCTGAAAAAATCATATATGGTGGTAATTTTTCTTTTTGTGCTAATTCTTTACGCAAGCTACGTAATTTTTCAAATAATTCACCTTTCGTTTCAGATTTTTTTACCACAACCATTTTTTGCCATACTTTTTTTTGACCACGAAGTACCTGCCAAGATAATTCATTCAACATTACTACAGGATATTGGCTTTCAGTAATTGTTAAATATTGCATAGCACTTAATCTTAAAATTAAATCACTAATTGCCTTTATTGTTCGCTCTTTCATCAACCCATAAGTAGATAATTCTTTGAAATGAAATTGTTCCATTTTCGTATTTTTAGAGCCTTTCAAAACTTCTGCAATCATCTTTACACCAAAACGTTCATGCATACGATATACACAGGATAAAACTTTTTGTGCATCAATTGTTATATCTATTAATTCGCCTTCAATTTTACAATTACTACAATTATCACAAGTTTCTTCTACTTCTAATTCGCCAAAATAACGCATGATAAATGTACGTAAACATTCTGGCGTATGACAATAATCTACCATTATTTGCAATCTTTTATATTCTAATTGCTGGCGAACTTCACTTTCGATAGATTTACTAATCAAAAATTTTTGTAATTGAGTATCTTGCGGACTATACAGTAAAATACAATTTCCGGGAAGTCCATCTCTACCTGCTCTACCTGCTTCTTGATAATATGCTTCCATATTTTTAGGCATATTATAATGTATTACATAGCGCACATTTGGTTTATCTATGCCCATGCCAAAAGCATTTGTTGCGACCATTACTGACACATTATCATACAAAAAATCTTCTTGAGCTTGATTTCTTTCCTCATCACTCATTCCTGCATGATATCTACCAGCTTTTATACCTTTTATTTCTAATAAAACTTGCAAAGCATCGACATCTTTTCTTGTCCCCACATAAATAATGCCAGCTTCATCACTGTGTTTTTTTACATAATCCACTACAAATTTATCTTTTACTTCACCACGAAGTACCGAAAAATATAAATTAGGTCTATCAAAACCTGTAACAAATACTTGGGGATTTTTTAACCCTAATAAATTTATAATATCCGCTTTTACTTCTGGTGTTGCTGTTGCGGTAAAAGCACCCACTATAGGTTTTTGCGTCAAAGAATTAATAAAGGTCAAGATATTTCTATAACTAGGACGAAAATCATGTCCCCACTGCGATAAACAATGTGCTTCATCAATCGCTATCATACTTATATTTAAACTTTTAAAACTTTCTGGCAAATACTCTGGTACTAATCTTTCCGGAGCTATATAAATAATTTTATAAAAACCTGCTGATATATCTTGCAAATCTTTAGTTAATTGTAATTTACTTACCGAACTATTTATATATACAGCAGGTATTCCCTGCTCACGCAAACTATCTACTTGGTCTTTCATCAAAGATATCAATGGCGAAACAACGAGTGTAACACCTTCAAATAATAATGCTGGAATTTGAAAACAAATGGATTTTCCTGCTCCTGTAGGCATAATTGCCACAGTATCTTGTTTATTTAATAAGCTTTCAACAACTTTTTGTTGACCTTTTCGAAAGTCATCATATCCATAAAATTTTTGTAATATTTGTCTAGCTTTATTTAGCATCATAATATTTCAATAAGGCTTGAGTGCCATTATTTTCATAACCTTCTTTTGCTAATTTTTCATATAAAGAATTCGCAAGTTTTAATCCCGGTAAATCTAGTCCCATTTCATTTGCAGAATCAATAGCTATCTTCATATCTTTAATAAAATGTTTAATAAAAAATCCCGGAGCAAAATCACCTTGAAGCATTCTTGGTGCTAAATTACTAAGCGACCATGAGCCTGCTGCTCCTGTTGAGATTACTTTTAATACATCATCTGGATTTAGACCACCTTTTTTTGCATAAGCTATCGCTTCACATACCCCCATCATATTCGAGGCTATAGCTATTTGATTGCTCATTTTCGCATATTGACCAGAGCCTGCCTTACCAAAATAACAAATAGTTTTTCCCATAACTTCAAATAAAGATAAAGCCTTTTCGTATACTTCTTTATCGCCACCTACCATAATAGCTAACGTGGCATTTTTAGCCCCTACATCTCCACCTGAAACCGGTGCATCTAATGCTTTTATATTATATTTTTTCGCTTCTTCATAAATTTTGCCTGCTAACTTAGGACTAGAAGTCGTCATATCTATAATCATACTTTGCGGTTTTAAATTTTGGATTACACCATCTTTACCCAAATATATTTCTTCTACATCTTGAGGATATCCAACCATAGAAATGACTACATCTGCTTTATGAGCTAATTCTTTTACACTATCACACCATAATGCACCATTTGTAATTAACTCATCTGCTTTAGCTTTTGTACGTGTATATACTACTACTTTATAATCAGCCTTTAATATATTATTTGCCATAGATTTTCCCATGACACCTATACCAATAAATCCTATTACTTTTTCAGAATTCATAAATTCACCGCCTTTTATATTATTAAAGCATAAATCTATAATACAAAGCTATCACACAAATCGTATAACTTATAAAATACTCCCAAGAACTTCCAACTTTAAATAGTTTTAAACCAATCTTATGTTTTCGCCAAATAAGGGGCACTTTACCACAAAGAGCATCTTCTAATATATGCAATAATGCCCCCACACAAACAAAAATAATAAATTTAGCCAACTCCCATGACCAATCATTAATTATTTCTATTTTATGCAAATACATCAATGTTGCAATAATCAACAAATATGGTACAGTCCAATGCGTTGTTTGTCGATGCTTTGAACGCCATTTCCAATAAGCTTTACTTTCTTTAGGAGGTTTTCCTTCTAATCTATCCGGTAATACACTACCCAAAAAACTGTACGCTGCATATAAAAAATTACCTGTGCCCGCCAAAACTACTACAGTTGTTACTAATTTATGATTTGACCACTTCACAAAAGTACTCCTAAATCTATTTTTTACACCATAATGGATAATCTTTTCCTAAAATAAAGCGATTATAAATAATCGCTACTGCTACCAATAAACAAATTCCTGGCATTACATCACAAAAAAAATAATGAATTATACCTTGCTCATTTGCTCGTAGCAATATAATTGGCATAGCCGCAGACGGTGGATGAATCGCTTTAAACCAAGACTTTACAAGCATTGCTATTGCCACAGCCAAAGCATATACTATCCAATTATGTCCCAAAATATATACTACTGTAATACCAACAACACTAGTAATTATATAACCTAATATTATGTTCCTTGGTTGAGCATATTCACTATCATATAACAAAAAAGCGATAATACTCGTTGCGCCAAAAGGTGCAAGTAAAATATTATTATCTATCGATTTGGCTACTAAAGATACTGTACCAATCCCTAGAAATATACCTATTGCCGCCAGTATTTCATCTCGTTTCATTTATCCGAAATTCCTCTTTTTTATACTAAATCTACTTGCAATTATAGCAAAAAACACTATTAATTTATAGCAAAATAAAAAAACTATTATCATTTGAGAAAAAATACAAATACCTTTATAATATATTCTAAAGAAAACGAATTGCGTTCACTTTTTTTAGAAAAATATAAATAGATAGGTGATTATTTTGGAACATACATTCAGTAAACGTGAAGCAAAAAAAATTCAATCAAAAAATTCAATCATTCAATCTGCCACTATCCTTTTTGCCCAAAAAGGACTTAAAGATACATCTATTGCTGATATTATGCAAAAATCCAACCTAGGTATCGGTACTTTTTACAACTATTTCCAATCTAAAGATGATTTACTTAGCAATTTACTTATTCAATTAGCAATGGATATTCGCAAATATTACCTTGAATTACTCAATAAACAAATTACCCAAGCACAAATCTTAGAAAATCTTGTTACCTATACTGCAAATCTACTTGAACAGAACCGTTTTATTTTGCCCTTATTTATGCGTGCGGTAGATAAAAGTGCTATCATGATAAAGCCACCTGTTTCTATGAAAAAACCTTTACCATTTAAAGATATTTTTGATGAAATTATTCAATCTGGACAAAAAAATGGCGAATTTAGAAATGATATTCCTGCCGAAATCATCTCCGAAATGTTTCATTCACTTTTTCAATCAGCCTCATTTAGTAGCCTTCCTATTAAATATCAAGACAATATCCGTTATAAATTAAATCTTATTCTTACAGGTATTAGCCTTAAATAAAAGTCAGCCCTAAAATAATAATTTTAGGGCTGTTTTTTTAGATTTCACCTGGCTCCATTAAACCTAATTTTTTACGCCAATAACGTGAATAAATTGCTCCTAATGGATTATGTGCCAATACTCTATCTTTTGCTACTAATGTAGTTACAGGACCATTACAACTATGATTAAAAATAGCATCATGTCCTACACAAAGTCCACAAGAAATAAATAAATCACATTGTGCATCATTTAAAAATTTTGCTTGATATTTTGGATTACACATACTTTCATGTTCTTTATTAGGGTCTACTTTTTTTAACCCTAATTCATTTTTAGCTATCGCACAATTTTTACAACAAATTGAAACAACTTCAAATTCACGTGATAAAAACTTATTTATTAAATACGCCTCTTTATTTAAACCTATACAAAAAGCAAGTCCCAATTTTTTATAACCCATTTGTTTGGCAAATTCTACGGTTTCTTGAAGACGTGTCAATTCACTATAATACGTACCTTCAACAAATGCAGCAGCCTGCATTATTTTTCGTTCTTCTTCTGTATATAAATCAAGAATCTCCTTTTTATCTATCTTTTTACAGCTAATTCCTTTTGCCGCACAAATATGAGTTTTACAATTTGCACAATCACCAATCATACATATCCCTCCGTAAATATAATCTTAATTTCATTATACAACAAAAGCTCTAAGAGAACGAAATCTCTTAGAGCTTTTATGCATAATTGTTAAAACAATATTTACAGCATTCAAAAATTTTTATTCGTTCAAATACTTATATCATTCTTTATTAATTATATTATTATTTTTGCTAACTCTTCTTTTGTTGGAATTGATGTCTGTGCACCTTTTCTAGTTACAACTATTGCTGATACTTTTTGTGCATATTCGATAGCTTTTTCAATATCTACACCTTTACTCAAAGATATTGCCACTGCTGCTGTGAAGCTATCCCCTGCCGCAGTAGTATCTATAGCTTTTACTTTATGACCTTTAAATAATTGAGCATTATCTTTTGTTACTAACAAACAACCTTTTTCGCCTAAAGTTACAAGTACATTTTTTACCCCTTTAGCCATCATATCTTTAGCCGCTAAAATATAATCATCTGTAGATTCTAATTTTTTACCCACCAAAATTTCTAATTCGGTTTCATTTGGTTTAATATAATCAACGTCTGCCCAAAAACTATCAGGTATATCAGTTCTTGCTGGTGCTGGGTCTATAATTATTGTTTTTTGATATTTTACTGCTAATTTTTTTACATATTCCACTACATTTAAAGGAATTTCTAATTGCATAATGATAATATCGCTATCTTTTATTTTATCAATATTTTCATCAATAATTTCTGTAGACATTAAGCCATTTGTTCCACTAATTAATACAATAGAATTTTCACCACTATCATCTACTGTGATAAAAGCTTGTCCTGTTGTCTCATTTTTCATTATCTCTAAGCCTAAAGTATCTACATTTACTTTTTCGAGATTTGCTTTTAATACACTTCCTGCATTATCATCAGCAATTGCACCAATCATACTAACATTGCCACCCAATTTTCCTATAGCAAATGCTTGATTCGCACCTTTTCCCCCGGGTACAAATTTCACACTTTTACCAGTAATTGTTTCGCCTTTCTGTGGCATTTTCGCAGTTTCTACTACCGTATCCATATTCAAGCTACCAACAACCAATATTTTTTTCATATAATTATCAATCCTCACTTTTTAAGATATTATATTTTAAATAAATTTCATCTCTGTATAACTCTAATAATTTTCTATCCGGTAATGCTGGTTGTACACCATATCTTGTAACTGTTAATCCTGATGCATATATTGCATAACCTATAGCTTCTAATAAGTTTTTACCTTCACTCAAATACACTGCTAATGTACTAATAAATGAATCTGCTCCCCCAGTAGTATCTATTGCTTGAAAACCTGATGCCTCAAAATATTCCTTATATTCCCCATTACATAAAAAACAACCCTTTTTACCTAATGTTACAATTATATTTTTTACACCTTTTTCTAATAATACTTCTGATTTCTCTTCTATACTCTCTCCAGTATTTACTAATTGATTTAATTCTTTTTCATTTGGTATAAAATAATCTATATTTTTTTTAATATCATCACAAATTTTATCGATTGCTGAAGGTTTTAATAATACTTGCACATTATATCTTTTACATAAATTTATCGTATACTCTATAATTTCTTTTGAGGTTTCCATTGATAATAAACAGTATTTTGCATCTTTAAATAAATATTTATATTGATTAATATGTGCTATATTTAATTTTTTATTTGCACCAGGATAAACTACAATTGTACTTTCTCCATTTTTATCAATATTGATATATGCTTTTCCACTAGATAAAACACTATCAAAGATAATACCATCCATATGCACATGATTTTCATTTAAACTATGATATAATTGCTTTCCCGAAATATCATTGCCCACACAACCTATAATATATACATTACCATCTAATTTCCCTGCGCCAACCGCTTGGTTTGCACCTTTTCCCCCTGGAAATTCTCTTATCGATTCAGCTAATTGTGTTTCGCCATTTATAGGTACTCTAGATACTTCAATTGTTGTATCCATATTTAAACTACCTACTACTATGATTTTTTCACCTTGCTTATTTTGTGATGGTCCTTTTATGCTATATCTTTCGATAAGTTTTGGCTTAAACTCTTTATTTAATTCTTTTTCTTCTCTCTTTTCGATTAAATCAATTAAAAATGTAACACTCTCTTTACATATATCTACAATTGGTAATTCTATTGCAGAAACTCCATTATCTAATAAACTTAATAATTCATCATCTCCAATTACCAAAATCGACAAATCATCTGGCACATTTATACCTGTTTTTTTCACAAATTTATATACACATAAAGCAATTTCTTTCGAGCCACAAATAACTGCTGTAACTTCCTCATTCAAACATTGTTGAATAGCATATTGTTTCACATCTTCAATATTTTTACCTTTATATGTCCATAAAGGGTCAATATCATTGCCCATTTTTTGCATTGTAGTTTTATAGCCTTCAAGAATACTATTATCCTTTTCTTCTATAATACAAGCTATTTTTCTATGCCCATAATTTATCAATGTTTCTGTAGCTAATTTACCAGCTGCTGATAATCTATAATAAAGACAAAGTTTTTCTTTTCCCTCAAAATTTTTCGTGCCATTTATATAGACAGATAATTTATCTAGATTTTTAGTAGCTATATATTTTTGAGAATCTATGATTAATCCTGAAACTCTCTTTTTTATTAAATTTTTTACGCATACTAAAACATCATTCTCATCATTTATGTAATTTAAAACAATATTATAGTCTTTTTCTCTAGCAAATTTTTCTATATTTAAAATAATATTATCTCGTTCTTTATTATCTCGCTTTAAAATAACACCTATTAATTTATTTTTTGCATTATTTTTTTCTTGCAAATTAAAATATGGTGTGTATTCTTCTTCTTCAATTACTTTTAATACTTTTTTTCTAGTTTCTATACTAATATCTTTGTCTTTATTGTTTATTACTTTGGAAACTGTAGAAGCTGATACACCTGCTAGTTTCGCTATATCCTTTATATTCATCATTACAGCCTTCTTACGAAACATTTTTAGTAAATTTATTTCGAAATAATATTATCATTTTTTTTGAAAATTTGTAAATAGGTATTTTGTAACAATTTTTAATAAATTTTACAAAACAAAAAAGTGTATAAGCTAAAAAACTTATACACTTTCTCATAATTATAAAAACATCTATTTTATTGTTCGCCAATCATTTTTACTTCTGGATAAAGTTTTACACCATGAGCTTCATATACTCTTTTTTGTACTTCTTTAATCAAATCAAGCACATCTTGAGCAGTTGCTCCACCGATATTTACCACAAAGCCAGCATGTTTAGTAGATACTTGAGCACCACCTACTGTAAGCCCTTTAAGACCTGTTTGGTCAATCAAAGTTCCTGCAAAATATCCAGGTGGACGTTTAAATGTACTTCCTGCACTTGGATATTCAAGTGGTTGTTTCGTTTCACGACGATTAGTCAAATCAGCCATTTTCGCTAAAATATCTGTTTTATTACCTTCTTGTAAAGATAATTCTACTTCTAAGATTAAATTTTCGTTATCTTGGAAAATACTATGACGATAACTAAATTGAGCTTCTTCATTTGTATATTCTACAAGATTACCTTGTTTATCTATTGCTGTTACTTTAGTTACTACATTTTTGATTTCACCATCGTATGCGCCTGCATTCATAAAAATACAGCCACCAATACTTCCAGGAATTCCTACAGCAAACTCTAGACCTGTAAGTGATGCTTCTCCTGCAAATTTAGAAACATCTGCCATTAAAGCTCCACATTGTGCTTTAATAATATTATCCTTTTGCGATATTTTGGCAAATTTTTCATTTAAATTTACAACAATTCCTCGAATGCCTTTATCCATAACTAATAAATTTGAACCATTACCTAGCATTGTAAGTGGTACTTTATATTCATTCACTGTTTTTATAACAGCTACTGCTTCCGCTACAGTTGCAGGCATTACAAAGCAATCAGCTGGTCCACCAATTTGGAACGTAGTATGCTTGGACATTGGTTCATTTATTAATACATCTTCTTTCGGTAGAATTTGTATTAATTTTGCTATACATTCCTGTAAATTTTGCATTATATTGCCCCCATTAATCTAAATGGTCAAAGCCAACTTCTTTTAAATTTACATAATCTAATTGTCGCATTGCTTCATAAGCAATTACTGCTACAGAATTAGATAAATTTAATGAGCGTGATTCACTAATCATTGGAATACGTATACATTCGTCCCAATGTTCTTTTAAAATACTTTCAGGTATTCCTGCTGTTTCTTTACCAAAAACTATCATGTCATCTATACCATAGCTTACATCACTATGCACATGATTTGCTTTTGTTGTAGCATAATGGAATTTATGACCTTTATATTTTTCTAATACTTCATCAAAGTTTTCATGATAATGAACTTTAACTAAATGCCAATAATCAAGGCCAGCTCTTTTTAAATATTTATCATCAGTAGAAAAACCAAGTGGCTTTACTAAATGAAGTTCTATTCCTGTGTTTGCACAAAGACGTGCAATATTACCAGTATTTGCTGGAATTTCAGGTTCTATCAAAACGATATGCACTTAATCCACCAGCCTTATTATAAAAGAACTTTATGGGAAAGATTTACTCTACCTTGACGGTCAATTTCAGTTACTTTTACTTCTAATTCATCGCCAACATTTACCACATCTTCAACTTTTGCTACACGTTCTTTTGCTAATTGAGAAATATGACATAAGCCTTCTTTGCCTGGTAAAATTTCTACAAACGCACCGAAATTCATAAGACGTGTTACTTTACCTTTGTAAGTTGCACCCACTTCAACTTCTGCTGTTAACGCCTTAATCATTTCTTCAGCTTTCTGTGCAGATTCAGCACCTACTGCTGTGATAAATACGTTACCATCATCATGAATATCAATTTGTACGCCTGTTTCATCAATGATTTTTTTGATTGTTTTTCCGCCAGGTCCAATTACATCGCGAATTTTATCTACAGGTATTTTCATGCTATTTACGCGTGGAGCATATGGAGATAATTCTTTGCTTGGTTCGCTGATACATTCAAGCATTTTGCCTAAAATAAATTCACGACCACGTTTTGCCTGAGCAAGTGCAGACGCAAGAATTTCTCTGCTAAGACCATCAACTTTTATATCCATCTGAATAGCAGTGATACCATCTGGAGTACCTGCTACTTTAAAGTCCATATCGCCAAGAGCATCTTCCATACCTTGAATATCTGTTAAAATTGTATAAGCATCGCCATCTTTTACTAAGCCCATAGCACAACCAGATACCGGTTTTTTAATTGGCACACCAGCGTGCATTAAAGAAAGTGTACTACCGCATACACTACCCATAGAACTAGAACCATTAGATTCTAATACTTCAGATACGAGACGAAGTGTATATGGGAATTCTTCTACAGATGGGATAACTGGTACTAATGCACGTTCAGCAAGAGCACCATGACCGATTTCACGACGACCTGGGCTACGAACTGGGCGAGCTTCCCCTACAGAATAACCAGGGAAATTATAATGGTGAATATAACGTTTAGATGTAGTATCACCGATACCATCAATTACTTGTTCATCACCTAAAGCACCAAGTGTAGTTACGTTTAAAATTTGAGTTTGTCCACGTGTGAATAATGCACTACCATGTGTACGAGGTAAAATACCCACTTCACAACTAATTGGACGAACTTCTTCTAAACCACGACCATCTGGACGAATTTTTTCATGAGTAATCATATGGCGAACTATGCCTTTTATGGTTTTATAAAGTACATAGTCAATTTCCATATCCATATCAGGATAAAGTTCTAAGAAATGTTCTTTAGCTTCTGCTTTTACTTCAGCAACATGTTCATCACGACGAAGTTTATCTGCATCACGAACAGCTGCGTCAAATTTATCATAAGTATATTCATGAATAGCATTTACGAGTTCTTCAGGTACTGTAAATAATTTTGGTTGATGTTTTTCTTTGCCACATTTTTCCATCATTTCTTCTTGGAATTTTACCAAGCGTTTGATTTCTTCATGACCAAATAAAATAGCATCTAAAATTACTTCTTCAGATAATTCATTTGCACCAGCTTCAACCATCATTACTGCATCATAAGAACCTGCTACAGTTAAATTCAAGTCAGATTTTTCACGTTGTTCTACTGTTGGATTAATTACAAATTCACCATCAACACGACCAACACGAACACCAGCAATTGGGCCTAAAAATGGAATATCAGAAATAGATAAAGCACAAGATGCACCAATCATACCAGCAATTTCTGGAGCATTATCTTGTTCTACGGATAATACTGTAGCTACAATCTGTACATCATTTCTATAGCCTTCTGGGAATAATGGTCGAATAGGTCTATCAATTAAACGGCTATTTAAAATAGCAGATTCAGCAGGACGACCTTCTCTTTTTATAAAACCGCCAGGTATTTTACCTACAGCGTACATTTTTTCTTCATAATCAACTGTTAAAGGGAAGAAATCTACCCCTTCACGTGGCTCGGCAGAAGCTGTTGCAGTTACTAAAACTACTGTTTCACCATATCTAACTAATACGGCACCATTAGCTTGTTTAGCCATTTTTCCTGTTTCAACAACAAAACTACGACCGCCAAGCGTTGTTTCAAATGTATACATAATATCCTCCTATTTATGTATTTTTTTATTTATTCTTTCGTTCTCTCTTTATTTTAACCTAAAATGCAATAAACTAAAAGAAAAAGCGGGAAAGGCTCCCGCTTTTTCAATTAATTATTTACGTAAATTTAATTTTGCAATAAGAGCACGATAACGTTCTACATCGATATCATATAAATAGCTTAAAAGTCTTCTACGATGACCAACCATTTTTAATAAACCACGACGGGAATGATGGTCTTTTTTGTTATTTTTAAGATGTTCTGTAAGATAAGCGATACGTGCTGTTAAAAGAGCAACCTGTACTTCTGGAGATCCAGTATCTCCTTCATGAGTAGCGTTGTCTTGGATAATTTGTAATTTTTGTTCTTGAGTTAACATTATTTTATTCCTCCTAAATTTTCTTACTCCCTATTCCACGGCAACGTTGGAGTCTCGTTTACCCTAGAATGGGAATGTCTATTTTTACACAAAAATTAATATATCATAAATATATAGTACTGTAAAGTAAAATGAAGTTAAATATCCCAATGAATTTTTTCTGGTGATGGACATGCATGGTCAATAGTATTTAAAATCCATGCTACATTATCATGAGTTGCACTGAATGCTTTTTCAATAGCAGGCATATAATCTTCTGAAATATCCATATAAGATAAAGCTTTTCTCATGTAAGCTAAAGATTCTTGTTTCATGAGGCCTGTAGCCATTAATTGTGCTTTAAATCTATATCCATAATATAAATAACTATTATATTTTACATCTACATTTTCAAAAGCTTGAATTTTGGTATCTATTTCATTTTCTGCTGTTTCAATATCTTGTTTATTATATAAAATATTCCAGCGGTCTGCCCAAACTTCTCCACGTAAAATATATTTATATAGATAATCTGTAGATTCTGCTAATTGTATAGCTAAATTAATATAATGAAGTGCTTCGTCATATTTTTTATCATCACGATAGCAATAAGATAATCTTTGCAAAGCATAGACTTTTTCTTCTACTTGTTCTGGATTTTCTTCATCAATTTCAATTTCTACTACTGAACGAAATAATTCAATGGCTTCGTCATGCTTTTTTAATTCTGGCATAGCTAAAAAGTGAGCAAGTCTTGCTCTACTTCTCCAATCATCAAAGCCACCTGCAAATAAACTAGCTGGAGCTTTGGCTGGTGATTCCATTACATAATGTACAAGTTCATGAAAATCATGACTATTCATAAAAAAATTCCTCCTATATATCAAGATTAAATATTGACTTTAAATAAAAATTTCGTTATGTTGAACATATCTAATATATTTTATCACATTTATATAATATAAAACAAAAGTGAGGTTTTATTTATGAAAATTGGTTTTATTGGCATTGGTTTAATGGGTGGTCCACTTGCTCGTAATCTCATTCGTGCCAACAAAGAAGTATATATCTATGGTAGAAATCCTAAACATATTGAAGATGTATTAAATGCTGGAACTACAGGAAAACTTGTAAAATCCATTGAAGATTTAGCCATTTGTGATGTTATTTTCACTTGTTTACCGCTCCCCCAAACAGTAAAATCAATCATGATTGAAGATAATAATTTATTAAACTTATTAAAACCTGGTTCTATATATATTGATACTAGTACTATCGACCCAAAAACAGCTACCGAAATTGAAACTTATGCTAATAATCACCAAATTGGTTTTCTTGGTTGTACTTTAGGACTTGGCCCAGCTCAAGCAAAAGAGGCTAAAGAACCTATTTTTGCTGGTGGAGATAAAGTTATTTTTGAAAAAATGCTCCCTCTTTTAAATTTAATTGGAGCACCTGTACATTATTTAGGTGGCGTAATTCAAGCATATGCTTTTAAAATCATTAGTAATATGGTCGGTATGACTAATCTTGCTGTACTTGCTGAAGGCATACATCTTGCTCAAAATGCCGGCATTGATACACATCAATTTTTAGAATTACTTGCACAAACTGGCGGTAATTCAAACCAATTAACTAGAAGAGGGAATTTAATAGCCGACCAAGATTTTGCCAATCGTTTTGCTGTTGATTTAACTTTAAAAGATTTAACACTTGGCTGTAATATGGCTAAAGAATTTAACTATACACCAATTTTTAGCAAACAATCTCAAGAACTTTATGCTAAAGCCTCTCAAGAAGGTTATGGCAACGAAGATTGTAGTGCTATCTATAAAGTCTTAAAATAATTTATATCAAAACTAAATAACAAATTTTAAAATTACCTTTGTATTCATTAGCAAACGTAATTTTTTATTTTACACTTTATTTACCCTTTATTAAATAAATTTTTACAAGCAAATAATATAATCATATTAACTTATTTATAAACGAGGTATTATTATGCGTAAAAGTTTAAAAAAATTAATATTATTAAGTTGTGCAGTAGGTACAATGTTTGCAACTTTACCTACTACGTATGCTAATTCTTCCGTAACTAACTATATTGTAAATGCTGATAATTATCAATTAGAATATACAGGTTCGGAAAAAGAATTTGCTAACGGCATCAATCCTGGATATGGCTCTGGTCTGAGTCTAAAATCTGTCAATCCTGATGGTAGCCTTGAATTTTACTGTATTACTGACCGTGGTCCTAATGGAGATATTCCTACATATATTCAAAACGGTAAAAAATATGCTGGTAAATTTTTCCCAACACCAAATTTCACTCCAAGTATCGGTATTTTAAAAGTATCTAATGGTCATGCTGAAATCATTAATAGCATTCCCTTAAAAGATAAAAATAATCAAAAAATCTCAGGAAAAGTAATTCCCTTTGGCAATATCGGCTCTACAGGCGAGCTTGCTTTAGATTTCAATATGAATAATCTTGGCACTGATAATAACGGTCTTGATACTGAAGGAATTGCTCGTGATAAAGACGGTAATTTTTGGCTTTGTGATGAATATGGTCCTTTCTTAATTAAAACAGATACAAACGGCAAAATCTTAGAAAAATATGGACCTGGTATGGGATTGCCTGATATTTTAGCCCAACGTGTACCAAACCGTGGTTTTGAAGGCGTCACAATCGATGACCAAGGTAATATCGTAGGCATGGTACAAAGTCCATTAGATGTTGACGGTAAAACTTCTAAAACAGCAGCTTATACTAGAATTGTAAAATTAAATCCACAAACAAAAGAAGTTACTATGTTTGCTTATCCTGTAGACACTGGTTACAAAAACTTCTCCAAAGCAAAATTAGGTGATATTACATCTATTGGTAATAATCAATATCTCATTATCGAACAAGGCAAACAAAATGGAAAAATGCAAAATCTTATTTATAAAGTAGATTTAAATAATGCTACTGCTGTTGATAATACTAGTGACTTAGAATACAATAAATTATCTAGCGATTTTGTTCCTGCAAAAAAAGAACTAGTAATTGATTTACGAAAAAATGGTTGGAATATTGAAAAAGCTGAAGGTCTTGCCCTTCTTCCCGATAGACAAACTATCGCAGTCGTAAATGATAATGACTTTGGTATCGCAGTAAAAGTAAACGACTCAACCAATCCCCAAGCAACAGTTGAAGACTACACATATAATGCTGATACTAAAAAATTCTCTAATAAAAATAATAAAGTAGTCAATATCACTATAGGCTTACAAAAAAATGCTCCAGAAGAACAACAAAGTCAAATTTATTTATTTAAATTAGACCATAAAATTTAATTTTAATCCTCTTAATATTCAATAATAAAATAATAAATCTATCCTGTAGTAACAAAACAAAAAGTACCGATAAAGTTTGAACTCTATCGGTACTTTTTGTTTATATATTTATTTCTTTCTTTGTTCAATATAATATGGGAACCATGCTGAAAATGCTGCAACAATAGGTACTGTCAAAATAACACCAAAACTACCTGAAATTCCTTGCATAATTTCTATGCCTATGGAATTTGAATTTATTAATTGTAAATACGGCAAATCATATACATAATCTAAAACCCATACCCCTAAAGAACCGCCAAAAAACGCTAATATCAAAGTAGTAGACATCGTCCCCATAATATCACGTCCTACATTCATACCACTTTTAAATAATTCTTTCGGCTTTAAATCAGGATTTTTTAAATGTAATTCATGTACAGCTGAAGATACGTCCATCGCAATATCCATAACCGCCCCTAAGCTGGCAAATAACACCCCTGCGAATAATAGTTCACCTACATCAATTAAAGTATTTTGTCCAATAAACAATAATGATTCAATATTTGATACATTATACCCCGATAAGGAAGTAAAATAACCAAAGCAATCCGCTGTTATTCCTGCAATTAATAATCCGCAAAAAGTCGCTAAAATAGCAGATACCGCTTTTATGGTAAAGCCATTAATTAAAAATATAGTTACTGCGGTAATAATTGTTGCTGTAAAAATCGCAGATACAAAAGGGGAGTGTCCTTTCATAATCATAGGGAAAAACAGATATACAATACAAATAAAACTAAATACGATTGCTATAGCAGATTTTATCCCTTTTTTACCCCCTATTAAACAAAGTGCCCCTAAAAATAAAGCTATAAAAATATAAATCGGCATGGAACGGTCAACATTATATACTGTAGTTACATTTAATTGTCCTACACTACTTGAAATAGTAATAACTTCTAATCCTTCTCTACACGCTGTACCAAATAATAAACCATTGGGACTATTGGCCTCTAAAACTTCACCTTTTTTCTCGCCTGTTTCCATTTTTAACAATACTACTTGGTCACCAATTCTACTTCCATCTTCTTGAAAATTATCTTTTACTATATCTATAACAGTAGCTTTTTCAAAACTACGGCCCTGTGTACTAACTAAAGTAGGTTTTTCTACTTGATTATAATCTTGTAAGAAACAAATTCCCCCTATTAATAAACAAATAATAATTATTCCTCTTATCCAAATATTTTTTAATAATGCCATTTATTTACCAACCCCTTTTTGTTTATAAAAAAACTGCAGTAAAGCATAATACTTTACCGCAGATAAAATTAATTTCAATTCATTTCTTTAATATTATAAATGATATAAAATATTATTTTTTTACAATTGTATAAGCACTATCAATAGCTTCACCAGTTTCTACATCATAAGTATTTACAGTAAAACTATCTTTAGTAATATTTATTACTGTATAAGATGGTCTCCAGTTTTGACTACGAGCTGCAATATAATCTTGTTGTTCTGGAATTAAGTTATAATATTTAGAGCCAGTAGCAGAATTAGATGTTAAATAAAATACCCCTTCTGGATTTACTACTGTTCCTTGAGTTTTATCAGCGATAGTGTAGCAGAAGTTTTGTGATTTATAATATGCTTTAAATGCACTATCATTATCAAAGCGTTCATCAAATTTACTGTGGTCAAATCCACCCTGATTTTCTTTGTAGTCTAAGAATTCATCATGACCTTTTCCGTCACTTGTAAGCTGATAAGTACGTGCATAACTGTGGTCATGACCTTGTAATACAACATCAATGTCATTAGCATCAAAGATAGGTGTAAGTTGAGTACGTAAAATAATACCATCAGAATCAGAATGGTCTTTACCAGAACCATAAATATCTTGGTGCATTACTACTATACGCCATTTTGCATCAGGATGAGCTTTTATTGCTTTTTCAATTAAAGCTTTATGGTCAGCTGCATTATAGTTATTAGCATTAATTACAATAAATAAAGCATTACCATAACTGTAGAAGTAACCATTACCTGCTTGTGTAGGGCTTGTTTCTTCAAGGAATGGATTTGGATTGTTGAAATGATTTTGATAGCTTGCAGAAGTACAATCATGATTACCAATAGCATTTGCTTGTGGTAAATTACGAAAAGCTATTGCTGATAAATATCCAGAATATTGGTCTTCTTGTTCTTTATAGTCTTTTTCAGTTTTTGGACCTTTAACACTAATTTGGTCACCAGGAGATACTAAGAAGTTGATTTCTGGATGCTGTGCAAGTGCATTATTTAAAGTTACATTCCAGTTGTAAGAATCATTTCTTGCAGCTAAATCATTACCTAATTTTTCACCATTGGATTCATCATTTTTTTGTTTATATGAAGAACCAATCTGTGGATCACCTACAAACATGAAGCTAAAATTATCTGGGTCGCCAGTTTTATATTTTTGAGCCTCTTGCCACTGTCCATTTAATTTTACTTGATAATAATATGTGCTATTGGCTTTAAAACCTGTTGCGGTAACTTTATTAGAATAATATTGTACACCTTCAATTACAGTACCTTTTTCACAAGTGCCTTCAAATTCTTTAGCGTTTTTCATTTCTTTATTATCAGCAATACGAACCACAGCTTTATCTGCTTTATCTTTAGAATACCAACCAAAATTTAATTTGGAAAAATCTGCACCTGGTGTTAATGCTACTTGTTGATAATTAGTTTTGATATTGTCCCAATTTGCTTTCCATTCTTGCCAATTAGTATTGTCATCAACAATTGTTTTTGTTTCTACTGTTGGTTTACTAGACGCATCGTTCCAAAATTCAGTACCTGCATAAGCAGTTAAAGAACCTACACTTAATGCTGCGGTTAAGCAAAGTGCAATCATTTGTTTTTTGCTTTTTTTGAAATAAAACATTTTTTTCGCTCCATTTTTATTTAATTAATCTATTTATTAATTAAAATTTAAATTTAAGACTGCTGTAGATAGTGTCTGCATCAGTATCTTTTTCCATATCTTTACCATTAAAGTAGAGTAAAGAACCTACGATATTTTTAGCAAAAGCATATTCAATACCAGCTACAATCCCTTTTTGACCAGCATCAGCATCATCGTATGCAGTTTCAATTGTTACATTTTCACCAAGACGACGATATCCTAAATATGCACCCCAAGAACCTGCATCTTTTGCATCTGCACCTTTGTACTGTAATTCAACACTGCCTGCTGTCCCATAGCTATTAGCATCTGTATTTTCTAAATACTGACCTACTAATGCTACATTTTTATCAAAATTATATTTACCACCTGCATACCATAAGTTCGCTTTATTACCATCTACGTCTAAGTCTAATTCTACATCTTTATCTAATCCACTTAATAAAATATATCCTGCATTTAATGCTAAATTATCATTTGGTGTATAATCAAATTGTACACCATAATAATCAGCTGTTATATCTCTTGCTGTTTGGTCGTCATCAAGCTCCCCATCATGTTCGTTTTCACTATAACGACCAATTGTCAAATTAGTTTTAAATACATCACTACCAAAATCTGCCATTACACCAGAAAGTTCATCATCAAAAATCATACCCTGGCAAATATCCAAAGATACTCTACCTAAAGATACATCAGCACCAAAAAGAGGGCCATTTACATATGCTTTAGATACTTCTACTTCATTAGTATTACTATCAGTTTCAGGTTTTAATACATATTTTATTTCCGCATTAGCTGTCCAATCACTATTACCAATATATGCTTTTGGTTCAAGTTTAAATTCTAATTTATTTGTGCGTTTATCTTTTCCGCCATCATGGTTAGCTTGTACATATTTATATTTTAATTCGCCTTTCCATTTTACGTTATCTGATTTTTTTTCTAATTCAGCAACACGCACACCAAGATTATCTAATTCTTCCGCAAATTCAGCTGCTAATTTATCTACAAGAGCTTTATCTGCTTTTTCTATGTCTGTTTTTGTCATTGCACGAGCTACAATCTGAGCCATTTCATAACGTGTCATTGTATTTTGACCTTGATATGTACCATCTGGATAACCATCAATTACACCATCATTTGCTAATGTAGAAACCGCATCATATGCCCAACTATCACTAGGCACATCACTAAATGGATTACTAGAAGCAAAACTTGTACTTGCTACCCCCATGATTAAACTTGCTGTAATTGCTCCTGTTAACAATCTTTTTTTCAACACAAAATATTCCTCCAATTCATATCTTACTTATCGTTACTAAATAATAAAAATAATACCTTGCTCAAAAATAAACTACTGTGCTGTTATACCATAGAAGAATATTTTGAAACATATTTTATTATAGATATGAATTTTTAAATACAAATCAATTACATGTAAAAATCTTTTAAAGCCTTTATTAAAAAAATGTTAATTTAATTTTATTTTTTATGTATTTTTTACAATTCATCTTTATTTATTTATTTTTTATTAACTCTACTTTATAATAATAATAACAACTATTAGTTTTATAAATTATTATAAGGTGGTTTTTTCATGCGAATTCTCTTTGCTGAAGATGATAAAAAATTATCTAAAATGATATCTTTTCTCTTAACAAAAGAAAATTATCTCGTAGATTGTGTATATAATGGACAAGATGCTATTGATTATGCCAATTTAACTTCATATGATATTGCTATTTTAGACTGGATGATGCCTCAAAAATCTGGTATTGATGTTTGTAAATATCTGCGTTCTAAACATAAAAAAACAGCTATTATTTTATTAACAGCACGAGATTCTTTGGAAGATCGAATTGAAGGATTAGATAGTGGTGCTGATGATTATTTAGCCAAACCATTTGAATTTGCGGAACTTCTTGCTCGTTTACGTGCTCTATCTCGTCGAATAAATAAAACTTTTTACAGTGATATTGTAGAATGCAATGATTTACGACTCAATTGTTCTAATGCTATTTTAGAATATCAAAATCAACAAATATCTTTAAGTCCTCGTGAATGTCAATTAATGGAACTTTTAATGCGTAATATTGCTCAAATATTTCCTCGTGAACAAATCATGGATAAAATATGGGGATATGACACGGATATTAATTCTAATACTCTAGATGTAACCATAAAATCACTACGTCAAAAATTAGTAAAACTCAATTTAGATAAAAATTGTATCCAAACTATTCGTGGTATCGGATATAAATTCAGGATAGATTAATATGCTATTTCAAAAATCAAAACAAAAATTAGTCAAAGATTATAGTATTCTCACAACTATCTTATTAATCGTAGTATCTTTATCTATTTATTTTTCAGGCCTATTAATGTCTTATAAAAGTCAATTATATCAAGTAGAATTATTAGCTATTGAAGAGTCTGAAGAATTATATTTTAAATTGAGTACTGACAAAACGCCTTATATTGTGAAAACCAATGAAACCGGTGAATATTTTAATCATATGCTAGTTCATGCTTATGATAAGAATAAACAATTAATGTTTAAACTCAATGATTTAGAGTGGAGTCATGATTATTTAGAAAAGAAAATCGCTGACAATTCTTTTATTTATCATAAAGCATATATTTATTTTAATTTAGTAAATAATAAATCACCGCGTTTTTTAATACTTACACGTTATCCTCTAATTGAAAACAATCAATTTCTTGGCGAAGTTTATGTAGGTATTGACATTACTCATTGGGTTCGCGACCAAGTCCGTGTATTTTTCATTTTATTAGTTATTATCTTTTTATCTATATTTTTTGTCCGTTATGTAGCATATAAAATGGCCAATAGAGCTATGATTCCTGTTAGCGAATCATTTCTCCAACAAAAACAATTCATTGCTAACGCCTCTCATGAATTACGTACTCCGCTTAGTATTATTTTATCGGGACTTACCGTCTTAAAAACAGATGATAATAATAAACTATCTGACTTTTCCGTAGATATTATCGATGATATTCATGATGAATCTTTACGTATGAAAAAACTTATTGATAATTTATTATTATCTGCACGAAATGATAATAATACATTAAAAGTAAATTATACTAAAATTAATCTTAGTAATTTAATTTATAAAATTTATACTAAATTTTCTTTATTAGCTACAGATAAACAACTTACCCTAAAACTTCAAAACATCGATAACTTATTTATTACCGCCGATAGTACCCATATGGAACAAATCCTAGCTATTTTAGTAGATAACGCTATCAAATATACTGCGCCTTTCGGTAATATTTCTATTCAAGTAACTACTAAACAAAACACTATACAAATTGCAATACAAGATACGGGGCAAGGTATTTCCAAAGAAAATTTACCTCATATTTTTGAACCATTTTATCGTGCCGATAAATCTCGTAGTCACTATGGTAATGGTCTAGGCTTATCTATTGCCAAAATTTTAGCAGATAAAAATCATAGTGATATTTTAGTAAATAGTGTTGAACATCAAGGTTCTTGTTTTACTTTAATTATTTATCCCCTGACTAAAAAATAAAATTATGCTTTATTAGAGTTAAGGAAATCCTTAACTCTATTTTTTATTTTCTAATTTTTTAACTTTCCCTCTCATTTTCTTTTCAGATTATTAATCTATGATTACTAAAAATAAAATTTTAATATTCTGGAGGAAATTCTATGCACGGTTCATCTAATCCGTCTAAATTATTTGATCTAAATAATATTGATAAAACTTCTATCATCACTATTTCTATTATTTTAGCTATTCTTTATTTATGGCATTTAGGTCTTTACCCATTAATTAATCCTGATGAAGGTAGATATGCTGAAATTCCTCGTGAAATGCTTGCCAGTGGCAATTTTATCACCCCTCATTTAAATGGTGTAGAATACTTTGAAAAACCTGCTCTTCAATATTGGGTAACAGCCTTTTTCATGTATATTTTTGGTGAAAATGAGTTTTCTGTTCGTCTATTTCCTGCTTTATGTGCTTTAGGTCAAATTGCAACTACTGCTTATTTAGCAAAAAAAATGTTTAATCGTACTACTGCTTTTATTGCTAGTATTATTTTAGGTAGCTCATTTTTATATTTAATCATTGGTTCTTTAAATATTTTAGATATGGCTATTTCTTTTTTTATCACCATATCTATGACAGCTTTTTATCAATTTAGTATCACATTACAAAAAAAATATATATATTTATTTTATGTTTCTATGGCCTTGGGTACTTTAACTAAAGGACTTATTGCTATTGTATTAACATTCGGTATTGTATTTATCTACGCTCTACTTACGAAAAACTTTAAACTTATTTTTAAAACATTTTCTCCTGTAGGTATCTTAATCTTTCTTGCTATTTGTGTACCTTGGTTTTATTTAGTTTGTCGTAATAATCCTGACTTTTTTTATTTTTTCTTTATCCATGAACATTTTCTACGTTATTTGACTACAACACATCATCGTTATCAACCATTTTATTTCTTTATTCCTTGTATTATTCTAGGCATTTTCCCTTGGACTGGCTTTTTCTTTTCATGTTTACTTTCAAAATCTCCGAAAAAAACTTGGCATAAATTTTTACACAACCCTGACAGATTTAAATTTATTTATTTATGTTTGTGGTTTTGCTTAATTTTTATCTTCTATTCACTATCTGATTCCAAACTAGTACCATACATCTTACCTTGTCTTATACCGTTATCTATTTTGATTGCTTATCATTTACAACAAATTTTTTATCAACCAAAAAAAATAGGTATTGCTTTAATAATCAATGCTATCATTTCTGCATTAATTATCATTGCTCTTATCATCACCGCAATAAAAAGTGATTTTATTTCTTTACAAGAATTTATTTTTTCTGGTAGTTTTATTATTTTAGTTTTAATAATTTTTAATTTAATTAGCCTAATTACTTGGTATAAATACAAAAATTTAAAGCAACTACTATCTATTCATATTATTACTGCTATTTTATTTAGCTTTTCACTTCAGCCCGTTATTACCCAAGTAGCTCAACATCGTACGGGTAAAGATATTGCAGAAACTATTAATACTTTAAAAACTGACGATACTTTGATTATTATGTATAAAGATTACATCCAAGATATTCCTTTTTATACAAAATCTCGTGTTGCTATCTATGATTATCTCGGAGAATTAGATTTTGGTGCTAAACACCCTAGTGGACAAGGTTGGTTTTTAGATAAAGAGCAACTACTTACGATTTGGGCACAAAATCCTCATGCTATTTTAGTTGTTCCCAAAAAACATCAAAAAGATTGTTTTAAAGTACTCAGTGAATTTTCCAATTTAACTTATTTTGAATTAAATCGCTATATTATAATTACTCATTAACTATAAAAAAAACGGCAAACTAAAAATATAGTTTGCCGTTTTTTATTCTATTCTTTTTACTGCACCATCATGAGTTAAGAAAAATTTTTCTTGCTGTGGTATATTACCACGTTTATCTTTAGGTGGCTTTATTTTATATTTTTCTAAAGCTTGAATACATGCGATATTTAAATCTTCATATTCTTTTTCTGTTAACCCAATATTTGATTTTTCCGCTGATATTATTGGATAAGCTTGAATTACTTTTCCTTGTTCATCCATAATATATTCTACAACAATTACCACTACTTCACCTGATGGTATCATCTTGGTATCATATATTGGTTTTTCTTTATGTTCATAAGTAGGCATCAAATCCATAGAATTTTTTACATCATTAAAATTCAGTACCAAATTTTCTTTATCTATTTCTTTCACCAAAATCTTTGTATCTTTACTTGTACGAAATTTAGGTTTTGATATTTTAGGCACTTGTTTTTCCTGTTTTTCTACTTCCTTATTAGACTTTTCCTCTACTTTTTCAGGAATATTTAAATCTTCTTTTGCTACTACAACATCAGAGTTTATAGCCTCTTTCGTTGTGATATCTTTCACTTGTACCCCATCATTTGGCATTTCTTCTGTTATTCTACTATCTACATAAGTAATATCTTCATCTTGCTTTGTAGTTACTGATTTATTAGTTAAATCTTTCGTGATATTATGCATAACATAACCACCAAAAGCAAAAATTCCTACATGTAAAATAAGTGAACAAATCAAGCCTATTCTTAAATAATGTCTAGTTTTCATATTTAAATCCTTCTAAAAAATAAAAAACTTAAGAACGATACAATAAAAATACACCGACGCAAATAATTACAATTCCACCTATTTTTTGTAAAGTCATTGATTCTCCAAAATAAAAATAACCTACAAAAGCTGCAATAATATAGCCAATGCTCAAAAACGGATATGCATAACTTACTTCTACTCGTGAAAGTACCATTAACCACACCACAAAACTTATTACATAAAAAATAAGTCCTGTCCATACATATAAATTCGTACTTACTTTCAAAATCATAGTAAAAATGGCATTTATATCTACTTGGATGCTTCCAATTTGTGACATACCTTTTTTTAGCACTAATTGCGCAGCTGCATTTAATAATACACCCGTTAATATTAATAATAAATTCGTCAAAATAACACCTTCTACTTTTATAATTATTAATCTTAGCACATCTATTTATAATCTTACAGCATATTTCTAAAAATTTCATGAGATTTATTTTAGCAAAATTTTGTCATTCAGAAAAAAATCAGATTTATTATCTATACTTTATTTCATATTATATATTGTAGATATCTTAAACGAATAATAGTATAATTATATAGCTAAAATATGCTTTAAGTTTATTTTTATTATCATTTAAGGAGGTTTTCTCTTGCCTGATTTTTTTAAAAACAATAAAAAGTTATTTTTAGGTATATTTATTTTTGCTATTTTTTATTTATATTTAGCTCATTTAGGCGCATATCATTTAATGGACCCTGATGAAGGTCGCTATAATCAAATTCCTCGTGAAATGATTTTATCTGGGGATTTTATTACTCCACATTTAAATGGTGTCGAATACTTTGAAAAACCAGCTTTTCAATATTGGTTCACGGCTATTATGATGAAAATATTTGGCTTTAGTGAATTTACAGGACGTATTTTACCTGCACTTTCTGGTATTGGTTGTGTTGCTCTTGCTGGATTTTTAGGTACTATGATGTATTCTCGTAAAGTAGGTTTACTTGCTAGTGCTATTTTGGCTACTTCTTGTTTAAATTTAGTTGTAGCCTCTATTAACATTTTAGATATGGCTTTAACTTTATTCATGACCTCTTGCATGGTATTTTTCTATGCTTTTGAGCGTACTGAAAAGAAAAAATGGCTTATTGCTTTTTATATTGCCATGGGATTTGGAGTACTCACTAAAGGTCTTGTTGCTATTATCTTACCATTTGGTATTTTATTTTGGTATGTTATTTTCACCAAAAGACCTCGTTTATTCTTAAAACTCTTTTATTTACCAGGTATTTTAGCATTTTTGATTGTCACCGTGCCTTGGTTTTATCTTGTTTGTCAAGCCAATCACGACTTTTTCTATTTCTTTTTTATTCGTGAACATTTTTTACGTTTTACTACTAAAATGCACAATAGATTCCAGCCTTGGTGGTTCTTCATGCCATTTGTCATCATCGGTATGCTCCCTTGGACTGGCTTTTTAGTATCTTTATTTAGTAAACGTGGTGTCATTCGTCAAACTACATCCGAACGCAATCGTTTCGATATCATTTATTTGTTATTGTGGTTCTTTATAATTTTTATTTTCTATTCTATTTCTGATTCAAAATTAGTTCCATATATTATGCCTTGCTGGATGCCTCTTGCCATTTTAATTGCTGCATCTATCAAGCGCTTTGAAGTTACAAATTCTTGGCTTAGTCATAGCTTTTTTATCAATAGCTTTTTATCTTTAGCCTTTGTATTTGCTTTGGTAGGCTATGTACTTTCTTCTAATTATTTAACTATTGATGAATTTATTGCTGAAGGCGGTTTACTCACGGCTTCATTATTTATAGGGACTATTGCTTCTATTTTTGTTTGGCTTAAAACCAAACGTTTCCGTTGTACTGTTAGCGTTCTTTGTATTATGGGATTTTTCTTTGGCTTAGGTCTTCATGATGTTCAAGAACAAGTACACAATAATCAATCCGCTTATTATGTAAGCCAAAAAATCAATGAACTTCAACCTCAAGATGCTTTAATTGTTAATTATGGTGATTTTTATCATGGTGTTCCTTATTATACTAATCAACGTGTAGCACTTGCTGATTTTAAAGGTGAATTAGAATTTGGTTCTACTCACCCAAGTGGTGCGGGTTGGTTTTTTAATGGTAATGAGTTGAATAATTTGTGGAACAGCCCAAAGCGTATTATAATTGTGGTTAAAGACCGTTACAAAGACAAATGTCTAAATGTATTGACTTCTCCAGCAAAGCAGGTATTTACTGAAGGGGCATACACTATTTTGATTAATAAATAATAGTTTGTATTAGGAGGATTTTTCATGCGTAAAGAATTTTTACCTTTTGCTAAACCTATGGTTAGTGAAGAAGCTATTGCTGATGTTGCAGACTCTATTCGTAAAGGTTGGCTTGCTATGGGGCCAAAAACAGTGGATTTTGAACAAAAATTTGCTAAATATGTAGGTGCAGATTTTGGGATTTCTGTAAACTCTGCTACTGCGGGTTTACATCTTGCTGTTATGGCACTTATCGAACCTGGTGATGAAGTCATCACTACTCCTATGACTTTTGCAAGTACTGTAAATGCTATTGTATTCTCTGGCGGTAAACCTGTACTTGTAGATATTGACCCTCACACATTCAATATTGATGTAAACAAAATTGAAGCCGCTATTACTGACAAAACTAAAGCAATTATTCCTGTTCATTTTGCAGGTCGTCCTTGCGATATGAATAAACTTGAAGAAATTGCTAAAAAATATAATTTAGGTATTATCGAAGACTCTGCTCATGCTCTTGGTGCTGAATATCAAGGTCAAAAAATTGGTGCTGGTCGTGGCGCTCGTCATATTGCTGTATTTAGTTTCCACCCAACTAAAAACATCACTACTGGTGAAGGTGGTATGATTTGCACAAATGATGAAGAAGCTGCTGAAATCATGTCCATGCAACGTCAAAATGGTATGAGTAAAGGAGCTTGGAACCGTTATCAAGCAAATGGTAAATCTCATTATGATATCTTCCGTCCTGGTTTAAAATACCAAATGATGGATATTCAAGCAGCTATCGGTCGTGACCAACTTACTCATTTAGAAGAATTTAATAATCGTCGTCGTGAAATTGTTGCTCGTTATCAACGTGAATTAAAAAATGTTCGTGGCCTTATTCTTCCACCTGAAATCGAAGAAGGTAATGTTCATTCTTGGCATATCTATACACCTTTAATCGATATTGATGAACTCGGTTTTTCTCGTGATGAATTCATGAGTCAAATGAGTGCTCGAAATATTGGCACAGCTTATCATTACCAAGCACTTCATTTATTTACATGTTTTAGTGAACTTACTGGTCTTAAAGCTGGCGATTTGCCAAATGCTGAATATGTATCTGAAAGAATTGTATCTTTACCATTATTCCCAGCAATGACTGATGATGATGTTACAGATGTAATCACAGCAGTAAAAGAAATTTGTGGTATGAAAGGCTGATAATTTAACCATGATTGAAACTCCGATAGAAAATCCTGAAATTTCTATTGTCATTCCTGTATATAATGAGGAAGAATCTCTTCCTCAATTATTTAAAGAACTATATCCTGTAATGGAAAATTTACAACGTAGTTTTGAAATAATCTTCATTAATGATGGTAGTCGTGATAAATCATTTGCTATGCTCTATGATTTTCAACAAAAACATACAAATACTGTACGTGTTATAGATTTAAATGGCAATTTTGGACAACATATGGCTATTACTTCTGGTTTTGCTAATGTTCGCGGAAAATATATTATTACTTTAGATGCTGATTTGCAAAATCCACCAAAAGAAATTCCTAAACTTATTGCTAAAATGGACGAAGGACACGATGTTATTGGTACATGTCGTCAAAATCGCCATGACCCATTATTCCGTAAAGTTGCTTCTCGTCTTGTAAATAAAGCTACTAATCGTATCAGTGGTCTTCATATCAGTGATTATGGATGTATGCTTCGTGGCTATAGCCGTCGCATTGTAGATATTATTGTTCAAAGTCGTGAAAGTACTACTTTTATTCCTGCTTTAGGGCAAAAATTCGCTGTAAATCCGATTGAAATTCCAGTAAGTCATCGTGAACGTGAATTTGGTGAATCCAAATATAGTTTTTTCCGTCTTTTACGTTTAAATTTTGACTTAATGACTAGTTTTTCTATTGCTCCATTACAAATGGTAACGATGAGTGGTATGGGAATTTCCTTATTTAGCATTGTTTTCTGTTTATACTTAATTATTCGTCGTTTAGTTATTGGTTCTGAAGCTGATGGGGTATTTACTTTAATGGGCATCAATTTCTTCTTACTTGGCGTTACTATTATGGCCTTAGGTATTATCGGAGAATATACCGGACGAATTTATAAACAAATTCAACAACGACCACACTATATAATTAGAAAAATCTATGAAAAAAATACCGAGGATTTTCATCATGGTAATTAATCGTCCGTCTATTGTAGTTTTTGCTTATAGTGAACCTGGCTATGCCTGTTTGCAGGCACTTATCTCAGCTAAGGCTAATATTTTAGCTGTATACACTCATCAAGATGACCCTGATGAAGAAATTTGGTTTCATTCAGTATACGATTTAGCTATTAAACACAATATTCCAGTATTTAGACCAAAAAAAATCGATGCTGATGCTTGTGCTCATATTCAAAAACTAAATCCCGATATTATTTTTTCATTTTATTTTCGCCGTCTAATTCCTGATGAAATCATTTTAAGACCTCGTCTTGGTTCATATAATCTCCATGGGGCTTTACTTCCTAAATATCGTGGTCAAACTTGTATAAACTGGGCAGTAATCAATGGAGAAAAACATACTGGTGCTACACTTCATTTAATGACTGATAAAGCTGATGAAGGTGATATTGTTGCTCAACGTAGCTTTGATATAGCTTTTAGCGATACAGCTTTAGATGTTTTTAAGCATGTAAGTAAAATTGCAGGTGAAATGATTTTAGAATGTTTACCCCAAATTGAATCTGGTAATGTCAAATTGACTCCCCAAGATAATAGTTTAGCAACAAAATTCGGTAGACGTCGCCCCAAAGATGGTCTTTTAGATTTTTCTAAAGACGCTATTACCTTATATAATCTTATTCGTGGTGTTACTCATCCATTTCCTGGTGCATTCACTTATGTAAATGGTCGTAAACTTTTTGTTTGGTGGGCTGTTCCTATCGAGGGCACAGGTAATATTGGCGAAGTCGTTAGTACAAATCCATTATGTGTTGGTACTCAAAAAGGTTTATTAAAATTAGTTACTCTGCAATTTGAAAATGAAACAGAACATGAAGCAAATTATTTTGCTCAAGAATTACCTTTAGGTACAAAATTCACATTAAATGATTAATATTATAAATAACCTATAGAAAGAAGTTTTTAGCAAATGAAAATCTTTGTTACTGGTATAAATGGCTTTATTGGCTCACATTTTCTTGAAATGGCTCTTGAACAAACCGATTGGGAAATTCAAGGTTTTGATTTGAACGATAATAATATCACTCAATTTTTAGATAATCCTCGTTTTTCTATGCATAAAGGCGATATTTTCAAAGAAGAAGCTTGGCTCAATGAACAAATCAAAGCTTGTGATGTGCTTTTACCATTAATCGGTATTGCGCGTCCTGCTTATTATATTTCTCGTCCTCTTTGGACTTTTGAATTAGATTTTGAACAAAATTTAAAAATGGTACGTAAATGTGCTGAATACGGTAAACGTGTTATTTTCCCTTCTACTTCCGAAGTTTATGGCATGCCTGACCCTAATAATAATGTTATGGACGAGGATTCTAGTAATTTAATTCTTGGCCCAGTTTCCAAATCTCGTTGGATTTATAGCTGTAGTAAACAAATGATGGATAGAGTTATCTTTGCCTTTGGTCAAGAAATGGGTCTTAAATTCACGTTATTCCGTCCATTTAACTGGGTAGGTCCTCGTCTTGATAGCTTTAAAGATGCTAGTGAACACAAAGGTCGTACTATCACTCAATTTATTTATGATGTATTATACACAGGTAAAATCACCCTTGTTAATGGTGGTATGCAACGCCGTAGTTTCACATGGGTAGGCGATGGTGTTCAAGCTTTAATTGATATCGTTAATAATAAAGATAACCAAGCTGATGGTCAAATCTTCAATATCGGTAATCCTGAAAACAACTATTCAATCAAAGAAATGGCTGAAATTGTTGTTGATGAAATGAAAAAATTCCCTGAATTTAAAGAGCAGGCTGAAAAAGTAGAATTTATCACTATGAATTCTGATAAATACTATGGTAAAAATTATGACGATATGCAAGATAGATTACCTTCTGTTAAAAAATTAGAAACTCGTCTTGGCTGGAAACCACAAGCAACACTTCGTGAAGCTATTCATAATACTTTAGTATGGTATAAAAATAATTTAGATAAAGCTTAATTTTAAATCCACTGATAAAGCCATTACCACAAGCAAATGCAAGGGGTAATGGCTTTATTAAAATCTTATAAATCTTATATTGGAGATGATTTTGTGAGCAAAAAAATTGCTATAAAAATAGACGTAGATACTAAACGCGGTTACGATGAAGGCGTTCCTCGTATGCTTGATGTTTTTAAAAAAGAAAATATCCCCGCTTCGTTCTTTTTCTCTATGGGCACAGATAATTCTGGTAAAGCTATTCGCCGTATTTTTCGTAAAGGCTTTTTAGAAAAAATGCTTCGCACCAAAGCACCTAGCACTTACGGCTTAAAAACTATGATGTATGGTACATTATTACCTGCTCCACATATTGTAGCCCCCAATAAAATTCCATTTCTTCGTGCTATCAAGGAAGGTCATGAATGTGGTATCCATTGTTGGGACCATGTTTATTGGCAAGACAAATTGCCTTTATTATCCGAAGAACAAATTAAAGAAGAATTAACTAAGGCTATTAATTTATTTGAAAGCATTGCTGGCTTTAAAGCTAAAGCTTGTGCTGCCCCTGGTTGGCAAGTAACACCTAGAAGTCTTAAAGTTCAACAAGAATTAGGTTTTACTTATTGTAGTGATGTACGTGGTTATTACCCATTTTATCCTATAATGAACGAGCAAAAATTCTTACCATTACAAATTCCAGGTACATTACTTACTATGGACGAATGTCTTGGTAGCACTTTAGATAATAAATTAATCACGGAAGAAAATATCAATGATTATTGGCTCAGTCATTGCGACCAAGATTTTAATGTTTTAACTATTCATTCAGAAATGGAAGGATTAAAGCAATTACCTATTCTTCATGATTTCATCAAAAAAGCCAAAAAACTTGATTATGAATTTGTAAAATTAGAACAAGGTCAATTTGTCCCTAATATCAAAGAATGTGAAATCTATCATGGCTATTTACCAGGCAGAGCAGGAACAGTTGCTCGCCAAAGATAATTTTATTTAATTTTTACATTTTTTTCATTATATTTTAAAACAGCTTGTTTATAATAAAAGCATATCAGTTAGGAAATAGCACCTCTGGTTAAGTTAAATATATTGTGGAAGAAGAAGACTCGCTATGCGTGGCAGCTTCTATCTTCTGCAACAAATTCAATTTGAGGTAACAAATTATGACAGATTTTAGTAATATTTTCTTAATTAGCGATATGGATGGCACGTTAATTGATTCTAAATCTCAAATTTCTCCTATTAATAAATATGCTTTAACTGAATTCACCAAAGCAGGTGGAACATTTGCAGTGGCTACTGGTAGAACTTTGAATAGTTGCAAAGATTTTATTGCTGAGCTTCCAATAAATGCACCAAGCATATTTTATAATGGTACGATTTTAGAAAACACCCATAATAATGTAGCTATCAAAGTAATCTCTTTACAAACAAAATTGATTCTCTCATTTCTCAAACAATGTTTAATATATTGTCCTCAAGTATGTATTCAATTGCACACGAAAGATACCTTTTATATCGTTACCAATGAAAAATATGATGATCCTATCATTATTCGTGAACGACCTTCTTTTATTAGATGTTCTCTTGATGATATCAAAGAAGATTTAGATATCTTAAAAGTGCAATTTTATACCCCCAATCTTAATACGATATCATGGCTCCATAATTTCGCCAAATCTATGGAGATAAATAAAATCGCCAAATATTTTACTTCTTGGGCTAATTATTTTGAAGTAATTCCCAAAAATGCTTCTAAAGGCATTATGTTGGAAAATTTACGTCAAATGTCTATGTACAAAGATAAAATATTTATTGCTGTTGGTGATTTTGACAATGATATAGAAATGCTTCTCTTTGCTGACTATGGTATTGCTGCTCTAAATGCTACGCAAAATCTCAAACAAGTTGCAGACATCATCGGCGTAAGCTGCGATGATCACCTTCTCTCTCATGTTATCAATAATATTATCCCTCACCTCGATGAATTATTGATGGCCAATCTTCAAACTGCATAAAAAAACCTAGAGAATCGCCTTTCTCTAGGTTTTTTTGTTGCTAAATAAATATCAGTAGATTTTTACTAATATTTATTTAGCATTTTTTTATTTTACTGCAAATTCTTTATACTCTTCATATAAACGTTCTAAAGCAAATTTTATATATTTAGTTGGACAAGCTAAATTCCAACGTTCAAAACCAATTCCTGCTTCGCCAAAAATGTATCCTTCATCAAAATAAAGACAAGCATTTTCGCGATTACGTTTTTCTAATTCTTCTTTTGCTAAATTAAATGCTCTAAAATCAAGCCATAATAAATATGTTGCCTGTAATTGTGTTATTTTTACCTGTGGAAAATACTCTTGCATGAAATCTATTACTATTTGCTTATTTACATTAATAATATCAATTACCTCGTTTAACCATTTTTCACCATGTTCATAAGCTAATCTACATGCTTCATAACTTAAAATACTACAAGCAAAATCTGCGTCGGTCGCTTGTTCAGCTTTAAATAAATTTCTACACATTTCATTTGCTATGAAAATATTAGAAAGTTGCATACCTGCTAAGTTAAACGTTTTACTTGGTGCAGTACAAATTATCGCTCTTTGTAAAGCCTCTTCGCCTAAATTAGCATAAGAAATATGTTTATATCCTGGCATGATTAAATCACTATGAATTTCATCAGCTACTACAAATACATTATTTGCTAAACAAATTTTGCTGATTTTTACTAATTCTTCTTTAGTCCAAATTCTACCACATGGATTATGTGGGCTACAAAGTATCAGCATTTTGGTATCTTCTAATTTGGCTTTTGCTTCAAATAAATCCCAATCAATATCATATGTTATACCATTATTAATTAGTGGTATTTCTACAAGTTTTCTACGATTAATTTCTATCGCTTTATACATAGGATAATATACTGGTGTAAATAACATTACACCTTCATTTTTTTTAGTAAACGCTTTCACTGCTGTAAAAAAAGCATTCACTACACTATGAGTTTCCACTAACCATTCTTCTTTGGCTACAAAATCATGATGATTTTTCATCCATTTACATACAGCTTCACGATATTTTTGATTATTTCCTGAATATCCTAAAATATGTGTATCAATAAATGTCTTTAAACCTTCTGTGATTTCAGGTGCTGATTTAAACTCCATATCCGCTACAGAAAATGGTATTACTTTTTCTGTAAATAATGGATTTTCTTTTAGTTCCTCCCATTTTTCTGAACCTATACCAAAACGGGGATTTGTATTTTCAAAATCGTAATGCACTTAACTGCCTCCTAAAACGCTAAATAGCGTATTATCTAATCATATATTCATATATTTTGCTCTAAATATATTATAGCATTTTAGATAAACAAAATACCCATTAATAAAGTAAAACTTTATTAACAGGTATTTTACAAATTTATCTACATTAATTATTTATGACTATATAAGCACCATGGTTCTTCTGCCATATAATTTCCATCATTGTAGTAAGCTGCTCTAGCACGGCAACCACCACAACTGAATTTATATTTACATTTACCACAATTGCCTTCAAATTCAAATGTACGTAATTTATTTAGGACTTCACTATTTTTCCAAATTTCATCAAATGGTGTTTCACGTACATCACCAAGTTCCATATTGAGATAAGCACAAGGCTGTACTTTTCCACGCGGGCTAATAATACAATAAGATGTCCCTGCTAAGCAACCACGACGGAAACGAAGTTTCATGCCCATTTGGTCAGCAATGCGCATAAATTGAGGTGCACATGTAGGTTTTAATTCAATATCTACTTCTTGCTGTTTTTTCATAATTCTTGTGATTACATCTTCATATTCTTTAGCACGAAGTGATTCTGCCTCGATATTTTTACCTCTTCCTGTAGGAACTAAGAAAAAGATATGATGTGCTACAGCGCCTTCTGCTACTGCAAAATCTGTTATTGCTTCTAATTCATGCTGATTCCAATCCATTACTGTAGTATGAATTTGAAATGGTAAACCTACTTTTTTGCAATTTCTCATACCACGAACAGCACCTTCCCAAGCATTTGGGAATTTACGGAATTTATTATGTTTTTCTTTGTCCATGGAATCCAGAGATATTCCCATTCCCATAGCACCAGCATTTTTTAATTTTAATGCCATTTCTTCGGTAATAAGTGTACCATTTGTACCAAAAACAGAACGTAAGCCTAATTTTGTTGCGTATTCTACTAATTCTACAATATCTGGTCGCATAAGAGGTTCGCCACCAGAAAAAATCATGATTTTAAAACCAGCTTTTGCAATTTGTTCCAAAAGAGTCTTTGCTTCTTTTGTATTTAATTCTTCTTCTGCTTTGCAACCTGCGTCACGATAACAATGGTCACAAAACATATTACACGCATTTGTTGTATTCCATGAAATAATCATTATTATTTGCCTCCAGCAATGCCAATCTCTTCATCTGTTAAATAACAAGAAGGGTCAGATTCCCAAAAATCACCAGTGCGAGCTTCAGCACGAGTTCTAAAGTTACCATTACAGTTATCTAAATATTTACATTTACTGCAACGACCTTTTAATAATGCTTTTCTGTCTTTAAGCCCTTTCATAATTGGATTTGTTGTATCTTGCCAAATATCACCAAATTTACGTTCACGTACATTACCAAAAGTATGATGTTGCGTAAATTGGTCTGGGTGAACATAACCTAATGGGTCAACTTCCGCAAAGGCCATACCAGAACGATTGCCACCATTCATCGAGATATATTTTTTAATTTGAGCTGCTAATTCATCTCTACCCTCAGCCAAAGCTTTTAAATACATATAAACACCATCACAATGGTTATCTACTGTTAAAATTTCTTTTTTTAGACCACGTTCTTCAAAATCACGACTACGACGAATAATAATATCCATAGCACGACGAGATTCTTCAGCGGTTACGTCTTCATCCATCATTTGATTACCACGACCAGAATATACTAAATGATAAAAACATACACGATTGATGTTTTCTTCTTCAATAAAATCAAAAATATTTTCTAATTCTTGGATATTATGATGATTAATAGTAAAACGAAGACCTACACGTTGGTCTACTGCTACACAGTTTTTTATTCCATTCATCGCTGCTTCAAAAGCACCTTTTTTTCCACGGAATTTATCATTTACATCACGAAGACCATCTAATGAAATACCTACATAACCTACGCCAATATCTTTAATTTTGCGAGCCACTTCGGGTGTAATTAAAGTACCATTTGTGGATAATGTTGGACGCACACCTTTTTTAGCCGCATAGTCAGCAAGTTCAAAAAAGTCAGGACGAATTAATGGTTCTCCACCAGAAAATAGTAATACTGGTACATTGAATTCTGCTAAATCATCAATAAATTGTTTTGCTTCTTTCGTTGTTAATTCATTCGCATATTTTTGTGCATCTGAACTCATATAGCAATGACGACATTTTAAATTGCAAGTACGAGTAGAATTCCATACTACAACTGGGCCCATGCCTTCTCTTACACCATTTTTAGCCTTATGGGCATCATTTGTATAACGAAGTGAATCGCCAAAATATTCCGTTGCAAATAATAATTTAGTTACACTTATCAACTCAGCTCACCTATTCCTTAATATTTTAATTTTTTTATTTTGTTCATATACTTACTTAATATTATCTATGTATAATTCAAATATGAACGACATTCATCTTTAACAATATATTTATAATAACAATATCTAAGTTAAAGGTCAATAAAAAGCTTTTATAATTTCCCCTAAAAAAATATCTTTTTATCCAAAAGATATATAATATATTCCTAGATAAAAAGATATTTTTAGTTTAATAATTTATTCTTTTTTTACCGGCAACTAAACGTTTTAAAGAATTCACTTCTCTAGTAAGTTTATTTATTGCCTTTACTAAATCAACAATAGGATTTTGTTCTACTTGTTGAGCTTTTTCTATTATAGTTTTTTGCTCTATTTCTTGTGGTTTTTCTTTAGTTTCTACAACTTTTACTACTTCTTTTTCCTCTTCTATTGGATACACTCTCAATGGTGGAGTATCCAAAACCATATCCATATTTTGTTTGCGTGGACGACCTCTTTTTTTCTTAGGTTGTTGTGGTGGTGCAGATTTTTCTTCAATAACTTTTGGTACAAATTCTACTACTTTAGTAATTTCTTCTACATTTTTACGTGGACGACCACGTCTTTTCTTTTCTCCTTGAACTGTATCTTGGGATTTTACCTTTTCTACAGTTTCTGGTAATTTTATATTTTGAGCTAATGCTGCTATTTTATTTACACGTTTTCTTGGTACTTTTTCAACTTTTTTCTGTTTTACAGTATCTACTACAGTTATAGTTTCTACTGCATTTTTACGTGGACGACCTCTTCTTTTTTTCGGTTGTTCTTGTATTTTTACTATTTCTTCTATCTTTTCTTTTGCAGGTACAATATTTTCTACTAATTCTTTTTTACGTGGACGGCCTCTTCTTTTTACTACTTGCTCATTATTTTCTTGTATATTTTCTTTTGCAACTTCTTTTGTTGTAGTTTTTGCCATTTTTACTACTTTAGTAGCTTTATTATTCTTATTATTTTTTACAGTTTTTACTGGTTGCTTGATTTCTTCAATTTTTAAAGAACCATCTGCATATAATTTTCTCCATCTTGCTGAGGCTCTTTCGATACGTTTATTTCCCAAAATAGCCGGGTCAAAGCCCGCTTCAATAAATATTTCTGTTGGCTTTTTGCCTAATAAGTAATTTTTTACATAATATATTTTAAATGCTTCGGTATAAATAATCCTTGTTGCTTCTACAGATTCTACATTTGGATTTTTACTAAGCAAATTTTTTTGTTCTTCAGTAAACGCTTTTCCTGCCATTTACTCTTCGCCCCTTTTCTATGTATAACTTATTTATAATAATAATATATACTTTTAGCAAATTCAATATTATTTATTTAAAACCACCCCCATAAACTTAAAAAAATTTATAAAAAAATCACTATTATAATTCATATAATAGTGATTTTGCTTTATTTATTAAAAAACTGTTTTTATTTCACCAATAATATCCCCGCGATGATTTTTTAATACAGGCGGATACATAGCTATTAATTTTGCATATTCTTCATCAGTAATATAATCAAAATGTTTTAACATAGCAATTACAGTTGGTGTTACTGCCGCATAACTACCATCTTCAATTTTAAAAGCAATACCTGATTTATGTTCACGAGATGCTAAACAATATACTGCATCTGCACCAATTTTCGCTAAAACACGACCATTTGTTACTTCACTAACTGCTTTATCTATTCTACCTGTACCAGAAATAATCTCTGGATATGCACACATTGCATCACGAATTTTTATTGCAGCTTCGGTATATTCACCCCAATTACCTTCTTCAGCATTCATCAAACGTGCATATGCATAAGCCATTTTATCAAGTGGTAAGTAAAATACTGGCACGCCACAACCATCAATGCCAATATCTAATTCATCTTCACTTATGCCCGCTGACATTGCTACAATTTTATGAATAATTTTTTGTGCTGGATGTTCTGGTTTTATATAATCTTCGATTGATAATCCTAATAATTGACAAAGTGCAATAATTCCAGAATGTTTTCCTGAACAAGGATTATTTAAAACAGTTGGTTTTAAATTATTTTTTACTAATTCTTTGAAAGCCTTACCACTCATTGGACGAGCAGGACCACAATTTAATACATCTACGGTTAATCCTAATTTTTCTAAAATAGATTTTACTGTCTCTTCATGAATTTTTTCTCCACTATGTGAAGATGCTAAAATTGCCAATTCTTGTTGAGTCAAATTATATTTTTCTACACCACCCAATTTTACAAATTGTAATAATTGAAATGGTTTTGCTGCACTACGCCAAAACATTGGTAATTGAGCATTTCCTACAGAAGATATAATTTTCCCATCTATGCCAACACAAACAGCATCTCCTCTGTGAATATTTTCTATATATTTACCTCTTGTATAATGTAATAATTCTACACTCATTATTTCACCTTCTGATTAAACTTTATTTATTTCATAATACCATAGTCATTTATTTTTTTGTAGTATTTTATTGATTTTAAAAAATAGACCTCTTATAATTAATATATATTATTTTATTGTGAGTTGAATATAATGGAAATTGCTTTTATTGCACTTTTAGCTTTTATTATTGATTGTATTATCGGAGACCCTTATACCAAATACCACCCTGTAGCTATTATGGGTAAACTAATTGATATTCTTGATAAAACCCTTCGCAAAGACGACTCTTCTGAGCCTACAAAATTAGTTTGTGGTTTTATTTTAGTAGCTATTTTACTAAGTGGTTGTTATGCTTTAACTTATGGTTTTATTAATTTTTTAGATTATTTAAATTGTCCTTTATGGCTTAATATTTTTATTCAAGCAGTAATTTTAAGTTTTATGATTTCTCCAAAATCCTTAGCTAAAGCAGGTAGAGAAATTTATAATGAATTAATCTATAATAACTTAGAAAATGCTCGTCAAAAAGTAAATTATATCGTAAGTCGCGATGCCAATCGTATGAATGAACAAGATATTACTCGTGCTACCATTGAAACTGTTGCCGAAAATATTGTTGACGGTATTATTTCTCCATTTTTTTATTTTTTCCTTGGGGGATTGCCACTAGCTGTTCTTTATCGTATGAGTAATACTATGGACGCAATGATTGGCTATAAAAATGATAAATATCTTTATTTTGGCAGAACTGCCGCTCGCGTTGATGATGTTTTAAATTTTATACCTGCACGTATAACAGGTATTTTATTAGTCTTTTGTGCATTTTTTTGTAAATTTGACGCTAAAAATGCTTTAAAAATGATGTTTCGTGATGCCAAAAAACATCCTAGTCCCAATGGGGGATATACTGAAGCTACTGTAGCTGGTGCTTTAGGCATTCGTCTTGGTGGGTTAAATTATTATTTTGGTCGAGAATCATTTCGTTCTTATATGGGTGAACCCCTCGAAGAATTATCTGCCAAACATATAAAACAAACTATCCGTCTTATGTATGCTGTATCTATTTTATTTGTAATTATTATATCTATTGGCTATATATTTATAAAAAATATTATGAATTAAATTTATAAGTAGGTGAAATTATGCAAGATAATCAATATGTACATGGTTTAATTATTGTAAATACAGGTAATGGTAAAGGCAAAACGACTGCAGCCCTTGGACTTGCTATCCGTGCTTGGGGTGAAGGATTAAAAGTTTTAATTTTACAATTCATCAAAGGCAGTTGGAAATATGGCGAACTTAAAGCCTTAGCCAAATTCTCCCCTGACATCGTGGTTAAACAATGCGGTGAAGGTTTTACTCGTCGTGGTAATACTGATATAAAGATACATCAAGAAGCCGCCACTAAAGCTTTAAAAGAAGCAAAAGAAGCAATGTTATCTGGTAAATGGGATATGATTATTCTTGATGAAATCAATTATGCTATCGATTTTGATTTAGTAAATATTAACGATGTTTTAGATTTAATAAATACTAAACCAAATAATTTACATTTAGTATTAACTGGTCGTAATGCTAAACCAGAAATTATTGAACAAGCTAATCTAGTTACCGAAATGAAAGAAATAAAACACCCTTTTAAAGAAGGAATAAAAGCTCAAAAAGGTATTGAATTTTAAAAAAAGGTGTCGATATATTATCGACACCTTTTTTAATTCTTTAATCTATTCACAATACGATTACATACTAAAAATAATACACACATATATAAACCTAAAATTCCAATAGATAATAAAGATATTTCTTGATTATGTGTAATTGCTCTTAATAGCGTAGACGTATGTGTAAGTGGTAATGCCTCAATAAAATAATGTAATAATAATGGTAATTTATCCGTAGAGAAAAACGTTCCACATAAAAATGACATTGGTAATAAAATATACGTATTAAAACGAGCCATATCTTCAAATGTTTGCACTGTCATTGCCGCATAAAAACCAATTTCTGCAAATATAATGCAATTTACAATTAAAATAAGAATAAATAATGGCGTTATCGTAAATTTTGCCCCAAATAAATAAGCTAAAATAATAATAATTACCGAAGAAATCATTCCACGAAGTACCGCAGCTAAAATTTTCCCTGCCACAAAAGCAATTGGTTTTATTGGTGATACTAAATATTCTTCTAAAGATTTATGATAGATTCTTTCTGCATGTACAGGAGTTAAACTATTAAACGCAATGTTCATCGAATTTAAAGCCAAAATACCCGGTACTAAAAAGTCTAAATAAGAGCCTGTAGTCCCCGTATTTATACTTCTACCTAATCCCCAACCAAAAGCTACCATATATAATATTGGCGCTACCATACGACTTAAAATAAATTTTATCATACGATGTTTTAAAACTACCCAATCACGCCAAAATACTGTCCAAATATCATATAACATACAATCAACCCACCGTTCTTCCTGTTAACTCTACAAAAACATCTTCTAAATTGGAATGGCGAATTGTAGTTGCTGTATCTAAAGTTTCTGCAAACTCAGCACATTCTTTACGCGAATTAAAAAATTTATATTCCCTACTATCTTCACTATCCCACTCTACAACATAGCTACCTAACTGTTCACAAAGTGCTTTTGGTGTATCTAATTGTATGAGCTTTCCTTTATTCAAAATAGCAACTCGATTGCATAAATTTTCCGCTTCTTCAATATAATGTGTTGTAAGTACTACAGTTACTCCTTCTTTTGGTAATCTACGAATTAAATCCCAAATACGTCTACGAACTTGTGGGTCTAAAGCTACTGTAGGTTCATCTAAAAATAATACTTTAGGATTATGCATTAATGCTCGTACAATTAATAATCTACGTTTCATACCACCAGAGAGACTTTTTACTTTATCATTTACCCTATCTTGAAGTTCTACATATTCTAATAGCTCTTCAATACGTTGACGGCGTTCATGTTTGGGTAAATGATGAAGTCTACCATGAAGTTCCATATTTTCCCAAACCGTCAAATCTTGGTCAAAATTTATATGTTGCGGAACTACACCAATATATTTTTTAATCATTAATTCATGGGTGAAAATATCTTGATTATTATATAAAATTTCTCCCGAAGTAGGCATGGTAAGCATAGTAAGCATACGAATAGTTGTAGTTTTCCCTGCACCATTTGGCCCTAATAAGCCAAAAATTTCACCTTCATGTATATTTAAATTTAAATTATCTACAGCTATTTTTTCTACATTTTTACCTTGTTTATTTTTCGAGATAAATTTTTTCACTAAAGATTTTATTTCTAACATTTATTCACCTCTTTTATTATTTACTAATGATACTGGAAATATTATTTTTTCCTCTGGATTTTCACAATTTTGATACATAGAGGATTTTACACCAAAAATTCTAGCCAAATTCTCTACATCAAGCACATCATTTGGTTTACCCTGATTAAATACCTGTTTATTTTTAATAATAACAATATCATCGGCATACATTCTTGCATGATTTATATCATGTAAAACCATGATTACTGTCATATTCTCTTTTGCATTCAATTCTTGTACTATCTGCATTACTTCTAATTGATGAGCAATATCTAAATAAGTTGTCGGTTCATCTAATAATAAAATTTGTGGTTGCTGAGCTAAAGCCATAGCAATCCATGCACGTTGACGTTCACCACCAGATAATGTACTTACTAATCTATGACCAAAGGCTGTAACGTGCGTTTTTTCCATAGCTTCTTCGATAATTGCTTGTTCTTGTTTATTATTTATACTTTTAAACATTGAACGATATGGAAATCTACCATAACCTACTAACTCTCTTACTATTAAATCTGTAGGTGTTGTCGCCCCTTGTGGTAATATCGCCAATTTTCTTGCTAAATCTTTTCTCGATAAATTTTTTATATTTTTACCATCTAAACAAATCTCACCTTGATAATTACGATTTAATCCTGATATAGCCTTTAATAAAGTAGATTTACCGCAACCATTAGGTCCAATTATAGCTGTTTTTTGCCCAAATTTAAAAGTTACATTTAAATTTTCTAAGATATTTCTATCATTTATATTTATTGTTAAATTTTTTACTTCTAAACTCACTACGTCATAACTCCTTTCTCAATAAAAACAAGAAGAAAGGTGCTCCTAATACCGCCATAAAAATCCCTACTGGCAACTCTAATGGCGCAAATACCGTTCTTGCAAAAGTATCACTAAAAGTAACAACTGCAATCCCCAGTAATGCCGAAGACGGAATAAGATATCGATAATCTGAGCCAATTATTAAACGAGCCGTATGTGGCACAATAAGACCTACAAAACCTAATAATCCAGCAACAGAAACAGCACTTGCTGCCAATAATGCCCCAATTGCCGTTAAATAAATACGAGTAAGTTCGACATTTACCCCTAAAGCCTTAGCTATATCATCACCTAACTGTAAAATATTTAAATGACGAGAGCCTATCATTGCCAAAATAAAGCCAATAATCGCATATGGTAAAATTATATCTACATGTGGCCAAGAACGAGCTGATAATCCACCAACCATCCACATTAAAGCACCATGTATTCTATCACTATATAATACTAAAATTGCAGATATACCAGCACCTAAAAAAGCTGATACAGCTACACCAGCTAAAATAATACGTAGTGGTCTTATCCCATTTTTCCAAGCCAAAGAATAAATACAAATTGCAGCTATCATTGCACCAATAAAAGCTATTGGTGTAATTAAATATTCCATTGCTGGAAAAAGTACGATTACTAAAATACCTGTAAGCCCAGCACCTGAAGATATACCTATAATATGTGGATCTGCTAATGGATTTTTCATCACGGCTTGTAAAATAGCCCCTGCTATCGCCAAATTCATACCTACTAAAGCCGCTACAATTGTACGTGGCAATCTAATATTATATAAAATTTGTTGATGTGGAGTTGTAATATTATCTAAAAATACATTTTTTAATTCAGATACAGGAATAGCGACTGCTCCACTTGTAATACTACATAATACACCAGTAAAGGCTAAAATGGCGAATACTACAAGCATGAGTATTCGCCATTTATTAATCGCTATGCCAAATTTTTTCGGTTGTAAAACTTCTTGATTTTGCATAGTCTTTTATCTCCATCAATTAAACTTTTCAGGATAAACAAGCTTCGCCATAGTCTCTACAGCTTCTGGATAATGGATACCTGGACTCAACAAAAATAATTCTTGTGGTAAAAAGTATACTTTTTGAGCTTTTACCGCTGGCAATGTTTGCCATGCTGGATTGCTTTCTACATTTTCCATCATAGATTTTTTTATCGTTTCCATTTTACCCATACTTGTTACAAAAATAACATCTGGGTTTGCTGTTACTAAAGTTTCTAAACTATACGGTGCAGATGTAGGATTATTTTCTAATGGAGTTGTTCCTTTAGCAATATTATTAAATCCTAAAATTTCTGCAACAGAGCCTGCTATACTACCTTCTAATTGTACAGTTACACTCTGAGAAGTACTGTGTAGTATCGCTATATTTTTGGTTTCTTGTGGCAATTTTGCTTTAATATCAGCTATTTTATTATCCATATTTTGGATAAGCTCAATTGCTTTATCTTTATTTCCTGTAATCTGTCCTAATACATCGACTGTATGTTTTACTTGGTCATACGTACGCATTTCTAAAACAATTACTGGAATGCCATTATCTTCAAAGCTAGACACAAATTTATCATTCATGCCTTTATATGCAATTACTAAATCTGGCTGTGCTTCAATTACTTTTTCAATATTAATATTATAAACATTACCAACTTGTGGTAAATCTTCATCTTCTTTAGGTATTCCTGTTTTCGCTGATACTCTAGCAACTACGTTGCCATCGACAGCATGCAATGGTTCTAAAAAAGATGCTGATAATGGTACTATTCGTTCTGGTTTATTAGTCAAAACTACTTGTCTACCCATATCATCTGTAATCGTCATATAATCTCCACTATGTTCAAGTGAAGAAATTTCTTTTTCTTCATTACCACAACCAACAAATATAATGGAACAACAAAACAACAAAGTTATTAGACAGATTAAACCATGTATTTTTTTCATAGTAACACTATTTAAGGCAATTATAGCCCTTTACTCCTTCTAGTTAAAATAGTTGATAAATAGTTTAATTTTTTATCTTTTTGTGCTTGTAAATCATCAATAACTTCTTCATCAGGAAGACCACAACGACTTACAAGAACCGCATTATCTATCATATTATTTGCAGCTAATGCATCTACTACTTCTGGATAATTTTTATAAACTTTCATCATTACTACATTATTTGATACAGCAAGTGCTTTATCAATAGTTTCTTTATCCGCTGTTGCTGGAACAATGCTAATAACATCATTACCTTCTACTAAAGGATAGCCTAATTTGCTACCAATAGCGCAAAACGCTGGAACCCCTGGAATAGTTTCAATATTTATGCCTTCTTCTTTTGCTAAAAGACGATATACATAAATATAAGTACTATAAAACATTGGGTCACCTAAAGTTAAAAATACTACATTTTTGCCTGCTTGTAATAAAGCCAAAATTTCTTCTTTATTTTTTTGCCAAGCATCAGTAGTTTCAAAATTTACAACCATAGGGAACACTTGATATACAATTTCGATATCTTCTTTTAAATAAGGTTTTGCTATACTTAACGCTACACTACCATCTTTTTTTTCTGTTTTTGGTGCAATTAATACATCTGCATTTTCAATAGCTTTAATTGCTTTCATTGTTAACAATTCTGGGTCTCCAGGACCTACACCAATTCCATAAAAAGTTCCTGCCATTATTAAAAATCCTCCTGCATAAAAAGGTATGTGACAATTTGCCACATACCTTTCTTTATTACATTTCGCATATTTTAGTAGAAACTACATTACCAAACAATGCTCTTATTTATTTTACACTTGGCATATAAAAGCGTCAAGCATACAGGATTTATTCAAAATCTATTATTTTTCTGCTTCAAGAGCGTTCCATGCTTCATTTGCTCTATCTACAAATAATTGACGAACGTTTTGGTTTTCACCAAGACCATGAATGTATGCGTCTACTTTAATACCTTCTTTTTCTAAAATGGATTTATGAGAATCTTCTTCTGCACCAGCCATATCATTATTTGCATGATCACCTGCAACCATCATAAGAGGCATCATTGTAACATGATTGATACCTTTTGCTTTTAATTGAGGAATAATATCTTCAAGAGATGGCCAGCCTTCAACTGTATAAATCATTACTTTGCCATCATAAAGTTTATTTAAACGATCTTGCATTACGGAATAATAAGCATTAGATGGATCTGGTGTACCATGTGCCATAACTAATACTGCATCTTTTTTACCTAATTTTGGCATTTGAGAACCAATTGCTTGCATTACTGCTTCTACGTCATCTCTTTGACCTTCTTGACCCATCCAATACATAAGAGGTGTACCGATAGTCATTTTTTTGAATTGTGTTTTATAAATATCATAAACAGCTGTTTTATAAGCATATTCCATACCTGGAATAATATCTAAAGAAGTAAGCGCTACACGATTATAACCTTCGGCTTTTAATTGAGCTAATGCTTCTTCTGGTGTAGGAATTGTAATACCTTCATTTGCTTTTACACGGTCAATAATAATATGAGAAGTAAATGCCAATACTACTTTTGTATTTGGATGTGCTTTTTGAATTTCTGCTACAGTAGCTTCAATAGTTTTTGCTCGAGTATCTTTGTATGTTGTACCAAAGCTCATTACTACAATAGCATCTTTATTTGGAGCTTTTTGAAGTTGTGCATCAGTTGTATTGTAAGTACGAACACCAATTTCAGATGCTTGTAAAAGTGCTGGAGTTGCTGTTTTTACTTCTGGATTTAAGCTATATCCTGCTGCAAAAGATGTTGCAGATACTCCTGTTAAAGCTACACATGCCATAGATGCGATTAACATTTTTTTCCAATTAGATTTCATTAATATCGTTCCTCTCTTAATTTATTTATAATGTCCTAAATTTGATATTTAAATAAATATTTAATACCTCATCTATTCGATTATAAAATCATTATTGAGTGTCACTTATTTCCATGAGAATATTATTGGCTTATAGATAAAAAAAATCTCTACAAAATAAATATTCTTGTAGAGATAGTGTTTACTATAATAAATCTCCTACCTATCTCTCGCAGGTCATAACGGTGATTGACAAATAGGCAGTTCTTCTGACTCAAGTTCATCGCTTCTTCAAGCCTTCCCAAGAAATATCTCAGTGACATAAATTTGAAGTTGCTCACTTTCACAGCGGCGGGACCGTAGCAGCTTTTACTGCTTTCTCTATTAAGCCCAAAAGGGCACCTATTCCACTCAATAAATATAAAATTGTTAGAAAAATAATTCCATTTTTACAATAACACTTAAGAATATATCTGTCAAGACATTATTTATGTTCAGCCCTAATAGTCTCTGTAGCCAAACCAAATTTAGTTATCCCCACAGCTTTAAATTTATCTAATAATGTCATAATTTTTCCATAATCTACATTTTCATCAGCACGAATTACCACAGCAAAATTGTTATTCTCTTGATATTGCTCTTTAGCTCCTATTATTAAACTATTTTCATCGATTAAATTATTTTCTAAATATAAACTTCCATCAGCTTTCATTGTAACCAAATAATTAACATTTGTTTGACTTTCTGCATGTTGAACTTTAGGCATATTTACAGTAATAGTTTTTAAATCTACCATATAAAGTGTACTAAGCATAAAAAATACTAATAAGAAAAACATGATATCAATCATCGGAATAATCATGACCTCAGGTTTTGTAAATGCACGTCTATCTCTTATTCGCATTATCATCACCCCTAGAAACATACCCTTCAACTAAAGAAAATGCCTGTTCCATATCTGTTACTATATGATCAATTCTTTGTATAAAATAAGCATGTATAGCTAATGACACAATAGCCACACATAATCCTGTTGCAGTCGCAATCAAGGCTTCACCTACACCCCCTGTAATGGCTATAGCCTGACCTTCTTGTAAATTAAATACACTAAATGCAGATATCATACCGACAATTGTACCTAATAAGCCCAATAAAGGTGCCATGGTTACAATTACATTCAAATAATATAATCTTGATTTAAACTTAGATAAACTTATACCTGATTGTACTTCTAATAAATTCATTATATTTACATTTTTATTATTCATTTTCGTAAAAGCAAAATCTAATAAATTAGCTAAATCTCCTCTACTATTTTTAGCCAAATTCTTAGCTTCTTCTACTTTATCATTAATCATAAATTTATAAAAATCACGAGCAAATTTTCTACCTGAGTCTGCTTGAGAAAAATATAAAAAACGTTCTACCCCTACAGTAATAATAAAAATGGAACATAGTAATAAAATATACATTACCAGTCCGCCTTTATGAAAATAATCTACGCCTTGCATCAATAAATCCATAAAAACTCCTCCTTTGAGATTTTCTTTCTTCAAGATTTTCTTTTCATTTACAAATTACAAAACTAATGATAAGCTTATCAAATATAACTGTCAAACTAAAATTTTATGTACTTATATATTAATTTTATATACCAAAGAGGTGTTTTTATGTTTACATTAAAATTTAAATTAGCTCATACTAATATGTCTAGTTTTCTAAAAAATTACCAAGATGTTAATAAATTTTTACCATATTGTAAAGAATGTACGAATTATAATCATAAATGGTCTTGTCCACCACTTGCTTTTTCACCTACAGAATATCTTAATCAATATAAATATATTTACCTCATCGCTGTACAAATAAATTACGCTCAATCAACAATTAATGAAATTACCACTAAAGAGGATATAAATAAATTTACGCGTCAAACTTTACGTAAAATTAAAAATCAAACAGCTACTAAATTACTTAATTTAGAAAATACAAATTCTATTTCATTCTCTTCTGGTGGCTGTAGCTACTGTTGTAAATGCAGTCGTTTAAATAATCAACCATGTAAAAAACCAGAAAAAATGCGTTATTCCTTAGATTCTTTTGGTATTGATTTAGGTAAAGTTACCGAAAATTTACTCGATATTAAATTATTATGGGGTCTTGATAAATTACCTAAGTATCATACTTTAATTCACGCTTTAGCTACCAATGAATTACTTGATGAAAAATCTATTTTAAATACACTTCATAACAATTAAAAGAGGGCTAAGCCCTCTTTTTTTATAAATTGTCTAATAACATTTCACCAACACTATCATATAATTTAGTTGCTGATTTTTTAGCTACATCTGTTGCTGAATTTAAACTAAATCCTCTAAAATCTTTATCAATAATCATTGGCACATCATTTTGAGCATCACCAATAGTTAAAATCTCTTCAAAATCATAATTAGCCTTACTTTTTAATAATTCTTTGATACCTTGAGCTTTGGTTATACCATTTCTACAAATATCAATACAATTTAAATTTACATTAGCTAAAAATTGTTGATTAAAACCACTATTTATTTTTTTTGCATATTCATTAGTAAGTTCTTCTGTTTCATAAGACAAACTAATTTGTACAATATTTTCATCAAGTAATGCTTTTTCTCTTGTTACTTGTTGAATAATACTTTGATTTTTGTATTTATCTAGCTCAAAATACTTTAATAATTGCGATTTGGGACTATTTATTGTAGTTTGCATTTTATCTTTTGATGAATACAAAATATGCCAACTATCCGCAGTTATCTCACTATATACTAATTCATCTAATTCTTTTCTTGCTAAAGGAAAATGTTTGATTAAATTTAAATTTTTATCAAAAATTGTTCCGCCATTATTACAAATAACATAATCATACGTTAAATCATAATGATTTACTTCATACATTAATGAATGTACATCTCTACCACTACATAATACAAACAAATTTCCTTTGGCTTGCCATTTTTTTATAGCATCTATATTTATTTGAGGAATACTATCTTGTGCATGAAAATATAATGTTCCGTCAAAATCACTGAAAGCTATTTTCACTTATAACGCCTCTTTTCTTATATTTTTCATACATCTATTATAAAAAAAAAGCAGACAAATGTCTGCTTTTTTAACTTATTTATCAAAATGTTTTTGCCACTGATGATGATAGCTTCCTTCTCTATCAATACGTTTATACGTATGAGCACCAAAATAATCTCTTTGAGCTTGAATAAGATTTGCACCTACTACTTTGGTACTTAAACCATCAATATAAGATATTGCATTAGCAAATGCTGGAACTGGAATACCTGCTAAAATTGCTTTTGCTACAATTTTTCTTAAGCTTTGTTCATTTGCTTTTACTTTATCAGCAAAGAAATCAGCTTCCATTAAATTATCTAATTCTGGATTTTTTCTATAAGCTTCAGTAATATTATTTAAAAATTTAGCTTGAATAATACAACCAGCTCTGAAGATAGATGCTATTTCACCTAAATTTAAATGCCAATCATATGTTTCAGAGGCACTTTTGTATAATGCTAAACCTTGTGTATATGCTGCAATTTTGGCTGTATATAAAGAACGACGTACTTCTTCAACAAAGTTTTCATCAATTTCTACAGGCATAGCTTGTTTTAAGCCACTATCTGCTAATTTTTGACGTTTTTCATAGAAAGAGCTGATATTACGTGCATTACAAGCACTTGTCATAATAGAAGTATTTACACCCTGGTCTAAAGCTGCAATACTAGTCCAACGACCTGTACCTTTTTGCCCTGCACTATCCAAAATTTTATCTACTAATTCACCTTCAGCTAAATCATCTTGTTCTTTGAAAATATCTGCTGTAATAGAAATTAAAAAGCTATTTAATTCGCCTTGATTCCATTCATGGAAAATATCTGCAATTTGAGAATTTGTATATTTACCTACATATTTTAATAATAAATATGCTTCAGCAATCAACTGCATATCTGCATATTCAATACCATTGTGTACCATTTTTACATAATGACCTGCACCATCTTCACCAATATAAGTACAACAAGGTTTGCCATCATTAGCTTTCGCTGCAATACTTTCTAATACATCTTTGATTTCTTTATAACTTTCTTTATTACCACCAGGCATTAATGCTGGGCCATTAAGTGCACCTTCTTCACCACCAGATACACCAACACCAAAATATTTGAAACCTTTACTAGTTACGTATTCGTATCTTCTTTTAGTATCTTTAAAGAAAGAATTTCCGCCATCCATAATAATATCTTCTGGGTCTAAATATGGTAATAAACTTTCAATTACGCTATCTACTGCTTTGCCAGCTGTTACCATAATAAAAAATTTACGAGGACGAGCTACATTGTCCACTAAAGATTTTACGTCATAATATGGTGTTATATTTTGATGTGGGTGATTTTTCACAAAAGCATCTGTTAAGTCCGGTGTATAATTATATACAGCTACTTTAAAATTATGATTTGCCATATTTAAAGCTAGACAACTGCCCATTACACCCATACCAATAACTGCAATATTTGATTTCATTGATTCATTTTCCCCTTTGTTTAAACTTCTTTTCTATTTTACAACTGACTAAAAAAAAAAGCTACTAAATATAGTTTTTTTTATTTGTCTTTACAAATTCATTGTAAAATATCTCAAAATATGTAAAATAATACAAAAAATACTTGCGAAATACTTAATTTGTTTTATAATGTTTAATATTGATTTAGATTATTACATTTTGAACTAATTTTAAACTAATTGAGGTATTTTATGAAAAAATATATTATCCAGTATTCTATGATTGTAATTGGTGCACTAATTTCGGCAATATCTTGTAATTTATTCTTAATTCCTAACCATTTTCTTTCTGGCGGACTTACCGGTATTGCTATCATCTTCCACTATTTATTCGATTTACCAATTGGTATTCAAAATATCTTCTTTAATATTCCAATATTATATATTGCGTACCATTTCTTTGGACGATTATATTTTTTCAATACCATTTTAGGAACAAGCTTATATTCCTTTTTCATTGACTTAACATCTTTTTTAACACCTTATACCCCACTACATGATAATCCTATGCTTTCAGCTGTAGTAGCAGGGGTTATCTCCGGTATCGGATTTGGTCTGATTTTGCGTGCAAATTCTAATACTGGTGGTGCTGATGTTATCGCAGCACTAATCAAAAAACTTTATTCCTATAATATTGGTACTATGATTTTTGCCCTAAACTGTATCATCGTCTTATGTGGTATGTTCTTATTTAACTTTGAAGTTGCAATTTATACATTAATTTATATGTATATCATGGGTGAAGTAGATAACCGTATTGTTACTGGTTTTAACAAACGAAAATCAATCATTATCATTTCGGATAAAGCAGAACAAATAGCAGGGCTCATCATGCTTGAATTAGACCGTGGCGTAACATTTTTAAATGGTGAAGGTGGCTATACTCATTCTAAGAAAAAAATTCTCTACATTGTAGTCAACTTAACTCAACTTAGTAAAATCAAAGAAATAGCCTTAAACCTTGATAAAAAAGCCTTCTTTATTATCTCAGATGCTTCTGAAGTAAATGGTAAAGGGTTTTCTTATCATTAAAAATACACAAAAAAGAGATATCAAAAGATATCTCTTTTTTTATGCTAAAATTAACCTACAAAATAAAAATAAGCAAAAACGATTAAGCCTAAAATAATTCTATACCAGCCAAAAGCTTTAAAATCATTAGTTCTTACATAACGAAGTAAGAATTTAATCGAAATTATAGATACGATAAAGGCTACAACCATACCTACTGTTAATAATATAATTTCTTCAAAAGAATAATTAAAACCAAATTTAAATAATTTTAAAGCACTTGCACCAAACATTACTGGAATTGCTAAAAAGAATGTATATTCAGTTGCTACCACACGAGAAGTACCAAATAAAATACCACCTAAAATAGTAGAGCCAGAACGAGATGTTCCTGGAACTAAAGATAATACTTGGAAAAAACCTATTATTATTGCTGTTTTATAATCTAAATAATCAATATCTTTAATTATAGGAGTTCTATGCTTATTATAATTTTCTACTACAATAAATAAAATCCCATATAAAATTAAAGTAAATGCCACTACTTGTGCATTCATAAAATGTTCTTCCATATAATCATTGAAGGCAAGACCAATAACCGCAGCTGGTATACAACCAACAATAACTTTACCCCATAAAGAAATAGTTTGTTTCTTTTTTAAATATGTTTTTCGTTTAGAAAACGGATTTAATCTGTCAAAATTTAATACAACTACAGCTAAAATTGCACCAAGTTGAATTACTACTAAAAACATATCCATAAACGACTTGCTTACATTAAGCGTCATAAATTCATCTACTAAAATCATATGTCCCGTACTACTTACAGGTAACCATTCTGTTAAACCTTCAACAATACCTAAGACAATGGCTTTTATAATTTCAATAGTAAGCATAAATTATAAAATTCCTCCCATTATTTTCTTTTTAATATAAAATATAAAACTGAATTTATTATGAACTATATTTTCTTACTAAAAGAGGCCTCTTACGAGGCCTCTTTACTTTTTTTATATTTAGTTATCAGCCTTTACCTTTTACAATATCAATAGCATCAAAAAGTTTGCTTACTGATTTTTTCTGGTAAATACGGGAAATAACTTCACCTATAGGTGGAGCCATAGATACAGAAATAATTTTGCTAGAATGTTTTTCTTCAGGTAATGGAATAGTGTTTGTAATAATTAATTCTTCCATTGGAGAATCTTCAATACGTTGAACTGCTGGATCACTTAAGATACCATGTGTACAACAAGCATATACAGATTTTGCACCATGATTCATTAATGCTTTAGCACCTTCACATAAAGAACCTGCTGTATCTACAATATCATCGATAATTACACAGTTTTTATCTTTTACATCACCGATAAGATTCATAACTTTAGCACAACCTGGCATAGGACGACGTTTTTCAATGATTGCGATAGGAGCTTTTAATCTATCTGCTAATGCACGAGCACGTGTTACCCCACCAAGGTCAGGAGATACAACTACTATATCATCAAGATTTTTATCTTGAATATAGCTTGCAAGAAGTGGAGCTGCTGCTAAATGGTCTACTGGAATATCAAAGAAACCTTGAATTTGGCCTGCATGTAAGTCTACAGTAACTACACGATTAATACCTGCAGTAGTCATTAAATTTGCTACTAATTTTGCAGAAATTGGTTCACGACCACGAGTTTTACGGTCTTGACGAGAATAAGCATAATATGGAACAACTGCTGTAACACTTTGTGCAGAAGCACGACGGCAAGCATCAGCCATAACAAGTAATTCCATAAGATTGTCATTTACTGGCTGGCTAGTTGGCTGAATAATAAATACGTCTTTACCGCGAATGCTTTCACTGATCATTACTTGAGTTTCACCGTTATTGAAGTGACCTACAAAAGCATGGCATAATTCAACACCGATATATTGTGCTACTTCCTCTGCTAATTTTGGATTTGCGTTACCAGTGAGAATACATAATTTTGAGGTATCGAAGTTCATTTTACTCCTCCTGAAATTTGTTAAAATATAATAAATAATAAATCTATAGAAATGTAGTAAATCTACATTGCTAACTCCATTAATATCTGACTAGAAAAATATTATATTATTTTCTTTTGTCTTTCCAACCTTCAATATTTTTTTGTCTTCCACGTGCTACAGCAAGTGTATTTTCTGGAATATCTTTTGTTATTGTTGAACCTGCACCTACATAAGCACCATTATTTACTGTAACAGGAGCTACTAAATTGGAATTACACCCAATAAAACAATCATCACCAATTGTAGTACGGAATTTATTTTTTCCATCATAATTTACAGTAATTGTACCACAGCCCATATTTACACCTGAACCCATATCTGTATCTCCGATATAGCTTAAATGTGGTAATTTAGAACCTTCACCAATTGTTGAGTTTTTAACTTCAACGAAATTACCAATTTTAACTTTATCAGCAAGTTTTGTATTTGGACGAATATGCACATATGGTCCCATTTTTACATCATTAGCCACTTGACAATCTTCAGCAAAAGTAAATTTCGCCTCTACATTATCGCCTAAAATAGCATTTTTAAAATGAGAATTTGGCCCTAATATACAATTTTCACCAATTTTACTATTACCTTCAATCCATGTAGATGGATAAATTACAGTATCTTGTCCAATTTCTACATCAACATCAACATATGTAGTATCTGGATCCATTAATGTTACACCATTTGCCATTAATTCTTTATTTTTACGCTGACGAATAATCTTTTCAGCTCCAGCTAATTGTTCACGAGAATTAATACCTAAAGTTTCTTCATAATTATCAGCAATAGATGCATTTATTTTCTGTTTTTCTTGACGTAAAATAGACAATACATCTGGTAAATAATATTCACCTTGAGCATTATTATTATTTACTTTTCTTAATGTATCAAATAAAGCTTTTGCTTCAAAACAATAAATACCTGTATTGATTTCATTAATTGCTAATTCTCTTTGACTTGCATCTTTTTGTTCTACTATTTTTTCGATAGAACCATCTACTAAACGAATTACACGACCATAACCAAATGGGTTTGGCATAAATGTAGTAAGTACAGATGCTTTTGCTTTAGATTCTACATGTTCTTCATAGAATTTTTTAAGCATAGTACCTGTAACAAGCGGTGTATCACCACAAAGTACCATAATATTTGTATTTTTATCAGTAATTAGTGGTTCTGCCTGCATTACCGCATGGCCTGTTCCTAATTGTTCTTCTTGTAAAACGATTTCAGCTTTATCACCTAAAACAGTTTCTACTTGTTCACGACCAAAGCCAACAACAACTATATTACGTGTGGAACCAGCATCTTTAGCAGCATCTAGCACATGTTCAACCATAGGTTTTCCACCTGCACAATGAAGTACTTTTGGTAATTTAGATTTCATACGAGTGCCTTTACCTGCGGCTAATATAATGGTAATTAATCCTTCTGATTTCACCTTAAAATTCACTATCCTTTATTACAATATTTAAAACAATATTTAAACTAAAAAATCTATATAATCATTATATCATATCTTATAAAACATCTAATAAAAAATATCTAGATTTATTAAGTATTTTACATATTACCATGTTTATCTTCCATACTTAATAATAAAGTATGTTCAGAACGTTCCATATGATACTCAGATGCTTTTTGTGCAGCAAGAGAATCTCCCTGAGCTATTGTATCTACAATTCTACGATGTTCTTCTAATGTTTCTTCCAAACGGCCTGGATATGCCATGGATTTTGCACGGAAACTCGTAAGTTGTTCTCTTAAATTATAAATTATTCCTACTAAACGATTATTTCTACTTGCTTGATATAAAATATCATGGAATTTTGTGTCTGCTTCTACTATTTTTTCCATGTTGTTTTCTTTTATTGCTTCGCCAATAACTACTAATAAACGTTGTAATTGTTCTAATTCTTCATCAGTTATACGTTCAGCAGCCAATCCACTAGCAAGCGAATCTAAAGATGTTCGTATTTCAAAAACTTCATTAATATCTTTAATAGATAAATTAGAAACATATGTTCCACGACGAGGCATCATTATTACATAGCCTTCTAATTCTAATTTACGAATTGCTTCTCTAACAGGTGTACGACTAACACCAAGTTCTTCAGCTAAGTGAATCTCCATTAAACGTTCACCCGGTTTTAAAATACCTTTTCTTATGGCCTCACGAAGGGTTTCAAAAACAACTTCTCGCAATGGCTGATAACTATCTATTTTTATTGGTGTAAGTTTGTTGCCCATTTCCAATTCCTCCATTAAAAATTCTTTGCTACTGTTTTTACTACAAATATCTCTGCATCAAAATCTTGTTGCATCTTACTAGCTATTTCTTTAGCTAATTTATTATTCTCCACTATAGCAAAAACTGTAGGTCCACTGCCTGACATCATTGCTGCTTTTGCTCCATAATTACAAAGAGTTTCTTTTATCGCTTTTATTTCCGGATATTCAGGTATTGTTACCATTTCTAAAACATTACCTAAATTATTACATATTTCTTGTATATCTTTTTTTAGTAAAGCTTTACGCATTAATTTATTATTGGGATGAACTACTTTATTTTCTACTTTATGATAATTTTTATATACCCAAGGTGTGGATACTGCAAATTTCGGTTTTACTAAAACCATATCTACTGTAGGCATTGCTGCAATCTCTTGTAAGATTTCACCTCTACCAGTAGCAAGCATAGTTCCACCTAATAAGCAAAATGAAATATCTGACCCTAATTTTTCAGCCATTTTACACATTGACTGTATACCTAAATTCATCTCAAATAAAGCATTCAATCCGCGAAAAACTGCTGCTGCATCTGTACTACCACCAGCCAAGCCTGCGGCTACAGGTATTCTTTTTATTAAATTAATTTCTACACCACTTTTTATTTTATAAGTATCTAAAAATAGTTTAGCAGCCTTATAAATCAAATTATCCTGTGGTTTTTCTACACCTTCTACATCACCATGAAGAATTATACCTTCTTCAATTTCTGTAAACGTTAACGTATCAAAAAGATCAATTGATTGCATAATCATACTAACTTCATGATATCCATCTTCTCGTTTACCTAAAATATCCAAAGTAAGATTTATTTTAGCATTTGCATTAATTGTTATCATTTCATTCATCCTATTGATATTTTAATATTTTGCTATTTTCTTTTATATTTTGTACTAAAAATACATTTCTTATTCTTAAAAGATTTTAACATTCTATCTATGAAAAGTCTACTATTTACATAGATATTGTTATCTTTTTTGTATCTTTTTATATTTTTTCAAACCAAAAAGATGTACATAAAATACACAAAGCAAGACAAATATTTGTTTAAAATATCTATCTTGCTTTATTTTACAAACTTATCAATTGCTTCTTTTAATTTATCAATCGCTTCTTGGTCATTTTCTTTCACAGCTTCTACTAAACAATGTTCAATATGATCTTGTAAAATAAGTTTCGATACATTTCTTATTGCTGAATTTACAGCTGAAAGCTGAATTAACACATCACTACAATCTCTATCTTGTTCCACCATACGTTTTACTGCACTTAAATGACCAATAGCTCTCGATAAACGATTTAATACAGCTTTTGTTTGCGTATGTGTATGTGCATGTGTATGCAGATGATGATTTTGTATTACATCATCATCTACATTTAAATTTATTTTATTTTCTATATCCATCTAGAAAAAGCCTTTCTATTTTTCTTGTTGCATTTTTTTTGCCAAAAAAATTTGCTTTTGCATTTCATTGAATTGTTCCATAGATAATAATACTATATTTTTACTATTAGAACGTTGAACAATCATAGTTTCTTTTTCATCTACAACTTTATTGGCATATAATGTAAATTCATTTAATAAATCTGAGGAAGATATTACCATCATAAGTTTCACATTCTTTCGTTAAAAAGTCCTATATTAACAAGATGACTCCCCTAATCTTGGATGTTTTACTGGTTTTAAACTACGTTTACGAATAATGACTAAAGCTTCACTCATTGAGATATCTTCTCTAGTATATTCTAATTCAAATATACACATTGGATTATTTATGCCTATCTCTGAAGCTGGCATATATACATATTCTTTATTTTGATTATCACCATAAATAACCCCATCACAAAGTTGGGATTCGATTAATGTTCGCATAAAAACCTCATATTTTTAATTTCTAAAACATATTTTTACGCCACAATAATGTAGCACAAACAATAGATATTGATACTGATATTATACAAATATCTAAAAAAGCAAAAGATGTTCCTGAAAATGCTGGGAATCCTTCTACGTTCATTCCAAAAAAACTAGATATTACTGTGGGAATAGCTAAAATAATTGTCATAGCTGTTAAAAAACGCATTACTAAGTTTAGATTATTCGACATAATTGATGAAAATGTATCTGCCAAGCGCGCTAAAATTGTGCTATACATTTCAACCATTTCACGAGCCTGTTTATTTTCAATAATAACATCTTCTAGTAAATCTTCATCTTCTTCATATAACTTTATAATATTTTGCAGACTATGATTAGAACGTAGTCTCATTAGTTTTTCCAAAACAGCACCATTAGAACGCAATGACGCATTAAAGTATGTAAGTGCTTTTTGCAATTCTAATAAACGTAAAATCTCTCTATTTTCAGTTGATTCACGTAGTCTAGCTTCAATTTCATCAGATAATTTATCAATTTGACGAAGATATTTCAAATAATATGTCACTGATTTATATAGTATTTGAAACAAAAATCTAGTCTTTTTAAATGTACGAAATGAACGATATGTTCTTTCATTAAAATCAGAAATTACAGGTGTATCTTCAAGACAAACCGTAATAATATAATCAGGAGTTAAAATTATGGCTAATGGCAATGTATCATAAGATTCAAAAGTTCTCATAACTGGTACATTAGTCAAAATCATAATTGAATTATCTTCTATATCTGTATGTGAACGTTCTTCATTATCTAGTGCTGAACGTAAAAAATCAGGTTCTACTTGTGTTAGATTTCCTACAACCTTTAATTCATATGGTGTTGGAGATACTATATTTATCCATGCACCTTTTTCTAAAGATTTTAAAGTTAACTCTTGTAAAGGACCTGATTCCATTGATTTATAAATTTTTAACATGCGATAGATTTCTCCTTCCGTAAAAACCTACCACAATATATTACTATACTAAAATAATAAAATTTTATAAGTAAATAGTCTGGTAGGTACCCTATATATTATTTTTGTTAATATCAACTGCTTACTCTCCGGATATTCGTCCATGACTATTCACCAACCTTATTATTTTATTTAATGTATTGCATATTTAAGTATAATTCATATATTATAACTTATCAAGCGTGATATATAATAATAAAATTATTCTTTTTCTCATTAATATTACTAAGTTAACTATTTAATACCTTGACAAGTATCAAAAAAAATTGCTATACTAATATAGCAACTAATGGAGAGGTGTCCGAGTGGTTTAAGGAGCTGGTCTTGAAAACCAGTGATTCCGAAAGGGACCGTGGGTTCGAATCCCACCCTCTCCGCCATTTGTTTTTGAGAGATAATGAAACGTTTCAGATATTTTAAAAGTGCTGCGAAATCAAAATTCCCAGCACTTTTTTATATATTTAAACGTTTCTTTTTTTCAACGTGTTGCCCCTTTTTTGCCCTTTTTTTATCGGTAATATAAGCCACTACAAAATATCAGCAGCTTAATATATTTAAAAGGTTAAAAACTAAAGAATATTATTCATCTTTGATGTTACATTCGTCTAAAGATCTAATTTTACGCTAATAGTATACTAGATTGAAAAAATTATAAAATATGCTATACTGAATATAGGCAAAATCAAATCTATTAAATAGACAAAACCCTTAGAAAGTGCGAGTTTCTAAGGGTTTTTACATTATTACGCTAATGCTAGAGCATTAGGATAGTTACTCAAAAAAAATGCTTATCTATCCATTTGCAAATGAAGTAGGCAACAACATTCACCATAATAAGCATTACAAATGTAATCAAATCTATTAAATAGACACCTCCTTTCTGTTGCCAGAATGGAGATTGAGCAACGAAAAATATTATAACATACAATAAATAATAGATTAAATCCCAACATGTTATAATTTTGAGTAAAAGTATGGATATGTTATCATAGACATATTATGTTATAAATTATTTTGTTTATCTGAACATTTATATAGGTGTAGATTGATATATTTTATAAATGTTTATCCTTTTTATATCAATGGCTAACAATGTTGATTTTTCAACAAAAGCCTTCAATCCTGCATTTATTTTTATAAAATGTTCCTTTTTTTTACAATTTTTTAGATTTTTTGTCCGTATTTTACTAAAAATTTATTGACTATTGTCTTTCACTATATCTTATAATAAATAAAATATTCTATTAGGAGTTTTTTCATGTTAAATTTACGCACAATGTATCGTTTACGTCATCTTATTAAAGTAATGATTCCTGTACTTGCAACTCAACTAGCTATTATCGGTATGAATTTTTTTGATGCTACTATGTCTGGTCATGCTGGTGCTGAACAACTTGCTGGCTCTTCTATTGGTGGTAGCCTCATGATGCCACTTATTGCTAGTGCTACAGGTATCTTAATGGCAGCAACACCTATCATTGCTCATTTAATTGGACGCAATGAACAAGATTCTATTGCTACCGTTATTCGTTCTGGACTTTACTTAGCTATTTTTATAGAAATACTTTTATTTTTAATTTACTTTTTCTTCATTGATACTATTTTAAATTTTTTATCCTTAGAGCCTAATGTTTATTATATTGCCAAATATTATATTTTATCTTTAATCATTGGTCTAAGTGGTGGATTTTTAACTTTTCCTCTCCGTTCACTAACAGATACTTTAGTTTCTACTACAATTTCTATGAAAATTTATTTATTAGCATTACCTATTAATGCTATTCTTAATTATTGCTTTATTTTTGGTCATTTTGGCGCTCCAAAACTTGGTGGTATAGGTGCAGGTGTAGCTACTGCCATTACGTATTATATTTTACTTGCTATTTTTATTGTTGTTATTTATACTCATCCACAATTTAAAAAATTATCTTTATTAAAATTTCAATTTTCTTTAGCTAGTATAAGAGAATATCTTGCCATTGGTATTCCTAATGGTTTAGGTATTTTTATGGAAGCTAGTTTATTTGGTTTTATTATTATTTTTATTAGTAAATTTGGTACAAATTATATTGCCGCTCATCAAGCTGCTATGAGTTTTTCTAATGTTTTATATATGCTACCACTCAGTTTTTCTATGGCCTTAACTATTGTTATTGGTATACAAGTCGGTGCTAAGCGTTATCTTGAAGCTAAAAAATATACTTTCTTAGGTCTTATTATTTCTTTTTGTAGCGTACTATCGCTAGTTGGTATAGTATTTTTTAATCGAGAATATATTGCCCTTTTATATACTACTGATCCTTTATTATTAAATTATATTGCCCATTTTTTGGTTTATACTGTAACTTGGCAATTATTTGATGCTATTGCTTGCCCTATTCAAGGAATTTTGCGTGGATATAAAGATGTTAATGCCGCTTTTTATGTTAGTATTTTAGCTTATTGGGGAATATGTTTACCTGTAGGTTTATTTCTTGATTATTATTTAAATCAAGGTGCGTTTGCATATTGGCAAAGTATGGTTGCAGGTATTATGACTTCAGCTATTTTATTATTTTTTAGATTACATTATATTCAAAAACGTTTTCACTAATAAAGTGAACCTCCCCCACTTAAAATTACTTTGTAATTTTGGAAGTGGGAGCTTCTTCTTGGGAAGTAGTTGCTTTTGTTAGCCAACTATATTTACCAAGCTATCCCCGTAATTCCTACGGTTCTTTATACTTTTAGGCTGACTGTCTTACTCTTAGACCTTCAGCT